>JAEEGL016627900.1_pt1 | contig 99820 bp, 71 predicted proteins | sample 9134231 | NCBI WGS metagenome assembly JAEEGL01 (sample SAMN16246548, study PRJNA631951) | gut metagenome | biome: gut microbiome; feature: rumen; material: fiber-attached | host: Bos | place: Iran: Karaj | collected 2018-10 | reverse complement strand
TGAGCCTTGTGCAGGGCACGGTCCTGCGTCAGCAGGATGACCGACAGCCGGACTCGAGTTTACGGGCGCAGCCCGTCGAGTTTTGAGGTCAAGTGCCCGGTGCCGCCCATTCCCGGAAGCTGGCCTTCCGTCCTCATCCTCACCGCAGCAGGGGGACCTCGTTCAAAAAGGGGCCCAAAAGTGCAAGGTCCCCTACCTGACCGGGGGACCTCGTACAAAACACCGCCCAAAAGTGCAAGGTCCCCCGGGAGCTGGCAAATTTGGGGGAGTTTTTCCTGGAGGTGGGGTGGAGCGGCTTGCGCAATCCGGGTTTTTTACGTATCTTTGTATTTCCGTACGCGTGTGCGGGAAAGGCAATGAATAATAACATCCGAATATGTTAGGAAGAAGAATTCTGAGGATCAAGGCATTCAAAGTCATTTACAGTTATGCCGTTACGGGGAATATGACCCTCGCCCAGGCGAAGAAGCAGTTCGACGACTCGCTCGAAGCCACCAGGGACCTCTATCTGTTTATGCTCTCGATGGTGAGCCCCCTCACCCGCGTGGCCGCTGAGAGGCTCGAGGCCCGCCGGCAGAAGTTCAACCCCTCCGAGGAAGACATCAACCCCAACGACAAGTTCGCCACCAACGCCTTGGCGCGCCTTCTCGACGAAGACATTGACTTCCAGAAGATTATCGCCAAGAAGAAGTTCTCCTGGGACCAGTATGACATAGTCCTCAAGACCATTCTCGACTCTCTCGCCCAGAAGAAGTATTTCAGCAAATATATGGAGAATCCCGCAAGGTCGCTTGCCGAAGACTGCTCGCTTTTCACCCGCATCTTCGAAGAGGAACTTTCCGACCTTGACTCCCTGCGGGACCTTCTCGAGGAAAAGTCCCTGTACTGGTATGACGACCTCGAATATGCCCTCACCCAGTGCTGCAAGACCTTCGAGTCCCTCGCCCGTGGCGGAAGATGGCGCCTGCCGGAGCTGTACCTGAGCGACGAAATCCTTCGTCGCAAGCCCTCGGCCGATGTGAGCAGCGACAGCGATTTCGCACATAAGCTCCTCACTGCCGCCTTCACAGGCTATGAGAAAGTGTTCGAAAAGGTGGTTGCCGCCGTTCCCGACTGGGACAGCGACCGTCTCTTCCTCACCGACATAGCCATCATCGACCTCGGCGTGGCAGAGCACAAGACTTTCCCGGACATCCCCCTCGACGTGACCCTCAGCGAATGGGTCGAGATCTCCAAGGACTTCTGCTCTCCCAAGAGCCGCCAGTTCGTCAACAGCCTTATGGATAAAATCATAAAAGAGATAATATAATGAATATCATTTATTTGCTTCAGGCCGCACAGCCGGCCCAGCCCCAGGGCTCTTCCTGGACAATGTGGGTAATGCTTGCCCTTATCTTCGTGGTGATGTATCTGTTTATGATCCGCCCCCAGCGCAAGGAACAGAAGAAACTCGAGGAATTCCGCAACAGCCTCAAGAAGGGCGACAAGGTTGTTACCGCAGGAGGAATCTACGGCGTCGTGGATGAAATAAAGGACCGCTCCGTCCTCATCAAGGTGGACGGCGAAGTCAAGCTCCGCGTGGACAAGAACTCCCTGGTAAAGGACTTCTCCGAGACACAGCAGACAAAGTAAAATGAACCTTCCGGGTTCAATCCTCCGTAAGGCGGGAATGCAGGGGAGGGAGTGGATATTCGTCGCACTCTCTCTTCTGATTGCGTTAGGCATATGGCTGATAGTCAATATGTCCGACACCTACGTGCGCGCAGTCAGCGTCCCTGTCACGGCCGCAGGAAACATAGGCGGCTATGCCAGCCGTTCATCCAGCCCCTCCGTGGTGATGGCCCGCTGCAGGGCGACGGGATATGACTTCGTCAATCTTCGCCGCACCCGCCAGAGCGTCGTCGTGGAGTTCGCCGCCTCCGACCTTCACCACAAGGACGGAGAGGTGTTCTACGTCACCTCGAACGAGCTGATGCGATATGGCAACGCCATCTTCGGAGACAATATGAACCTGGAAACGGTCCTGACCGACACCCTCTATTTCCGCTTCCATCGGGAAAACTTCAAGAAGGTGCCCGTCCAGCCCGTCTGCTCGGTAGAATATGCACCGCAGTACACCAGCGCAAAGGGCGTGCAGATGATCCCCGACTCTGTCCTGGTGTATGGCGAACCCTTTCACCTGGAAAGCATCGAAAGGGCCTACACCAAGCCCTTCGTGCTGAGGGGGTTGAAGGACCCGGCCAGGGGAGTGATACGCCTCGAACAGACCAAGGAGGTGCGCCTATCGCAGGATGAGGTGGAATACAAGGTGGACGTGGAGCGCTATGTGGAGATAAGCACGACGGTGCAGGTCCGCACCCGCAACGTCCCCTCCGGCCGCACCCTGACGGTGTATCCGTCCACGGCCAAGGTCACGTACCGATGCTCCTTCCCGGTTCTGAGCGACCCTGTCGGCAACGTCGGCTTCTATATTGATTACAAGGACTTCGCCTCCTCGATCAGCGGCAAGTGCCTGCCCCGGCGGGACGTCCTGCCACGCGGCGTGCTCAGCTATAGCATTGAGCCTGAGGTCTTTGAATGTGTGGAGGGCCTGCGATGAAAACTGTCCTCCTGACCGGCGGCATAGGCAGCGGCAAGTCTGTCGTGGCGGCATATCTTGCTTCCCGCGGCATCCCCGTGTATGATAGCGACTCGCGCACCCGCGCCCTGTATGACGGCGAGCTGGTGAAGGCTCTGGAAGATGAGCTTGGTATATGCCTGACGCAGGACGGACGCTTCGTTTCTTCGCTCCTCGCCCAGGCCATCTTCTCCGACCCGGAGGCCCTTGCCAGGACGGAAGCCATTGTCCATCCCCTTGTCCGGGCGGATTTCCTTGCCTGGAAAGAGTCCCTTGCAGAGGATGTGCCTTTTGCCGTGATGGAGTCCGCCATCGCCCTTGAAAAGCCCTTGTTCGCGGGACTATTCGATGCCGTGGTGATGGTCGTCGCCCCGCACGACAAGCGCCTGGAGTGGACCTCCCGGCCGGAGGCCGAAATGCGCCGCCGTATGGCCGCCCAAACCCCCGACCCCGCCCTTGCCGACGCCATCATCGTCAACGACTCCGACATCCAGACCCTTATCGCTAATACCGACGCTGCTTTCGCAAGGATGGACCTTGTCGTTCCCAAACCTGTGGCCACCCTCGGCCACATTAGAGGGAGGGGCCCGCTGGCTACAAGTTATTTGCGGAGCAAATGACGCAGTAGACAGTGGGAGGGATGGAGCGGAGCGAAGCGCAGCGGAAGGTTTGGGAATGAGAAGGTCCATCCCAAAAAATTAATAGCTATATTTGTAAACTTTATTATTGAATATATGGAAAACAACAAGACAGACCTGGCAAAGATATTGTCAGTTTCAGGACAGCACGGACTGTTCCGCTTCCTGGCTCAGGCCCGCACCGGAGCCATCTCCGAATCCCTCGCAGACGGCCGCCGCACCTGCATCGATTTCAAGAGCAAGATAACCACCCTCGCGGACATATCGATATACACTTCCGAAGGCGAACTCAAGCTCCAGGAGGTTTTCAAGAAGCTTCACGAGACCCTCGGCGACAAGGACGCCCCCACCTCGAAGGATGATCCCAAGGCCATCAAGGCCGTCTTCGACAAGGCCGTTCCGGGCTATGACGCCGACCGCTTCTATGTCTCCCATATGAAGAAAGTCGTCGACTGGTACAACGAGCTCAAGAAATACGCTTCCCTCGACTTCGTAGAGGAAGAAGAGCAGCCTGTCGAGGAGTAATGCCTTCGCTTCAGGTCATAACCCTCGGCTGCTCGAAGAACACGGTCGACACCGAGCATCTGCTTTCGCAGGTGCAGGGCAGCTATGACATTGTGCCTGAGGGATATGACGGTCCCGTGGACTGCCTGCTCATCAACACCTGCGGGTTCATAGGGGATGCCAAGGAAGAATCCGTCCAGACCATATTGGAGCAGGTCAAAGCCGCGCGCTATGGCAGGCTGTTCGTCTTCGGGTGCCTGTCGCAGCGCTATATGGCCGAACTCCCCGGACTGATTCCCGAGGTGGACGGCTGGTTCGGGGCCAGGGACCTCGCGCCGGTCGTGAAGGCCCTCGGCTGCGAGCCCAAGGGCGAAGGACGCTATCTGACAGCCCCCGGTCTTCCATATGCCTATCTGAAGATTTCCGAAGGCTGCGACCGCCGCTGCTCCTACTGCGCCATCCCTTTCATCCGGGGGGCACACCGCTCGGTCCCGATGGAGGACCTCGTGAAGGAGGCCTCCGCCCTGGCCTCCGCCGGCGTTAAGGAGCTCGAACTGATAGCCCAGGACACGACCTTCTATGGCCTGGACCTGTATCGCCGCCGCGCCCTCGCCGAGCTGCTGAAGAGGCTCTCCGACGTGGACGGCATCGAGCGCCTGAGGATCCATTATTCCTACCCGGCCGATTTCCCCGACGACGTGCTGGACGAGATGGCGACCAACCCCAAGGTCTGCAAATATATGGATATCCCCCTGCAGCACGTCTCCGACAAGGTCCTTGCCAATATGCACCGCCACGTGGACGGTGCCTGGACAAGGGCGCTCATCTCGAAGATGCGCGAGCGTGTCCCCGGCATAGTGCTCCGCACTACGATGATTGTGGGGCATCCCGGAGAAGGCAAGCGTGAATTCCAGGAACTGCTTGACTTTGTGGAAGATGCGCGTTTCGAAAGGCTCGGCGCCTTCACCTATTCCGAGGAAGAAGGCACCTGGGGCGCGGCCAACCTCAAGGACACGGTTCCCCAAAAAACAAAGCGCGAAAGGCTTTCCGCCTTGATGGAACTTCAGCGCGGTATATCTTTTGCTTACAACACCTCCCGTGTGGGCACCACCACCCGTGTGCTCATCGACGACTGGAAAGACGGCGTCTATGTGTGCCGAAGCGAAGCTGAAAGCCCCGAAGTGGACGGAGAGATCCTGGTCAGGGGCGACGGCTCGCTGACAGGCTCCTTTGCCCAGGTGCGCATAACCCAGGCCGATGAATATGACTTAAAAGGAGTTATAATATGAAAAAGGACATCCTTGTGCCGCTGGCACTTCTGCTCGCATCCTGCTCTCCGCAGCTGTTCACGATGAACATAGATATGCGTCACCCGTCCTCATCCGGAATAGACTTCGCCGGCAAGACCATATCGGTGGTCTACCTGGACGACCTCTCCGGCCGTGACAGCGTCTTCTCGCCCTCAGTGGCCGAAGGCTTCGCACAGGCTATGGAAAAGGACTATTTCGGGGGCGCCCGGGCTGTGGAAATGTACCGTATGGAAAAGGATTTCGGCGGCAATTACGCCGCGAAGGACACCCTCGTGAACCTCATTATGGACTCAGGCGACGATGTAGTGTTCCTCTTCGACGCGCCCGAATATGGCCAGACGGCCTGCGGCGACAGGAAAGTCATCTCAGGTGTCCCCAAGGACTCCAGCAACGTGATGACCGTGAAGGTCCCCTACACGATGAACCTCTATGTCTATGACTCGATGGGCAAGGACACCGTCCAGGTGTTCAAGTCCTCGGGCGAGATCGGCCACAAGATGGTCTGCTCTCCTGAAGAGAGCGACGAGGACGTGGCGTGGAAGGTGTGGCCGGAGCTCCGCAGCAGCGGCACACGTATCGGAACGCGCTGCTCCAAGGATTTCGTATCCACCTGGAAGACAGAGCAATATGGCTTCTACTACTATGAGAATCCGACGGCCTGGATCACTGCCGCACAGGCGGCATATGACTACCGCTGGCACGAGGCCATAAAGACGTGGATGACCCTTCTTGACACGAAGAATATGGAAATGCGCTCCTACGCCGAGTACAACATAGCTACGGCCTGCTACCTTATGGGCGACTATCCTCTGGCCGAGAAATGGCTCGACCGCAGCGCGAAGGATTATAGCCACAGCCTAATCTCCGTACTGCGCAAGCGCATCAATTCAAGGAAGAAATAATCTCCCTAACCGGGATACTTTTCAAGGGCCTTTCTGAGAACCAGGAGGGCCCTTCCCAGATCTTCACGGCACAGGACATAGGCCAGGCGCACCTGGTCGCGGCCGAGGCCCGGAGTGGAGTAGAATCCGGCTGCGGGGGCCATCATTATCGTCTCTCCCGTGCATCCTTCGGGAGTCTTTTCGTCCTTGTAGCAGAAATCCGTGAGGCACCATCTGCAGAAATCCTCGGCATCCTCGACCGGGAGCTTGGCGACAGTGTAGAACGCGCCCTGGGGGACGGGGGAGAACACGCCGGGAATCTCGTTGAGGCCTTTCATAAAGAAGTCGCGGCGGGCCAGATATTCATCGAAAACCTCCTTGGAATATGTCTGGGTGCCTTCGATCGACGCCTCGGCGGCAATCTGTCCCAGAAGCGGCGGGCTCAGGCGGGCCTGGCAGAACTTCATTATTATCTTGCGGAGCTCCCTGTTCTTGGTGACTATGGCGCCGATGCGGATGCCGCATTCGGAGTAACGCTTTGACACTGAGTCTATAAGCACCACGTTGTCTTCTATCTTCTTAAGGTGCATCGCCGACACATAAGGCCTGTCGCTGAAGTCGAATTCGCGATAGACCTCGTCCGAGAAGAGGAAAAGGTCGTGCTTGTAGACGATCTTGCGGATGGCGTCCATTTCCTCGGGGGTGTAGAGATAGCCCGTGGGGTTGTTGGGGTTGCAGATGAGGATGGCCTTGGTGCGGTCGGTGATCTGCTCCTCTATCTCTTCGACCGAGGGCAGGGCGAAGCCGTTCTCTATCTTGGAGGTGACGGTCTTGATGACTGCTCCTGCGGACACTGCGAAGGCCATATAGTTGGCATATGCCGGCTCGGGGACGATTATCTGGTCGCCGGGGTTGAGGCACGCCAGGAAGGAGAAGAGCACGGCCTCGGAGCCTCCGGTGGTGACGATTATGTCGTCCGGGGTGAGGTCGATGCCGAACTTCTTGTAATAACCGGCCAGCTTCTCGCGCAGGGACGCGAAGCCCTGGCTGGGGCTGTATTCCAGCGTCTTGCGGTCGATGCTGCGCACCGCTTCAAGGGCCTTTTCGGGAGTCGGCAGGTCCGGCTGCCCGATGTTCAGATGGTAAATCTTGACGCCCCTTTCCTTTGCCTGCACTGCAAGCGGAGCCAGTTTCCTGATAGGCGAGGACGGCATCCTCGATCCCCGGTTCGATATTGTCGGCATAACTTTCCTTATAATCTTTACAAATTTAGAAAAAAAACATTAATTTTGCTCTTTATAATAGGAAAAACAGACTGTCTCGTTCCTAAACCTATGGCCACCCTCGGCCATATTAGAGGGAGGGGCCCGCTGGATACAAGTTATTTGCGGAGCAAATGACGCGGTAGACAGTGGGAGGGATGGAGCGGAGCGAAGCGCAGCGGAAGGTTTATGGAATGAGACTGTCTGTTTTTCAAAAATGAATCGATATGTACTACGTCAGCAAGAGATTGGAGATTTCGTCTGCCCATAGCCTGCATCTGAGCTACGAGAGCAAATGCGAGGCTCTCCACGGGCATAACTGGATAGTCGTCGTCCACTGCAAGAGCGAAACCCTCAACCAGGACGGCATGGTGACGGATTTCACCCTCATCAAGAGGCAGATCTCCGACCGCCTTGACCACCGCAACCTCAACGACGTGTTCGATTTCAATCCCACGGCGGAAAACATAGCCAAGTGGATATGCGACCAGGTCGAGAACTGCTATATGGTAGAAGTCTGGGAGTCGGAAAACAACAAGGCCGTCTACGAACGTGACTAAGACCTATGCAATAAACGAGATCTTCCGTTCCATCCAGGGCGAAGGCTTCTGGAGCGGCACCCCTATGGTCTTCGTGCGTTTCTCCGGCTGCAACCTCGACTGCCCGTTCTGCGACACTGACTTTGCGGATTTCACCAGGATGAGCGCCGAGGCTATATTGGAGCAGGTCACATCGCTCTCCGGCGGCTGCGACACAGTGTGCGTCACGGGAGGCGAACCGACCCTCCAGCTGGACGAGGCCCTTGTCGAAGCTTTCCACAAAGCCGGCTTCAAGGTGCATATCGAGACCAATGGGACACGCCCCGTGGCCCCCGGCGTGGATTGGATAACCTTCAGTCCTAAAAGCGATTTCGTGAGCGGCGCCACCCCTGTCCTTCAGCACGCAGATGAGCTGAAACTGGTCTATAACGAGAATAATCCCGCCCGCTGGGACTCTTTCCCGGCGGACCACTTTTTCCTTCAGCCCTGTTCGGGCGAGAATATGGTCGAGACGGCCTCCTACGTCTCCGGCCATCCGCGCTGGCGCCTCAGCCTGCAGATCCACAAGCTGCTGGGCATACGCTGAAAAACCTCTATTTCAGGAACTCCATTACCCCCTGGACGGCTGTCTTGGCAGACTGGACGGCCTGGACGACCGTCTTGGGCCCGAGAAGGAAGTCGCCTGCGAGGAATACATCCGGGAACGAGGTCTGGCCCACGCCGTTGACCTTCACCCAGCCGCCTTCGTCGAGCTCGGGCTCGAGGCCGCCGAACAGCGAATAGTCAACCTTCTCGCTCACGGCCACTATCATATTGTCGAATCCCACCTCGTGGTCAGTCCCGTCAAGGATGCGGGTCACAAGGGTGCCGTCCGGGGTCGTGACATTCTCGCAGTTACGCACAATGGCAATGCTGCGGCCGCCCTTAACCTTCACTTCCACAGGCACTTGCAGGGTCTGGAAAGCGACTCCGTCCTCCTTGGCCTCCTCCACTTCGCGGGTGTTGGCAGGCATATTGGCGAAGGTCTTGCGGTAGAAGACCGTCGTGTCGCAGCCCTGCCTTACGGCGGTGCGGCTGGCATCCATCGCGACGTTTCCGCCGCCCACTACGATGACCTTCCCGGACAGTCTGAAACGCTCGGGGTGCTCGAGATATGCAAGGGCTGAAATTACGGAAGGGGAGTCCTCTCCGGGGATGCGCATCTTGCGGGCGAGGCCGGCTCCGGTGGCGATGAGCACCGCATCGGCCGTGCCGCGCACGTCTTCGAGCGTCACCTTGCAGGAGGGGATGAACTCCACGCCGCAATCCAGCAGGATGCGCTCGAGATGGTCGATATGCACCCTGTCAAGACGGAATTCGGGAATGCCGTAGCGCAGCACTCCGCCCATCCTCTCGTGTTCGTCATACATCCTCACCGCAACGCCTGCCTTGCGCAGGAAAACAGCGGCAGCGATGCCGGCGGGACCGGCTCCTATTATTGCCACGGTCTTCCCTGTGGGCTCGCCGGGGATGACGCGTACGGTGGACAGATAGGGCACGGAGATCTCGTTCTCTATCTCATACCAGCGCACGGGAATCTTCTTGGCGTTCAGCACGCAGTGGCCGTAGCAGAGACGGTCCCAGTCGCACACCTGGCAGGTGATTCCGGAAAGGGGATTGTTCTCGAACAGCAGAGCGGCGGCTTCTTCCAAGCGTCCCTCGCGGTAGAGTTTCATAGCGGCGGGGACATCGGTGTGCACAGGGCAGGCTGCGCTGCAGCGGGCGTTCTTGCACAGGAGGCATCTTGATGCTTCAGGGTTCATGGCAATATATCTTGAAGGAGACTGAATGTGGTTATTTTCAAAAGGTTGGGATGGTCATATTCCTCCATCACCTCGTGTTCCCACAGAAGGTGGTAGGGGATGTGGACGGCGAATCCGCCAAGCTCCAGCACCGGGGCGATGTCGGACTTGAAGGAGTTGCCCACCATCAGGAATTCTGACGGGGATATGCCGTATTTGGAGAATATGGCGTTATATTCGCGGACGGTCTTGGCAGAGACTATGTCGATGAAATCGAAGTATTTCCCCAGACCCGAGCGTTCTATCTTGAGTTCCTGCTCAAGTGGGTCGCCCTTGGTCAGAAGGACGGTCTTGTAACGGGCAGAGCGGCAGATCTTTGAAAGCGTTTCTTCTACGCCGGGAAGGGGAGTTGCCGGGTTGCGCAGGAGCTCGCGGGCTATGTCCAGGATGCGGCCGGTCTGCGCGGCGGTGAGGCGGTCGCCCCCGACCTTCAAGGCCGTCTGGATCAGGGACATAAAGAAGGCCTTGGTGCCATAGCCGAGCTCGGCCATATTGGCCGTCTCTATCTCATAGAGGGCGGCGGAGAGTTCTTCGCGCGAGCCGAAAGGGGCGAGGACCGAAGCCCAGTCGCTTTCGGCCTTGCGATAATGCATCTGGTTGTCCCACAGGGTGTCGTCGGCGTCGAAGGCCACCACCCGGCAGGCCCTAAAAGAGGAGAGTAATGCCTGCATTGATCTGGTTCCTCCTTACGAAGCCGTCCTGGGCTTTCTTGTAGCGGTTGAATACGCCGTAGGTGTATCCTCCCCGCACCATTACGAACGAACTTATCCTGATGCCGACTCCGGCTTCTGCGGCCAGGTCGAAGCGCTTCATATCCGGGCTCGTGGAAAGGGATGGCACGGCCATCGCGTGTTCCTCATCCGTCACGCCTTTGCGGCCGTCTATCCCGGAGTAGTAGTCGTGCTGGACGAGTCCGGTGCCGCTTGTCGTCCTGAAACTCAGTACGTTGACTCCTGATAAGGCAGCGGAGCCGACGCCCCCCAGCCATAGCTGGAAGCCGAAGCCCTGGGTGATGGGGATGTCAATGATGAAGTGCATCGGGATGCGGATGTGCTGCTCGCGGGTGTAGCGCTCGGCTGCGCGGTCGTTGAGCACGAATGGCTCTTCGGAACGGTTCAGCCACAGATAGCCTCCTCCGAGGTTCACGCCAAGGAACTTGTTGAAGGCAAAGTGCCACATAAGGTCGCCCTGGAAACCGCTGAAGCCGCCCTGCGCCGCGCTCTTGGTGTCATACAGCGAAGAGTTGACGAAATATGCCGAAATCACAGGCTGCGCCGCCGCCGGCCGGACGGCCAGTGACAGCAACAGGACCAATATGATGCGAGCAGTCTTCATCAACCTACAAAGATAAGTATTTTTTGCAGGTGGTGCAAATCCAACATTTTTTTACTATATTCGCAAAGATAATCGCACGCGTGCGTAAATACTTCAACACTACACGATATGAAAGACAGATTGCCTGTTTTCCTGAGGAGGGCGCTCTCGGCCCTGACGCTCCTGGCGGTGGCCTGGAGTGCGGCGGCGCAGCGTAAAGCCTGGGGAACAGTCTATGAGGAAGGCGGCCTTCCCGCAGTGGGGGCCGTCGTGATGGAGACGGGTTCTGCGTCCAATGCGGCGATGACTGACGCCCAGGGACGCTTCGCCCTGACCCTGGAAGGGGAGAGCGTCACCGTCTCCCTTTTCGGTTTCAAGGACGTCACCGTCCCGCTCTCCGACGGGGAGATGAAGATCATCCTCCAGCAGGACAGCAAGGTCCTTGAAGAAGCCGTGGTCATCGGCTACGGCGTCCAGAAAAAGGAATTCCTCACCGGCTCGGTCGCATCGCGCACTGGAAAGGAAATCCTCAAGGCCCCGGTAGCCAACGTCAGCCAGACGATGTATGGTCAGTTCTCCGGCCTTGCCCTCCACTCCAACTATGGCACCGCCGGCGATGACGGAGCGACGTTCCTCATCCGCGGCAAGAATCAGCCCGACGGCAATGCCGGCAACAACGGCGGCTTCGAACAGTCTCACAATCAGCCCCTTGCGGTAATCGACGGCATCCGCTGCTCCGTCTCGGAAATATCCCGCCTGAACCCCAACGACATCGAGTCCATCTCCGTCCTGAAAGACGCTGCAAGCACGGCGGTCTATGGCCTTGAAGGCAGCAACGGCGTCATCGTGGTCACCACCAAGAGCGGCTCCTCCACCGGCACCAACAGCATCCGCTACGACGGCTCCGTCACCTTCACCCGCAACACCGCGATGGTGGACCTGATGGACGCCGACGAGTATATCCTCTGGAACAACAGGGCCCGCAGGATGGACGGCCTGGACATCATATACACCCCGGAAAACATCCAGAAGATGAAGGATGCGGGAATATATGCCCCGACCGACTGGCTCCAGGAGGTCTTCAACCCCTTCGGCCTCACTCACCAGCACAATATCTCCGCATCAGGCGGCAACGAGCGCGTCACCTATTACTCCAGCCTCGGAGTGATGAGCCAGAAAGGCATAATCCGCAACAACGATTACCAGCGGTATAACTTCCGCAACAACCTCTCCGTCCAGCTCGCCCGCGGGCTCCGCTATGAGATGAACGTCTCGGCGGAATATTCCCGCAAGCACCTGCCTGTCATAGACTTGCAGATGCAGAGCGAATATTCCCCAATGCGCGCGGCCTTCTTCGCCGCCCCCATCCTTGCAAAGCAGTGGACGGACCCCGAGACCGGCATATCCTACCCTCTCGGCGTATATAACGGAGTATATACCTACACCCCCTCTGCTGTCCTTGAGGACGGCTTCAAGAACACCAACACCCTGGCGCTCAACGCCCTGTCAAAGCTGGAATATTCCTTCGATGAGGTTCCCTTCCTCAAGGGCCTGAAGGCTTCGGTTTTCGGAGGCGCCCGCTACGGCCACACGGTCTATGACCAGTACCAGGAGCCATTCAAGCAGGCTTCGTTCGATCCTAACACCCTGTCTGTCAGGGTGATAAACTTCATCCCCTTCAGCGAGACCTACTATTTCAAGTCCCAGTCCTACAACTGGACTCTCATCCTCCGTCCCCAGATCAACTACGACCGCACCTTCGGCAAGCACTCGGTTTCCCTGCTCGGCCTGTTCGAGGGTGAGTACTGGTACTACGACCACATCGACGGCTGGGGCAACGATTTCGCCACGTCGGACCCCATAGACCTCGACTTCGCCAATAAGGCCATAACCGGTGCAAATGCCGGTTCGCACAACCATTCCGGCAACTGCAGCTTCGTCTACCGTCTGAACTACAACTACGACGGACGCTATATCTTCGAGACCTCCGCCAGGGCCAATGCCTCCTACCTGCTTCCGCAGGAGAACCGCTGGGGCTTCTTCCCCTCCGTTTCCGTGGCCTGGGTGGCCTCCAACGAGAATTTCATTAAGGATAATGTAGGTTGGATAGACCACCTTAAGGTGCGCGCCTCGATCGGCCAGACCGGAAGCGTCGAAGGCCTCGGGGCATATTCCTACCTTGAAAAATTTTACACCACCGGCCAGACCCACGCCTACGGCATAGGCCTCCAGCCCACAGCCGCCTTCTACACAGGCGGTTACGGCGACCGCAACCTCACCTGGTCCAGGATGACCGATTATAACATAGGCCTCGACGCTATGCTCCTTGGCAAGAAGCTCACCGTCGGCGCCGATTTCTTCTACCAGTATCGCGACGGCATAATCGAAGGCCTTGATGCGGCATATGCCCCCTCCATCGGCGGCAACCACCCCTCCTCGGCCAACTCGATGCGGGTGGACAACAGGGGAATAGAACTGACTGTGCGCCACGACAACTGGTTCTCGGGCGGTCTGACATATTCCGTCCAGGGCATGGTGAGCTGGGCGCGCAACAAGGTGCTCTCCTCGGCGAACCAGATAGGCGACCATCCGTCGTACCGTATGGTCCTCGGCCGTCCGATGGACGAACTCTATGGCTTCCAGTGCATCAGGCTCCTGCGTGACCAGGAGGACATCGACAACGCCCCCGACCCGCCCGCAGGCTTGTATTATCCCGGCGAGCCCCTCTACAGGGACGTCAACGGCGACGGAAAGATTTCCTCGGACTATGACTATGTCCGCATAGGCTATTCCACGACGCCTGAACTGAACTTCTCCCTCAACCTGATGGTGGGCTTCCGCCGCTGGAGCCTCTCCGCCCTGTTCCAGGGAGCTGCTATGAGCAGCCTCCCTCTCACGGGCAACTACCGTAACACGGTGATAGACAACACCATATACACCCGCACCTTCTACGGCCTTGCCTTCACCAACGGCAACCTCGCCCTGGCGAAGGACTCCTGGTATATAGATGAAGACGGCAACGTGAACCAGAACGCGAAGTACCCCCGCCTCCACCAGGGCTGGAACGGCACGACGATGTGGCATTCCGACATCTGGGTGGTGGACGGCAGCTATGTGCGCCTGAAGAATCTCCAGCTGACATATTCCCTCCCGGAAAAGATAGCCCGCTCGGTCGGAATGTCGGCAGCCTCCATCTACGTGGCAGGCACCAACCTGTTCACCCTCTCCCACTACAAGTGGATAGACCCGGAGAATCCGGGCCTCAACAACGGCTTCGTGCCCCAGCAGAAGACCTACAGCGTCGGACTCAACGTGACATTCTAAATGAGAGGGATTATGAAAAGATATATATTCATAGCAGCCGCAGCCCTTCTGGGCGCCGCCTCCTGCAACAAGTTCGTGGACCTTGCTCCGACCACCTTCTATTCTGAAAGCGTCGTCTGGAACGGGTCGGAGGCCAACCTTGACAAATATGTCTACGGCCTGTATGCCGCCGTGCGCGACCGCAGCGAGCTGTATAATTCCAATATGAGGGACTTCACGGATGCATATTCCGACCTTGTGAAGACCTGCTCCTACGACCAGTATGGCCAGAGCTACAACATATGCCTCTTGGAAGAGACGACCTTCACTTCGGCGGGCGCCTCGGCATTCGAAATCTGGTCCGACAGCTACTCCCGCATCAAGAGGGAGAACCAGTTCCTTCGCGACGCTGCCGCCAATGCATCCAAATACAGCGACTCTTTCCTCAAGACCCGCGTAGCCGAGGTCAGGTTCATCCGGGCCCTGTCATATTTCTATCTGATAAGGGTTTACGGCGGAGTAGTCATCCGCGGCGACGGAGTGGACGGTCCCGCGCAGAACAGCAAGCCGCGCTCGGGTGAAGCCGATTCCTGGTCATATGTGATGGGCAACCTGCGCAGAGCCGCCGAAGATCTTCCCGCCAGCTGGACATCCAACTACTACGGCCGGGCGACGAAGGCTGCCGCATATGGTTTCCTCTCCCGCGCAGCCCTATACAAGGCCTGTGCGCTGAAGAATGCCGGCGCTCCGGCCGATTCCGTGGCCAAGGCCTACCAGGATGTCATCGATGCGGCCGATGCCTGTGCCGCGCAGCCGGGAGTAGGTCTCGTGGCGGACTATGCCTCCCTGTTCTCTAACCAGGTCAACAAGGAGAACCTCTTCACGGTCTCCTTCTTCGGCAACGACGTGGCCAAGGGCCTCTCGCACAGGGGAGACGTCTTCTTCCGTCCCCGGGGCGACTCCCAGTTCCACGACGGAGCCCCGGTATATGCAGTCTTCGGCCCCACTTCGGAGCTGGTGGACAGCTATGAGATGGCCGACGGAACACCTTTCTCCTGGGAAACATATGGCACCGACCCGTACGCCGGCCGCGAGCCAAGGTTCTATGCCACAATACTTTACAATGGCGCGACCTGGGAGAAGCGAACCATCCGCACCTATGACCAGACCGGATATGTAGTTCCTGCCGCCCCCCGTCTGGACAGCACTTCCCCCGACGGCTATCCCGCCGAGGACAAGTATCCGTATGACTATATAGCCAAGTTCGAGACTTCCGGCTCTCCCGCCACCACCGTCACGGGTTATTATATGCGCAAATGGATAACAGAGGGCGACACCGACTGGATAAAGAACGGCGGCTCGCACTACTGGATTGCCCTTCGCTATGCCGAGGTCCTTCTGAACAAGGCTGAGGCCCAGGCGCAGAACGGGGACGTCCCCTCGGCGCTGATCACCCTGCAACAGGTGCGCGACCGTGTCGGATTGCCCGCCCCTGCCGCCGCGACCCTGGACGATTTTATGAAAGTGCTTGAGCACGAGAGGATTGTGGAGCTTGCCGGAGAAGGCTTCCGCTACTGGGACCTTCGCCGCTGGAGAAGGGCCGTAGAAGTGATCAACGGCAAGCAGGCCCACGGCTGCTGGATAACCCGCGCCGCCGACGGCACTCTAACCTACAAGCAGGTCGAAGTGGATGCCGGCAAGAACAGGGTCTTCCTCGACAGGTATTACGCCTTCGCCATCCCCGAGGAGGAGCGCAACACCAATCCCGCATTGAACAACGAAAACAACCCCGGCTGGTAATATGAAATACTTCAGATATATACTTATCCTTTCCTGCCTTGCGCTCTTTGGCTGTGCCAAGGCGGATGACGACGTGGCCTCCCACCCCGAGGCCCACAGCGAATGCAAGATCAGGGCGGCCTACACCAAGACCCTGGTAGCCGGCAGTTCCGACATAGTCTATGCGACGATAGACGAGAGCGTTGAGCCCGCCGAGATTGTATTCAAGATCCTAAAGCCCAAGTGGGACCTCTATGACCTGTCGAGGATGAGGGTCCGTGTGACCGTGACCTACGACGTTATGATAGAGCCGAACCTCGGAGAGAGGACCTTCGACCTGTCCGATTATGACAACCCTCTTCCGGTGAAGGTGCGGAACACCGTGACCGGGCAGGAGAAGAATTACGTTATGAAAGCATATAAATCCGTAGACCTCAAATAATTATGAAAAGAACTCTTCTATTTGTCACTGCTGCCCTGGCAGCAATCGCCTTCGCTTCCTGCAAGGGTGGCGAGGTAAATCCCGAGAATAAGCCCGGGGATGCATCCAAGGACCCCTCTTCGGATGCCCCTGCCGTAAAAAGCAATAAATGTGACATCGTCACCTTCACGGTCCTTGCCGGCGAGACCCACGTCGAGGCCGACGTCTCGCCTGTGGAAAAGAAGGTCGTCATTCCGTATTATCCCGAGGATGCCGCCGCGATGAAATCCGCCAAGGCGGAATATACCCTCTCCGAAGGCGCGACCATTTCGCCTGACCCTGCCAAAGAGGCGATGGACTTCACCAAGGAGGTGAAGCTCACCGTTACCGCACAGGACGGCACGACGACCAAGGTCTTCACGGTCTCTTCCAGGGAATATGAGGTTGCCCTCAAGGTCCAGAAGGTCTGGGATGAGTCCAAGACCCTCGGTCAGCTCAGGATTGTCCCTTCCCAGCTGGACTACAACACCCAGCTCTTTGCCTTTGCCGGCACCGACAAGTTCGTTGCCCCCGACCTCCAGGTGTTCGACCTTGAAGGAAAGAGGGTGGGCGTGCTCAACACTGACGGCATCCCTTCAGGGTGGGAACCCACTTCCATCACCAACGACAGCAATGGCGTCGTTGCAGCCTGCTTTGCCGGCGGCAGTGACGGCACTCTTGACAATGTCACCGAGGGCGGCGTCTACGCGTGGCTGGACGGATATGACAAAGCCCCCGAGGAACTGTGGTACATCACAGAGTCCGACACCAACCCGTTGTTCCCCATTGGAGGCAACCGCGACTTCTTCGAGCTGAAGGTCGGTGGAGAATTTGCCGGCGATTTTGTCGCCACGACCTACCACTTCCTCGAGTGGAACGGCCCTTCAGGCGGCGAACTTATAGGAACCTACACAGATCAGGCTATGTTCAATGCCTTCATCGGCAAGGCCGGCAAGGTGAATGAGCACGTGCTTGCATATTCGATGCACTGCGCCGGTGACGGTAACGTGTGGCAGTCCCTCATCCCCGTTTCCGGGAGCAAGAACGGCCTGTTCGTGGTCTGCGATTCCAACACTCCTCCCGGAGGCATCACCTATTTCGTCCAGCAGGGCATCCAGATGCCGTCCGAAGACCTGCCGCTGTATGGCACGCTGACAGCCGAGATAGTCGGTGAGGAAGGTGCACAGGGCGCCCAGTGCTACGGGAATTATTCCTGCGGTGACGGATTTGTCGTCAACTTCCACGGCACTCCCTACCTGATAGCCGCCACCACCTTCTGGGAGGGCCAGTATCTTACCGTCCAGACCCTTGATCCCACCGACGACCCCCACTGGATTATGGAGACCACGGACGTGGCTTACATAGACCAGAACCGCGTCTCCGCCGCTGCCATAGTGGATCCGGAGAGCGATTCTGTCAAGATACTCTATGCAACCAACCGCTCCGGCGGAGAGGTGAACCTGTTTGAAATGGTCCGCGAAGTGCTGTAACCATATGAAATTGAGATTGTTACTGTCGGCGCTCCTGTGCGTGGCGTGTGTTCCCCAGGCTCCTGTCGTGGAGCCCGGGCCGGAGCCGTCCGCTGAGGTTCCCGTCTCCGAAGATCCTTCGGTTGAGCCTTCAGCGGAGCCATCCAAGGAGCCGAAGGAGCCTTCTTCCGAATGCAATCTCTATGGGATGACCTTCATTTCGAAGGGTGACAGGATTGAGGCCGTGGTCGATGAGGAGACCCTCTCCGTGACGTTCTCCTACGGCTATGACCAGCGTGCCGGCCTTAAGAACGGCCTTGCGGAGCCCAGGATGTCCGAGGGTGCCAAGATGACGCCGGACCCCACGAAGAAGCAGGACTGGCTGCGCAGCCCGCAGGTGGTCAGGGTGACCGCCGAGGATGGCAAGACATTCAAGAAATATACTGTCCGAAGCGAGGTCCTGCCGGCTCCCAGGCCGGGCAAGCCCACGATAATGTGGGTCGATGCCGGCAATTCATACAGTATGCTGAAGACCCCGGAAGCCGTGGACGAGATAGTGGGGAAGATATATGACGCCGGCTTCTCCGGCATAGCGATGGAGGTCAAGCCGCCGGTCAGCGGCGATGTCCTCTACTCCAAAAGCAATATCCTTGGATATGCCACTTCGCTTAAGGGGGGAAAGACGGTGAACACCTCCTTCGACCTCCTGCAGGCCTTCATTGACGCCTGTCACAAGAGGGATATGACCCTGACCGCATCCTATTGCATATTCACCTTCGCCGATCCGACCTCCGCCAGGAGTCAGGAATATTACGAGGCCAACCTCAAGGACGCCTTCTGCCACCAGCTGCTCACCTCCGGAATCGAGGACATCCGCGATAATCCCTTCGACTATTGGTTCCTGAGCCCTTCGCATCCGGCGGTCCATAAATATGTAATGGACGTCGTGGCGGAGATAGTAACGGGCTATGACATAGACGGTTTCGCCCTTGACTACTGCCGCTATCCCAATATACGCAGCGACTTCTGCCCTTCCGCCCGGGCCGATTTTGAAAAGTACCTTGGCAAGCCCGTCGAGAACTGGCCTTCCGACGTTATGAAGGTCTCGGACGACAGCAACGCAGGCCTGTACGACGGCGGCACGAAGTACTTCAAGCAGTGGATGGCATGGCGAGCAGGCGTCATACAGGGCTATGTTAAGGATATCCGCGATGTCATCAAGGCCATCAGGCCTTCCGTTGCCCTGGAGCTCTGGGCGGCCTGCTGGTTCCAGTACCGCAACGAGACCGGCCAGAACTGGGGCAGCTCTGCAAGCAATTGGGCGTCAACCCATTACAGCTGGGCCAGCCCGGAATATGACAAAGCCGGCTTTGCCGAATATATGGATATATTCCATCTTGGCAACTACGTCAAGACCATCTACGGAAAGTCCGAATCCACGTGGTCGATGGAATATTTCACCAGCCTGGCCAAGACGCTGGTGGGCGATGCCTGCACGATGTACAACTCCTTCGGCCTGTATAACGGCGTCAACTGCGAGGAGGCGACCTATTATTCCTATCTCCACTACGACGGCCTGATGGTCTTCGAGCTGGGGGCCTTCGTCGGTCAGGGGCAATGGGATGCCTTCAAGAGCGGCTACGTCCGGGCTATGCGGGAGCTGGGCGAATATTCTCCTGGAAACAATTAATCCTCTTTCATATGGCAAAAAAAGACAAAAAACAGAAAGGTTACAAATGGGTTTTCTCCTCGGTTGGAGGAACCGTGCGGGTGAAGATATCCTCCGGACAGGATATAGCCCACCTTGGAGAGCTTGACCGCAAGCTCTGGACCGTGCTCAGCTGCCCCGTAACCGGGCTGGAGTTCGATCCCAAGACCCTGGCGCTTCTGGACGTGGACGCCGATGGCAAGATCCGCGTGGACGAGGTAATCAAATGCTCCAAATGGCTCACCGACGCCGTTTCCGACCCGGAAATGATCCTCAAGGGCGAGTCTTCCTTCCCCCTGTCGGCTTTCTCCGAGAGCGAGACCGGAAAGTCCCTGAAGGCCTCCGCCGCCCAGATTCTCGCGAACCTTAAGCTCGAGAAGGATGAGATCTCCATCGAGGACACGGCCGACAACGAGAAGATCTTCGCCGACACCAAGTTCAACGGCGACGGCATCATCACTCCCGCCTCGGCCGACGATGAGAGACTGAAGGCCCTCATCGGCGAGGCAGCCGCTTCAGTGGGCTCTTCACATGACCGCAGCGGTGCGGATGGCGTCAACACCGACCAGATCGAGGCATTCTATGCCGCCTGCGCCGATTACGCCGCCTGGAAGGATGCCGGCACCCCGGACATCTTCCCTTACGGTGACGACACCGAGGCCGCCCTGGCCGCCTGCGAGGCCGTAAAGGCCAAGGTAGCCGACTTCTTTATGCGCTGCAAGCTCATCCGCTTCGATGCTGACGCCGCCGGTGCGGTGGATGTGTCCGTGGAGAAGATTGGCGCCATCAGCGGGGGAGACCTCTCCGCCAACGAGGAAATTGCCACCTATCCGCTGGCCCGTCCCACCGCGGAGGGCCTGCTACCGCTGGTCGATGGCCTGAACCCTGCCTGGCAGGGCGCAATAGCCGCCATGAAGGCTCTTGTCTTCCCGAAGAAGGACCGTGTGAGCGAGGCCGAGTGGAACGAAGCCCTCGCCGCTTTCGGCCCTTACACCGCATGGAAGGCGGCCAAGAAGGGCGCCGAGGTCGAAGGCCTTGGCCTGGACGAGGTGAAAGCCGTCCTGAAGGAAGACCGCAAGGCTGAGTTGCTGGACCTCGTGGCACAGGACAAAGCCCTTGAGGCTGAGGCACTTGCTATTGAGGCTGTGGACAAGTTCCTCCACCTCTACCGCGACTTCTTCCGCTTCCTGAACAACTACGTCGTCCTGTCCGATTTCTACGACAAGGACCAGAAAGCCATATTCCAGGCAGGCCGCCTGTATATCGACCAGCGCAGCACCGACCTCTGCGTCAAGGTAGCCGGTCCTTCACCGGAGATTTCTTCCCTGAGCGGAATGTACATCCTCTACTGCGCCTGCACCAGCGAGAAGCTCGGCAAGAGCTTCAATATCGCCGCCGTCATCACTGACGGAGACGTGGACGACCTTCGCGTGGGCAAGAACGCCGTGTTCTATGACCGTGACGGCAATGACTACACGGCCAAGGTCGTAGCCATCGTCGAGAACCCCATTTCCGTGCGCCAGGCCTTCTGGACGCCCTACAAGAAGGTTGCCCGCCTCATCAATGACAAGATAGACAAGAACGCAGCCGAGAAGAACGAGAAGTCTATGGCCGGTTTCACATCCGTCGCCAACAACGCCACGGACGGCAAGACCCCCGCAGCTCCTTTTGACATCGCCAAATTCGCCGGCATATTCGCCGCCATAAGTATGGGCGTCGGCCTTGTCGGTGCAGCCCTGGCAGGAATAGCGGCTTCGCTGAAGCACATCTCCTGGTGGCAGTTCCTGCTGATTATCGCTGTGATAATGCTCCTGATATCAGGACCTTCGATGTTCATTGCCTGGAGAAAGCTGCGTAAGCGTGACGTCGGTCCGGTGCTCAACGCCAACGGCTGGGCCATCAACTCCAAGGCCCTGGTGAACATCGCCTTCGGCGCAACGCTCACCCAGCTTGCCAAGCTGCCCAAGCTCACCGCAGTGGATCCCAAGGAGCGCAAGAAACGCCGCCGTCGCCGCTTCATCATCTGGACCGTCATCATCCTGCTGCTTGCCGGCGCCGGCGCCGCCCTGTACTTCACCAATCACCTCAAGTGCATAGGCCTTCCGTATAAGGACGAGCCTGTCGAGGAAGTTGTCGAGGCGCCTGAACAGAATGCAGAAGAAAACTCCGAGGCTGCTGTGGAAGCAGCCCCGGAGGAAACTCCTGCGGAGTAACAGGCTACTCCGGCTTGTAGGAATCCTTCAGCGAGGTGGTCTTGTTGAAGACCGGGTGCTCGGGGGTGGAGTCGGGATCGGCTATGTAGTAGCCGGTGCGCTCGAACTGGACGGCTATGCCGGAGGCATCGTCCAGAAGGGCGGGCTCTGCCCAGCCCTTGGCCACCACCAGGGATTCGGGATTGAGGAAATCCTTATAGTCCTTGTCTTCGGGAACCTGGCTCATATCGGCCAGGGTGAAGAGGCGGTCATAGTTGCGAAGCTCCAGAAGCTTGGCATATTCAGTTGAGACCCAATGGATTGTGCCCTTGACGGAACGCCATTCGCCGGTCTGCGGGTGAGTCGTTTCATCATAGGTGCAGCGCAGCTCTGTGATGTTGCCCTCGGCGTCCTTTATGACCTCGTTGCACTGTATGATGTAGGTGTATTTGAGACGGACTTCACCGCCGGGTTTGAGGCGGAAGAACTTCTTGGGGGCGTCCTCCATAAAGTCGGCGCGCTCGATGTAGAGTTCTCCGGTGAGGGGCACGCGGCGGGTGGCACCCTCGGGCTCTGCCGGATTCAGCGGGCAGTCGAACCATTCCACCTTACCAGCTGGCCAGTTGGTGATTGTGACCTTGACCGGATCCTGAACAACCATGTAGCGGTTGGACCTGGCGTTGAGGTCCTGGCGTACGCACCACTCCAGCAGCTGGATGTCCATCAGCTGATCGCGCTTGCTGACGCCGATCTTGTCGCAGAACATCCTGAGGGATTCGGCAGTGTAGCCACGCCTGCGGACACCGCAGAGGGTGGGCATACGGGGGTCGTCCCAACCGCTCACGAGGCCTTTCTGCACCAGCTCGAGGAGCTTGCGCTTGCTCATAAGGGTGTAGGTCAGGTTGAGGCGGGCAAATTCATACTGGTGGCTGGGGAATATGCCCAAAGTCTCTATGAACCAGTCATACAGCGGCCTGTGCACGTCGAATTCCAGCGTGCAGATGGAGTGGGTGATGTGCTCTATGGAGTCGCACTGGCCGTGGGTGAAGTCATACATAGGGTAGATGCACCACTTGTCTCCCGTGCGATGATGATGGGCGTGCTTGATGCGGTACAGAAGGGGATCGCGGAACATCATATTGGGATGGGCCATATCGATCTTCGCGCGGAGGACCTTCTCGCCGTCGGCATATTTGCCTGCCTTCATCTCGCGAAAGAGCCTGAGGTTCTCCTCCACGCTGCGGTCGCGCCAGGGGCTGGGAGTGCCGGGCTTGTCCACGGTGCCGCGGCCAAGGCGGATTTCTTCCTGGTTCTGGTCGTCGACATATGCCAGGCCCCTCTGTATCAGCTCTTCGGCCCAGGCATAGAGCTGGTCGAAATAGTCCGATGCATAGAGTTCCTTGTCCCACTTGAAGCCGAGCCAGGCGATGTCCTGCTTGATGGAATCGACATATTCGGTGTCTTCCTTGGTGGGGTTGGTGTCGTCGTAGCGGAGGTTGGTCTTGCCACCGTATTTCTGGGCGAGACCGAAGTTCAGGCATATGCTCTTGGCGTGTCCCAGGTGCAGGTAGCCGTTGGGCTCCGGAGGGAAACGGGTCATAATGCTGTCATACTTGCCCGAAGCCAGGTCGGCCTCGATGATCTCTTCGAGAAAATTCAGTTTGCGCGGCTCTTCCATATTTGCGTGTTTGTTTGAAAACACAAAATTAATAAAAAATTCCTGCCTTTTACAGCAGGAATACCCAAAAATATTAATTAACCAACAAATAGAGGTTCATCGTGATAGAATCAGACCGTCCGCAGTGCCGATGCGTGTGCCGATATAGTAGAGGACCGTGCCGGCGGGCAGTTCATACAGGAGGACGGAGTTCCCGGCGGGAATCTTGACTTGGACTGTGCCGGAGACGTTTTTCGCGGTGAAGTCGCAACAGACTGCGTCGAAAAGGTCGCACGTGCCCTTGCAGGTGTAGGATACCGTTTTCTCTTCATCATAGGGATTGTAAAGAAGGTGGCATGGGTAACGACGGTCTGCGTAGAAGTCCGTGGCGTTGCAGTCCAGGGACAGGATATACTCAACGTCGGTGGTGGATATGACAGACCCGAATATACCTACCGGAGAGGTGCTGTAGAGGCTGAACATCGTGCAAGGAGGATTGCCTTCCCTCCAGGAAGGGCCGTCTCCCTCAGCTACCGGAATGGCCGAAAGCTTACCGTAACGGTCGGTCTTGCGCAGGCCTTCATAGCCTATGACATTGCCGGTGAGGTTCTTCAGCTCGGGCAGCGCCTGATGCTCGTCATCTATCTCGAGCGGGAAATACAGCCTCGATGCGTTGGCGTTGTTAAGCATCCATTTTCCTATCGCGGTGGCATATTCCGGAGCATATTTCACCATAGGCACCAGGGGCCATGCCATCTCATAGCTGTTCATCTGGAAAGCATATCCTCCGCCGTCAGTGATGCTGCCCTGAAGTCCATAGACGTCGTAGTCTCCCCACCTGTCGCATATCACGCCCCAGCCCCAGCGGCCCTTGGATCCGTCGAAGGACCATCCGAGTATCTTCTTTATGTCATAGTCTGTGCCTTCGTAGGCGTTGAGGTATGCGGCGCAATATGCTCCGAAAGGCATCATGATTTCATAGAACCTGCTCTGGCTCTGGTTGTTAAGAACGGTCATAGCGTTCTTGGCCCTTTCCAGATAGCGCTTGTCGCCGAACTTGTTGTAAGCTTGGATGAGCACATATGCATGACCCGCAGCCGCATCTTCCTGCTTTGGTATGTTGGAGGAGAACCCGTGCATCGAATAATAATTGAAGAAGGTGTAGCTGTAGTTGTCACCCATGGTCTCATCAGCCTTGGCGAACTGGTCCGCTATGCTGCGCTGTATGTCGTCCGCACCCTCGACTCCCGGGAAAACGTCACATACGCCCCAATAAAGCAGATTGGGAAGCAGGTTGTACCACCAGTCCTGGGCGGTGCCGGCAGTGTTGTTGAGCATGATGTTCCACCTCTCGTCCTTGCCGAAGTATTTCTGGAGCATCTTGGGGTAGTTGCGGCCGTCTTGGGAGAGTTTGTCTATCCCTACCAGGCCTGCACCAAGGACTGCGGCCATAGTATTTATGGCTTCGTGGTCGGGGCCGGACTGGGAACTGCCTACAGTCGTCTTTATGCCGAAACCCGGCTCCGGGGTGTTCCTTTTGCTGTTATCCTCGAAGATAAGAGGGCGGACGTCGTCCGTGGCGGTCCAATCGAAGACATATGAATCATAATCAAGGGCTTTCTGCCGCCAGTCGAGCATTTTGTATGGCTGAGGGAATGCCGGCATAAGGTCTATCCTGTTTATAGACTTCTGCTGCACGGGGAATCCGAGAATAGCTTCGGAGAGCGGCTCTGCAGAGGGTTCTGTCGATGAATCTGCACCGGGCTCCCGGCCTTTGTTGCAGCAGCAAAGGCAGCACAGCAGGAGCGTGAGTAGGGATGTCCGTTTCATAACGTTGTTTTGTGGAAACAGGCGGCGGGGTCAGCCGCCGCCTGCTTAAGGGAGGGTGATTACTTTGCTGAGTTGTAGAGTTTGGTAACCTGGCCCTGGCTGAGAGCTACATTGTAAACTGCGAGCTCGTCGATTGCACCGTGGAACCAGGCGTCCCATGCCTTGACCTCGGCATTGTCGGCACCACGCTTCATACCGATGGTCTCATCGGAACCGATAGCGAGTTCAACGACATTAAGCCTGTCTTCTGCGATGGAAGCGATCTTGGAACCCTTGCCGTGCTTCTCCTTGGTGCCGTCCATATGGGCGTTGCCAGGCCATGTCTTGGTGAGCTGGCCGTTGACATACATATTGACCTCACCGGTTTCGGTGGTCCAGGTAACTGCCAGGTGTGCCCACTTGCCGACCTCGACGCTGCCGTCGGTCTCGTTGTCCATATCGGAGATACCGTTGGTGGTAGCGATGGTGAAGAAAGGCTTGCCTCCGTCCTGGGTCTGGAACTTCCAAACGTGCCAGCTGTCGAGGGAGACGATATAGTTGGATGCGCGGAGCTCGTCGGGCTTTACCCAGCAGGCGATGGAGATCGCTCCGAGGCCGGTAACAGCCTTTGCGTCATAGTCAGCGATGGACAGGTGGGAAGCGTCTGCGAAATGGAGAGCCTTGCCAACCTTACCTTCCACGAACTCAGGGAGTTTAGTGTTGGGGAAGAGCTCCTCTGCGCCTTTCTGTAATACGGCGGTCCAGGCGTTCTTGCCGGTGGTGGTGAGCTGGGTGCCGGTGCCTTCGTCGAAGCTCAGTGCGAAGATGACGTTGTCAGCCTTGATGGCATCGACTGCGGACTCTTCGAAAGTCTTCTTTGCATCGTTGAGACGGGAGATAAGGCTCTTTACTGCAGCCTCGGACTCTGCCTTTGCAGCAGCGGCCTTGACCTCGGAGATAACCTTCTTGAATGCGTCAATTGCATCCTGGGGGTAGCTGTCGGTAGTAGCGGCGTTGGCGAGAGTCTCGCACTCGGCTACGACGGCGTTGAGCTCGGTGAGATCAACCTTGGGGGTGTTGTCAGTAGGAGTTTTGTCCTTCTTGCAGCTGATTGCCAGAACTGAAAGGGCGATTGCTGCGATTGCAAAAAACTTTTTCATTGCGTTTTGGTTAAATAATGGTTAATAAATAAATATGTTTTGGTTTTAGTAGATTACTTCAAAGCGGAGTTGGCGTCGGTTTCGCTCTGGGGGATAGGGAAATAGTACCTGTCGGAAGGCCAGGCGGCCGCGCCGATGGCTGCCACTGCATATTCCTTTCCGTAGCGCATCACGTCGAAGAAGCGGTGGAACTCGAAGCCGAGTTCGCGGCGGCGTTCCTTGCGTATTGCATCGCGAAGTGCGGCTTGGGTCGTGGCCGTGGTTTTGGCCAGTCCGGCGCGGTTTCTTACCCTGTCGAGGGCTGCGGCAGCGGTAGTGACATTCGTCGCGGAGGCTTCGTTCAGGGCCTCAGCCTTGATGAGAAGCACTTCCGCGAAGCGGATGCGGTGCTGGGGGATGAGGCTCTGGCTCTTCGCCATATCCTCTACCTTGTCTTCATCGTATTTCTTGACGAGATAACCGGTTTCGTTGCCCCAGGAAGCATCGAACGTGGCGCCGTTGAACCAAGGCTTGCCTGCGCGGCCGATGGAAGCGTCAAGACGGGGATCGTCTGCGCCCAGAGTGGTGGTCTCGTCGAAACAGGCCACATAATCGGCAGTGGGCTGGTTGAAGTGATAGCCGCCTTCTTCCACTGCAGGGGAGAACCAGACGTTCAGGTTGTTGCCCCTGGAAGCGATTTTACTGTTGCCGTAGCGTATGGCGAAGATGCTTTCCACGCTGTTTTCGCCGCCGGTCTTGAACAGGTCTGCATAGTTGTTCTCGAGGTCGTATCCCGCTGCGAGGTCCTCGAAGGAGGTTATCGCTGTGACGGCTTCGTTAAATTTGCCCTGGAACAGTTTGCTCTTGGCCAGCAGGGCATATGCGGCGCTGCGGTTGGCGTGTCCGTCCTTATCGTCAGAGAGGTTGGCTGCCGCTTCAGTGAGGTCGGCATCGATCTGGGCATATATGGCCGGGATTTCGGAAAGGTCGACGTGTATTGCGTCACTGCTGTTCTGGGGCCTGGTCTTCAGAGGCACTTTGCCAAAGATGTTCACCAGGTTGAAGTAGGAATATGCCCGCAGGAACTTTGCCTCTGCGATGATACGGTTCTTCTGTTTGTCGTCGATGCTCATCTGGGCGACATTGGCTATTACGTTGTTGGCCCTGGAGATGGTCTCGTAGGTGTCTTTCCAGAATACGCTGACGGAACCGTTGTCGGTGGTGGCGTTAAGATCGTTGATCTCGTTTATCTGAGGCTGGTCGCCGGCGTCCCCGCCCTTTACGGAGTCGTCGGAAGCGACGTCACCGAACATCCACAGGATATTGTTATACAGGGAGTTGTAGACTGCGTTCACGGCCATTTCCGCCTTGGATGCGGAGGTGTAGTAGTTCTCCGATGAGTAGCCGCCCTTGAGGTTTTCGTCAAGGAAGTTACAGGAGGCGGCGAGTATGCCGAGGGTAATGATTGCTATATACTTTTTCATGGCCCTAGAATGTTAAGTTGATTCCCATTGTGACACTCTTCGCGACAGGGTAGTTACCCCAGTCGATACCGTTGGCGCGGTCGCCTTCGGAAGTGGAGTTGGCATTGACGGTCATTTCCGGGTCGAGGCCGGTGTAACCGGTGAATGTGAGGAGGTTGGAGCCTGCGATATAGGCCCTCAGGTGGGATATCTTCCAGCTCTCCGGCAGTTTGAAGGTGTAGCCCAGCTGGACGTTCTTAAGACGCATATAGCTGCCGTCTTCGAGGAAACGCGTGGAGACCTTGCGGTTCTGGGTCGCACCCCATGCGGCACGGGGCTGCGTGGTCGAATGGTTCTCGGGAGTCCAGTGTTCGTTGTAGTAGCGCAGCGTAGTAGGGAATCCGCGGTAGAATCCTTCGGAGTCGTTAAGGTACTGGACATATATCTTCTGGCCGAAGGCACCCTGGAAGAACATCGAGAAGTCGAAGCCTTTCCAGTTCAGGCCGAAGTTCAGGCCGGCGGTGAATTTGGGGATGGCACTTCCGACGAAGGTGCGGTCCTTGTCGTCGATGACGCCGTCTTCGACCACGTCCCTGTAGGCCACGTCACCGACCTTTACGTCAGCGCCCTGGTTGGCGTGGAGAAGGATTTCCATATCGTCCTGGAAGATGCCTTCCATTTCATACATATAGAAGGAGCCGATGGGATGGCCGACCTCGGTGCGGGTTGCCCAGACACTGTCGTTCACCAGACCGCCTATCATAGGGGACACCAGGCTGAGAACTTCGTTGTGTAGGTAGCCGCCATTGAGGGTAACGTCAAAACCCCAGTCTTTGAACTGCCTGCGGTAGAACAGTTCGATGTCTATACCGGTATTGAGGACGCTTCCGTTGTTGATCCAGGGGGTCGAGGCATATCCTACCGAACTGGGCAGGGATTCGCGTACCAGCATATTGTCGGTTACTTTATAGTACCAGTCGACAGAACCGCCGAGCTGTCCCTTGAGCACCTCGATGTCGATACCGGCGTTGAACTGGTGTGAGGTTTCCCACTTGAGGTTGGTGTTGCCCAGGGAGGTCTGGGCATATCCGTCGCGGGCGCCGCCGAAGAAGTAGTAGTATTTTCCGCTGTAGCGGTCGCTGTAGGCATACAGGTCGATGTTCTGGTTGCCTATGGCGCCGTATCCTACACGGAGCTTGAGTTTGTCCAGCCAGGTGGCATCTTCCATAAATGCCTCACGGTCAATGTTCCAGCCCGCGGAAGCGGAGTAGAACAGTCCCCAACGGTTGCCCTTGCTGAAGCGGGAGGACCCGTCCAGGCGGACAATCCCTGAGACATAGTATCTGCCGTCATAGTTATAGTTGCCGTTGGCAAAGAAGGAGAGCAGTGAGGATGCGTTCTCTCCGTTGTTGGCGTTCATCGCACCTTCGCCTATGCTTATGTACAGAAGGTCGGGATCATTGCTGGAGAACTGCTCGTTGCTGGCTGCGAAAACCTTCTCGTGGTTACGGATGGCCTCTGCGCCGAGCATATAGTTGATGTTGCTCTTGCCAGCGGTGATGGTGTGGTTGAAGGTGGAGTTCACCGTCCAGCCCACATTTTCGTTGTTTCTCACTGTCAGGCCGTTGGTGGAGTTGATACGGTTTTCCGTACCCCACGTGCGGTTGAACAGACGGAAGTCGTTGTTGCGGTAGTCAAGGCCCATCGTGGTCTTCCAGAACATATCCTTGGTGAAGTTTATGATTACGTTGCCGGTGACAAGCAGGGTCTTGGTCTTGTTGGTGCGGTCGGTGTATTCGGCCAGTCCCTCGGGGCTGTAGCCGTTGCCGAAGAAGGAGTTGTAGAGAGAGTCGCCGTAGTACTCGGAAGGGGAGTCCACATAGTTGCCGGAAGCGTCATACACGGGGATGGCAGGGTTGCGGAACAGGGCGTAGCGCACCACTGAGCCACCCATATCGTTGTTGTATCCGTCGCCGGAGCTTGCCAGGAGGCGGTTGTTGGCCAGGGAGCCGCTCACGTTCATATTCACCTTCAGCCAGGGCTTTACCTGCGAATTGATGCTGGCGCGGAGTCCGGCTCGGTTGTAGTCTGAGTGGCGGATGATACCCTCCTGTCCGAAATAGGAACCGGAGATGAGGTACTGGGTCTTGCCGTTGCCGCCGCTGATTGAGAGCTCGTGCTGGTGGATGGGAGCCACCCTGAATATCTCTTCCAGATGGTTGACGTTGGCGAAGTCCTTGACATAGGCGCCTTCGATGGTCTTGCGCTGGATGGCGCTGGCAGCGTTGTCGTTGGCTGTGGCCTCGTTATAGAGGGCGATGTACTGCTCGGTGTTGGTCATCTTGGGCAGATAGCCGTGGAACTGGACGCCGGCCTGCATGTTATATGAAATCTTGGCGTCTCCGTCCTTGCCGCTCTTGGTGGTTATGAGCACCACGCCGTTTGTGGCACGGGAACCGTAAACTGCGGCGGAGGAGGCGTCCTTAAGTACGGATATCTCTTCTATATCGCTGGCTGCCAGCGTGTTCAGCGCGCCTTCGACGGGGATACCGTCCACAATGTAGAGGGGCTCGTTGCTGGAGGATATGGAACCGGTACCGCGGACACGAACGGATATACCGGCGCCGGGGGCTCCCGTCTCGGATGTGACGTTCACGCCGGCGATACGGCCCTGGAGTGACTGCTGGACGCTGGAAACGGGCACCTTGCCGAGTTGCTCGCCGTCCACTTTGCTGACAGCTCCCAGGACGTCGCGCTTCTTCATCACGGAGTAACCTACCACGACGACTTCGTCCAGGAAGGTGGTGTCCTCCTCAAGGGCGACATCAATGACGCTGCGGCCGGCAACAGGCTGTGTCACAGACTTGTAGCCAACATAATCGAATACGATGCTCTTTCCTTCCGGGACGCTGATTACATAGCGGCCGTCAAGGTCGGTAGCGGTACCTATGGTGGTGTTCTCCACATAGACACTGACTCCGATCAGGGTTTCGCCCGAGGCGGCGTCGGTCACGGTTCCGCTTACGCGGTTCTGTGCCATGGCGCTCAGGCTGAGGACGATGAGGATTAGACTAAATATCTTTTTCATACAGTATGGTATTGTCTTTAACTTTCTTTCCTGCAGGAAGTTCCACTACAAGGGCGGCTTCAGTGGCGGGGATTTCTATCTTGCATTCCCTGCTTATTCCTGTTGCCAGATATTTTCCCGACACTACGTCCAGGATATCCTTACGGCCCTCGGAGGCTTTATATGTGACGGTCTTAACTTCGTCGAAGGGATTGTAGTAAAGGTAGACGGGGTAGGGCTTGCTGGCATAGAAGTCAGTGGCGTTGCAGTCCAGGCGGAGGATGCCTTCCACATCGGTGGGGGAGACAATGGCTCCGAGGATTCCGACCGACGAGGTGCTGTAGAGGCTGAACATGCTCTCCGGAGGGTTCTTTTCGTTCCAGAGGGGACCGTCGCCCATGGCGATGGGGCTCAGGCCTTCGTGCTCCTTGACCATATAGCGGTCATCCTTCCTGCGGAGGCCTTCGTAGGCAATGATGGAGCCGGTGTAGTCCTGCATACCGGGGAGGCACTGGAGGCTGTCCGGGAGCTGGTCGGGGAAGAACAGGCGGCAGGAATTGACGTTGTTGAGCATCCAGCGGCCGATTGCACGTGCGAACTGGGGCTGGTACTTGACCATAGGTACGAAGGGCCAGGCCACGTCTATGCTGTTCATCAGGAAGGCGAATCCGCCTCCGTCGATGAGGCTGCCCTGAAGGCCGCTGATATCGTAATCTCCCCAGCGTCCGGCGGTTATACCCCAGCCGGTGCGGCCGTCAGCGGCGGAGCAGCCGTCGAAGACCCAGTCCAGCATCTTCGCTATGTCGAAGTCGCAGCCCTGCTCGGCGTTGAGGCGGGCGGCGGTGTATATTCCCATAGGGAGGAGAATCTCGTAGAAACGGCTCTCCTTCTGGTCGTTAAGAGCCTGCATGGCGCTGATGGCGTGGCGCAGGTACTTCTCGTCACCGAATTTCTGATAGGCGCTGTACAGGACCCAGGCGTGGCCGCCGGCGGCGTCCTGCTGCTTGGGGATCCAGTTGTTGCAGCCTTTCATCCGGGCATAGTCGAAGTAGGTGAAGTCATAGTTGCCGGCAAGCACGGAATCGGCTTTGGCAAACTGCTCGGCTACAGTACGTTGTATCTGTTCTGCTCCATCCACGCCGGGAAATATCTCGCTCACGGCGTAGAAGAGGATGTTGGGATAGACGTCGTACCACCAGTCACGGCCGTAGCCGCCTCCCAGGAGGGCGACTTCGGGGCAGGTGTTGTTCATAACTATATTCCAGCCGTTATCGGTGTTGAAATAGTTCTGGGACATCTTCACCCAGTTGTAGCCGTTCTGGGAAGTCTTGTCTATGCCGTTGAGGCCGGCTCCCAGAAGGGTGTGGAGTATGTTGAGGCTCTCGTGGAACTCTCCGCCGTTGACGGATGCGCCCTGGCGGGCGTCAGCCATCGCGGTGTAGAGGCCGAAAGTGGTCTGGTCGATGTTGCGGCGGGCGTCGTCAAGCCATATGACGGGGCCGCAAGGGTAAGGGTTGTCGAAGTCGAACGCGAATGCGTCGAAATCCAGCGCCTTCTGATGCCAGTCGAGCAGTTTGTAAGGCTCGGGCATCGTGGCCATCAGGTTAACCCTGGCTATGTCCTGCTGCTGCACGGGGGCTCCGCCATAGCGGGGAGCGCACGCTGCTGCGAGGGCTAAAGAGATGAGGATCAAATACTTTTTCATTTGCTGTACTTGTTGTCGATGTCCTTGATGATATTCTGTGCCAGGGGCAGGGAGAGCAGCTGCAGACCGCCCACGATAGGGAGGGCGAAGCGCAGTGCGATGTCGTCGGAGAACAGCCCTGCCAGCGCTATGAAGAGCACCATTCCGAAGGCCCTCCCGAAGAAGAGGCCGAATTCGTGGCTCATAATGTAAGTGTATTCATCCCTTTGCTCAAGCACTTTCACGCAGTCGATGGTCTTCATCATCGTGGGAAGGTAGGCCAGGTCGTGAAGGGGCTGGAACATAACCTTGCACAGGATGAACACTATGACGCCGGCGCCGGAGAAAAGGATGCCGTTTGTGAGGGTTCCGATAAAGAACACCACGAGGCCGAATCCGAATATCTTCATCCTGTCCTCGGGTTTTGCGACGCGTCCGAGAACATAGACCAGTATTGCGGTCAGGGCGCCGCCTATGCCCTGGATGAGTCCGAGGGAGCCTTCGCCGCCGATGAACTTCATGATGAGGATGGCGGGGGCGGTCACGAGGAAGCCCTGGACCATACCCTTGAGGCCGGCGAGGGTGAGCATCTTCTTCCAGAGGATATGGAAGTTCCAGTGGAAGAAATTCTTGCTCTCGGGACTCTTGAAATCGCCCTTTGAGAGGGCTATGCAGGCGATTATGCTGATTATGAACGCAGCGACGGTGAGAATCTGGTAGCCGTTGTTGATGGAAAGGGTGATGCCGAAGACGGTCTTTCCGTCAACGCCTGCGATGATGGCTCCGGCCACGATGGGGATAACGATATTCCACAGTGAGAAGAAGAACGACTCGAAACCGAAGAAATAGTTGCGGTTGTTGTCGTCTGTGGCATACAGGGTAAGCAGATAGCGGTTGGTCCAGAAAAATCCGGTGGACAGGCCGATGAGGAAGCCGGTCGTGCAGATCATCACCATGCCAACGTTCTTTATGAACATCATCAGCATCAGAGAAACCGCCGAGATGAGGATGCCGAAGGCATACAGCCTCGCGGACTTGAACCACTTGAGCAGCAACCCGTTGACAAGGGCGGAAAGGACTACGCCGATATACATGCAGAGCTGATAGATTATAACGTACGTGGGCGTGCCTGTGTTCCTCATTATATATGCTCCGGCGAAGATCTCCACCAGGGGAAGGACCATCGCGAAAAGGAGGTTCGTCAGCAGGAGGGTCCTGATATTCAGGGGCTGGGAGGCGAAGTATTTGAATTCCTTGAACATTAGCGCAGGGTGTTAAGTATCTCACGCACAGACATCCGGGCGCTGCATATGACTTCGTCGCTGGCGCCATAGAACATCTGGATTGTGTCGGGGTCTTTCATATAGTAACCGTTGGTGAAAACCACGTTGCCGAAGAAGCCGGTCTTCTCGTATGGGGCGATGGGCTCCATTATGGGCTCGTCGCTGCGGGCGATGACCTTGGTGGGGTCATTCAGGTCCAGAAGCAGAGCTCCGAGGCAATAGCGGTTCTCCTTGTTGGCGCCGTGATAGATGTCCAGCCAACCTTCTGAGGTCCTGATGGGCGCGGCTCCGGCTCCCACGCGGGCGCTGTCCCAATGGCCGGGACGGGTCGTGGCTATGCAAACATGCTTGCCCCAGTGGATGCGGTCAGGGGACTCGGCGATCCAGATGTAGTTGCCGCCTAGTTCGGGGCTGCTGGGACGGTGGAAAGCGTAGTATTTGTCACCTATCTTTTCCTGGAAGAGTGCGCAGTCCTTGTTGTGGGGCGGGAATATCATCCCTTCGCGACGCAGGGTCTTGAAATCCTTAGTGCCGATAAGGCCGACTCCGACTGCAACGGGGGAAACCTCGGTGAAGGTCAGGAAGTAGCCGTCCTCCATAGTGGCTACGCGGCAGTCTTCGATACCGAAGGACTCCTGGAAGCCTTCGCCGAAGATGGGCTTTATGGCCGGGTCCTCGCTGAAATGCACGTCGTCCTCGCTGCACACTGGACGCAGGTAGGACAATGTGGTGAGGTAATACTGACCTTTATATTGTATTACGCGCGGATCGCTGGCGTCCAGCTGCGGGTCGTTCTGGTCGAAGCTGAGCACTTCGATTTCACCCTGCTGGTTATAGACTGGGAAACTGATTATGCCTTCTTTCTGGACCGGGCGCTCGGCTACGCGGAGAAGGAGCCAGGTCTTTCCGTCCATACGGAAGACTCCAGGGTTCAGGAGGCAGGTGATTTCCATTCCCGGAATGCAGGGTTTCAAGTCTGAAGGCCTTAAGATAGGATTGGCCGGATTGCGTTTTGCTATGTCCATTGGTCGTTAGTTTTACTGATGCAAAGTTATGACAACATATAGGGTTTGGAGTGTACAATCCTTTCATTAGAGTACACTAAATTTGCGATTTTGTAAAAATTGTGTAATTTTGCGCTGAAATATGAATCGTTTTATGAGAAAGTTGTTCGCCCTCGTAACATCTTTGTTTTTCACTACGGCCCTTCTGGGACAGGGCTTCAAGGTGGATTTCCTGGACAGTTCGGACGGTCTTTCCAACAGTTCCGTCATCAAAGTCTTCCAGGACAGTGACGGTGTTATGTGGCTTGGCACCTGGGATGGACTGAATTCCTGGAACGGGCGCAACTTCAATGTCCTGAAGTCCGACAGGGACGATCCTTCTACCATCAGCGGCAATGTGATTTGGGATATTACGCAGGATTCCGGCGGTTTCCTATGGGTTTGTACTGACCGTGGTGTGGACCGCCTTGACCGCAAAACAATGCGTCTGACTCGTTTTTTCACCCAAGAGGCCGAATCCATAGACGGCGAAATGCCTTTTGCGATATATGTGGACTCTTCCGATGTATTCGTATCGCAGGACAGGAAGGGTATCTTTCGCCTTGTCGACGGGAACTTCGTGAAGGTTTTTGACAGTTCCCTCTCCGTGAGGAAATTCCGTATGGACGGCGTTATCCCAGTCATCCTCGACAAGTCCGACAACCTGTACAGGAACAATTCCCCCATAGACTCTGACGAGGTCCTATCGAACTGGGCAGGAGTCAATGATTCCCTGATTGACGGTGACAGCAGCTATGCAGCCCGCAAAGACGGCCTGTATATGAACGGGGAGAAGATCATAGGCGATGTCAGCGTACTGTCGGTATTCAAAGGCACCCAGGGGATCGTGTGGGCCGGCACGGATATGCGCGGAGTCGCGATGGTGAACCCTCAGGGGCAGCGTTTCACTTCCTTTACGGATCTTTTCGGCGGGCGCGCGGTCAGGTGTATACTGGAAGATGAATTCGGCAGGCTGCTTATCGGTACCAAAGGCGCCGGAATATACCTTATGACCCCTCAAGGCCGTGTTGTGCAGAGAGTTACAATGGAGGACAGGCTTCTTTCCAACTCGGTCTACTGTGCAGTAGATGACGGGAGGACCGTGTGGATAGGGACGGAAGGCGCCGGCTTGAATTATGTTGAAAAGCCCGGCAGGCGTGTCCGATACCTTGAGATCCCCGACGCTTTGGCCGAATTCACTCCGACAGCGGTGTATTCCATTCTTCCCCGTGGAAGGGACACCCTTTGGACCGGCACCAGCGGAGGAGGTCTTCTGATGCTTCGTCTTGACGGACATACCCTTGTGGGGGCAAAGCGTTATGACGCTGACCTTCTTGGCAGCAATGTCGTCTACAGCGTCCTTGACGGCGGCGACGGTTCACTCTGGATCGGCACCCGAGGCGGCGGAGTGCGGCGGCTTTTCATATCCGACGGCAGGATAGAACACATCCCCACCGGTTATGATGTCCTGTGCCTGTCACGCACTGCAGACGGCAGCATATGGGCTGGAACCAGCACCGGACTTGACCGCATCGCTCCGGACGGAACCGTGCGTCAATATACTGAAAAAGACGGACTTCCCAACAATACGGTCCATGGCATAGTGCCGGATTCATATGGCGGCCTGTGGCTCAGCACCAATGGCGGACTGGCGCTTCTTGACACCTCCGACGATGAAATAATGTCCTTCTTCGCCTCGGACGGCATCCAGGACAATGAATTCTCCGACGGAGCCTACTATGCAGGTCCGACCTCCGGCCTGCTGTATTTCGGAGGAATCCGCGGCGTAACCCGTTTTGACCCCTATTTCGACTATGGTGACGGCTTCTTCCCGCCGCTTCTCCGTGACGGCTTCTACCTCGACAACGAGCCGGCAATCATGGAGGACCATATGCTGGGAGGGCGTCTCACCCTGCCCCACCGCAGAGGCTCGTTCAGTTTTCGTTTCGTGCCTCTGGACTATCTCAATTCCCACCGATGCGAACTGGAATACCTCCTGGATGGCTTCAACCGCGACTGGGTGAGACTTGGCAACTCGTCCACAGTGGTCTTTTCCAACCTGCGTCCCGGTAATTATGAATTAAGGGTAAGGTGTTCCTCTGCCGACCGCCGTTGGAGCGAGGAAGAATATGTCCTTCCAGTGCGAATAACCCGCCGCTGGTGGGAAAGTTTCCCGGCTTTTGCGATTTATCTGGTGCTGCTGGCCTTACTTGTGAATATCATTATGAAGATACGCAGGGAAAGGGCTGATGCCGCCAGGGAGAAAGAAATCCAGAAGGCGAAGCTGCGCTTCTACAGCGATATGGGATATGAGTTCTCCAATGCCCTGACCCTTATGTCCGGCCCTTCGGCCGAACTTCAGGAGGGCCGCCTGTCATCGGACCAGAAACAGTACCTGCAGACCATAGAATCCAGCTCCAACAGGATGCAAGGACTTGTAAAACAGCTGATTGCAGCTATGGACGATATCCCCCAGCAGGAAATACCCCGCAGCCGCGCCGTCTATCAGGAGAATGAGGACCTTTCGCCCGGACAGATCCGGCAGGCAGACCTTCTTGTCGTGGATGCAGATGCGGGAGTCCGTGCTTTTATCGGGGCCCTTATGTCCTCGCGTTTCAATATCACGGAGGCCTCCGGCGGCGACCAGGCCTTGGAAAAGATGGCAGCTTCCCAGCCATCCCTCATCATCAGCGCCTATAAGCTCTCCGGCAAGGACGGACTGGATTTCCTGTCCAGGGTGCGCTCCGACGAGCGGTTCCGCCATATCCCATTCATAATGATTTCTGCCCACGACTCCGTTGAAAAGCAGATAGAGGCTCTGGAAAAGGGTGCTGACGCATATATCCCCAAACCATTCAATCCCAAGCACTTGATAGCCACGGCGGAAAGCCTCCTGGGAAGAGGTGAGACCCTCAGGGAATATGGCGGCTCTGCACGTTCGGCGGTTCAGAAGATGGGAGAGCGGACGGTGAAGAACGAAGACAGGGCCCTGATAGTTACCATCTCCGATATAATAATAAGGAATATGGAGAACGAGGCGCTCTCGAGCGAGATGGTGGCGGAACAGGCCGCCCTCAGCAAGATGCAGCTCTACCGAAAGCTTAAGGCCGTGGTAGATATGTCACCTACTGAGTTCATAAGGCATCTCCGCTTGGAGAATGCCCGCAAACTGCTGAAGACCTCCCACAAGACGGCGCAGGAGATAATGTATGCCTGCGGCTTCTCGAGCAAGACCTATTTCTACCGCGAATTCCAGAAGAAGTACGGAATGACCCCGAAACAGTATCGTGACAGTGAGTCCGCCCCTAATGCGTGAGCACGGGGAACTCGCTGATGCGGAGGGTGGTGCAGCCGTAGGGGACGAGGGCTATCTGCTCGATTTTGCCGGCGGCGTGGCTCGACGTGTCGTTGGCTCCGCGTGAGGGCACCTGGCTGTAGGGCATCTGCCCGGTGTCGCCGTTATATAGCGTCCAATCGTCTATCTTTGAAGCATTTACGAGCAGCTTTACCGGGGCTCCGTCCAGGCTCCACCACCAGTCACCGACGAGTTTCGCCTCATCAACGACCACTTCGGCGGCAGAATCGTAAACAACTTCTTTCATAAGGCCATAGTTCCAGGGGGCGGTGGGGAAGACCTCGAAATAGGTAGGGCCGAACTCCCAGGCCATTTTGCCTTCCAGGGAGCGCTGCTCCCATTTTTCGCCAATCCCGAGCGCGAAGACCAGCGGTCCGCGCTCCACAGAAGCAGCGTTCTGGTACCAGCGCTGCGAGGTGACCTTCATCGGGAGATTGAGCACCACGACATCGCCGTCTGTCCATTCGCGGCGGACTTTTGCCACCGGACCCTCGCAGGAGACAGGCTCTCCATTAACGGACAGAGTAGCATCCGAGCACCAGAGAGGAATCCTGAACGAAAGCTCGAAAGTGCTTGGGGCAGAGGGATTTACAAGGAATGTAATCTCCTCGGTCATAGGGTAGGAGGTCTTCTCCTCGATGGTTACCTCAGTGCTTCCGACCGTTGTCGTCAGTGTGCACGGAGCATAGACCATAGCCGCCAGTCCGCCCTCTGACTCGTACCAGAGGTTCTGGGTGAACTTGGGCCAGCCCTGGTGCAGGTTGCAGGTGCAGCAGGGATATCCCGTCAGGAGGCCGAACACCTGTCCTGTTCCCTGGTAGCCTATGTCGAAGTTGTGGACGCCGAAGGAGCAGGTGACCTGGTTGGCCTGCTGGAGGTACTGGTGCCATTTGAAGTCGTCGGTAATCTGCGAGGGCAGCATATTGAAGGCGACCTTCTCCAGATAGTCCGCGAAGAACACATCTCCGGTCACTTTCAGCATCTCTTCCATCGAGAACATCATCTCCACGCTGGCACAAAGCTCCGAGCCCTGGGAGGGGTTGTTGCCGTGCAGCGCTTCATCGCCGCCATACATCCCTGTAGGGATGCCGTTGAACCTGCGGATATCTGCAAGTCCCTGACGGACAGCGTCAATATACTTTGGCTGAGGGTCTGCCTGATAGTATATGACAGGCTCCTTGAGGCCCTGGGCGAGGTTGACGCAGTGGATGCTTCCGAGGGTCGAGAGCATCTCGCGGCCAAGGAAGGCTCCGGTGAAATCGAAGCTCTGCTGGTGCAGCAGTTTCGCAAGTTCCAGAAGATACGGCTGTTGGGTCTTCTCATACAGCCACAGCACCACCTTCAGGTTGTCGCAGGCGCGGTATTCCGCCCAGAAGGTCCAGTTGCCCAGCGGCTTTTCGGGAAGAGTAGCGAGCTGGTAACGGAAGTATTTGTCAAAGAAGGGGATGACACGCTCGTCGCCAGTGGCATTGTAGTACTGCTGCAGGAACTTCAGGGCCACAATCCTTGGCCACCAGTCGTGGGCCATACCCCGCTGGAGACCTTCTATATATGGATAGCTCTTGTCCGGTCCGAAGAATCCGTCTTCCTGCTGGGATGCCAGGGTCCACTCGATCCACGCCTGAGCCTTGGCCTTAAGCTCCTGGTCATCAAGGATATATGCAAGCGGCACAAGGCCGTCTATCCAGTAGGGTCCGCGCTCCCAGCGGTCGCCTTCGCCGCCAAGCCACCCGTTGTCCGGCCCACAGACCTCAGGGTATATCTCATCCAGATTGGCCGTGATACCATCCCTTTGGCGCTCCAGCATTTCGCGCAGCCATCCTTCCGGCTTGATCGCGCCCAGGCGCACCTCGTGATAGACCGGCGCGCGGAACTCCGGCTGCCGGCTGCACCCTGCCGTCGCCAGGAGGCTTAAACTGCAAACGGTAAGCGTTCTAAGTAACTTTCTAATATTCAGCATTTTACGGAATAGTCAAAAACCCTTGCGGATGTTCTCGGCCATCTCGTGGGCGAGGCGGGCGCGGGCTTCGACGCTTGCCCAGGCCACGTGGGGCGTAAAGTGGATGCGCTCGGGATGGCTGGTGTGGAGCAGGGGACTGTCGGCGGGAAGGGGCTCCTTCTCGTAGACGTCCAGGCCGACTCCGGCGATGAGGCCCTCGTCGACGGCGCGGGCCAGATCGGCTTCGACCGCGATGCCGCCGCGGCCGTTGTTGACGATGACGGCGGTGGGCTTCATCCGGCGCAGCTGTTCATAGCCGATGAGGCCGCGCGTGCGGTCGTTCATCGGGGCGTGGATGCTGATGACATCGGAGCGCGAAAGCAGCTTGTCAAGGCTCACCGATGGGTAGTCCTTGCAGTGTGAAGTGCCTGAGGTTGAATAATATATGACATCCATCCCAAGGGCCGACGCAATCTTCGCGACCTTCTGTCCTATGGCCCCCATCCCCACGATGCCTATGGTCTTGCCGGCGGCTTCGGTGAATGGATTCGACGGATCGGTGTGCAGTTTTCCGGCGGAATATGACCCCGACTTGACCTTCTGCTCGTAGTAGAAGGCGTTGCCAAGGAGGTTCAGCATATGCATAATCGCATTCTGGGCTACGGAGTCCGTGGAATACCCCGCGACATTGCGGACCTTCACCCCGCGGCGGGCGCATTCTTCCACGTCGATGTTGTTGATCCCCGTGCCGGCTTCGCACACCAGCCTCACCTTCGGCGCGTGGTCAAGGAACGCCTTGTCGACGATCACCTTGTTGACAATCGCCACCTCGCAGTCCGCCGCCCTCACGAACGACTCCTCCCTGGAGGTGTCATTATACACAGTGAACTCCCCGAGGGCGGCAATCTCGTCCATCGGCGTCGCCCCCATCGTCCCCGCATCCAAGAATACAATTTTCATATCTCTAAGATTTCTGTTATTTCAGGCCATTGGGGTTTAAAAACCGGAAAAGGACGCATCCGCAGATGGTTTTTAAACCCCAAAGGCCCGAAATCCGATTATTAATCCTTTCTTATTGTGTATGTATTGTATTGAGTTGTGTATGGAATGTGCTATCTCGTCTCAAAACCTATGGCCACCCTCGGCCATATTAGAGGGAGGGGCCCGCTGGATACAAGTTATTTGCGGAGCAAATGACGCCGTAGACAGTGGGAGGGACGGAGCGAAGCGGAGGGTTTTGAGATGAGATAGCACATTCCTTTATAATATGCCTGAACTGTTTATGCCTGAACATATTATGACAGCCGGGCTTCCAGGCGCTCGCGGATGGCTTTGAGGAAGCCGAGGGAGTTCTGCTTCTGGGGGATGACGCCTTCCATCAGGTTAGCAAGGTCTCCGGTGACGATGCCGGCGTTGATGGTGTCGTAGCAGGCGCCTTCAAGCTGGTCGGCAAAGTTCTGAAGCTCAGGGAGTCCGTCCATCTCGCCCCTCTTGCGAAGGGCCCCGCTCCAGGCGAAAATCGTCGCCATCGGGTTGGTGGAAGTCTCCTCGCCCTTGAGGTACTTGTAGTAGTGACGGGTCACGGTGCCGTGGGCGGCCTCATACTCGTACTTGCCGTCGGGGCTTACGAGCACGGAGGTCATCATAGCCAGGGAGCCGAATGCGGTGGAAACCATATCGCTCATAACGTCGCCGTCGTAGTTCTTGCAGGCCCAGATGAAGCCGCCCTCGCTGCGGATTACGCGAGCCACGGCGTCGTCGATAAGGGTGTAGAAATACTCGATTCCGGCAGCCTCGAAAGCCTCCTTATATTCCTCGAAAACCTCCTCGAAGATAGCCTTGAAACGGCCGTCATACTTCTTGGAGATGGTGTCCTTGGTGGCGAACCATATGCTCTGCTTCACGTCAAGGGCATATTTGAAGCAGGAATGGGCGAAGGAGCGGATGGACTTGTCCGTGTTGTGCATTCCCTGGATGACGCCGGGGCCGTCAAACTTCTGAATCACAACCTCTTCCTTGCGGCCGCTCTCGCCTTCGAACACAAGCTTCGCCGTGCCAGGCTCATCGGTCTTTATCTCGACGCCCTTGTAGACATCGCCATATGCGTGACGCGCGATGGTGATGGGCTTCTTCCAGAACTTCACTGCAGGGTGGATGGAAGGGATGGTGATGGGGCAGCGGAATACGGTGCCGTCGAGCATTGCGCGGATGGTGCCGTTGGGGCTCTTCCACATCTCGTGGAGGTTGTATTCGCTCATCCTCTGGACGTTGGGGGTGATGGTCGCGCACTTGACCGCCACGCCATATTTCTTAGTGGCCAGGGCGGAATCGATTGTGACCTGGTCGGCGGTCTTGTCGCGGTTGGGAAGGCCGAGGTCGTAGTATTCGCTCTTTAGGTCGACGAAGGGAAGGATCAGTTCGTCCTTTATCATCTGCCAGAGTATCCTGGTCATTTCATCGCCGTCCATTTCGACGAGCGGGGTTGTCATTTTGATTTTTTCCATTTCAAAAAAGGGTGTTATCTGTGGTTTTTGTAATAGTTCATAAGGCAGCCGTCGGCGAGGATCTGTCGCTCGTCGCCGGTCAGGTTGGTGAAATACAGGTGGATGGGAGAGACCTCGCCGCCGGCTGTAATCACCTGTGCGTCAATCTCTTCCTTGCCGCCGAGAATCGCTTCGCGGATACCGGGGACGAACACGAAGTCGCCGGGGGCCCAGGGGAAAGGAGTCTCGGGGGATATGGTGAACGGGACAATGCCCCAGTTGATGCAGTTGCTGCGGTAGCGCTTGGTGGCATATTCATAGCAGATGTTGGCGTCGCCTCCGAGGACCTTCTGGCAGGATGCGGCCTGCTCGCGGGCGGAGCCGTCGCCGGGCTTGTTGGCGAAGACGCAGGAGCCGAAGGAAGTGTCGGAAGCAGATGCGCCGACAGCCTTCAGTGCTGCTGCCACGTTGGCAGGGACGTTTCCGGCGCGGCGCTCGAGGTCCTGTGCCTGGATGCGCTTGCTCAGACCGACATATTCAGGAACCCTGCGGGAGAGGGCGAATTCGCTGAGCTTCAGAGGGTTGGAACGATAGCTGGAGGTTTCGCCGGAAGGAATCAGCTCGTCGGTGGTCGTCACGGGGTCGTGGATGACCGCCGCGAGTTCCACCAGCATATTCTTCTCCATCGGGAACATCTTGGGCCAGTCCTTGATGTTGGGGCCGTATCGGAGTTCGACGGACGGGTCTGCCTTGCCGAAGCCGTTGAAAACGCGGCTGGCATATATCCTGCCGTCGAAGCTATATGGCTGATGCTCATCGTGATAGTCTATGTCCGTAGCAGCGGTGATGACACCGCCGGCAGCTGCTGTCGCGGCTATGGAACGGGCGTCCATCAGGGCCACGAGGGATATCTGGCCCGCGCCGGGCTTGGAGCCTTCGCGGTTGGGGAAGTTGCGGGTGGTGTGGCGGATGGAGAGGCCGTTGTTGGACGGCACGTCGCCTGCGCCGAAGCAAGGACCGCAGAAAGCGGGCTTGATGACGACGCCAGCCTCGAGGAGTTCTTCTGCGATGTGGCCGCGGGTCGTGGCGAGATAGACCGGAGTGGACTGCGGGTAGGCGCTCATCGTGAAGTAGCCGTTGCCTATGGACTTGCCTTTCAATATCGTGGCGGCCTCGGAGAGGTTGTCATATGTACCACCGGAGCAGCCGGCTATAATTCCCTGGTCTGCAACCACTTTGCCATCAACAATCTTGCTGCGCAGGTCGCAGTGGACCTTGTCGCCGTAGCGCTTGCGGGTGTCTTCCTCGACCTGGGCGAGGATTTTCTCCGGATTGGCCTGAAGCTCGTGGATGGTGTAGGCATTCGACGGATGGTAGGGGAGGGCTATCATCGATTCCTGGGTGCTCAGGTCGATGCGGATCATTCCGTCGTAGTAGGCTCCTTCGCCGGGCTGGAGTTCCTTATATGCCTCGGGACGGCCGTGCATCTGGAAATATTCCTTGACCTTGTCGTCGGTTATCCATATGGAACTCAGGCAGGTCGTCTCGGTGGTCATCACGTCAATGCCGTTGCGGAAGTCGATGGGGAGCTCCGCCACTCCGGGGCCGGCGAATTCGAGCACTTTGTTCTTGACGAAGCCGTTCTCGAACACGGCCTTCACAAGGGATATGGCAACGTCGTGCGGGCCGATTCCCCTGCGGGGCTTGCCTTCGAGCCAGACGAGGATGACCTCGGGGGCGTTAATGTCCCAGGTATTGCGCAGGAGCTGTTTTACCAGCTCGCCGCCGCCTTCGCCCACACCCATATTGCCCAGCGAACCGTAGCGGGTGTGGCTGTCGGAGCCGAGGATCATATTGCCGCAGGCGGTCAGGGCCTCACGGGCATATTGGTGGATAACCGCTTGGTTTGCAGGGACATATATTCCACCATATTTCTTCGCTGCGCTCAGGCCGAAGACGTGGTCGTCCTCGTTGATGGTGCCGCCCACCGCGCAAAGCGAGTTGTGGCAATTGGTCATCGCGTAGGGGAGCGGGAACTTCTCCAGGCCGCTTGCGCGGGCCGTCTGGATTATGCCCACATAAGTGATGTCGTGGGACACCATAGCGTCGAAGCGGATGCGCATCTTGCTGCTTGTGCCGCCATCGGCGTCATGGGCGCGGAGGATGCTGTAGGCGATGGTTTTCTCGCGTGCCGCATCCTTGCACGCCATATCGGCGGGCGCCTTGACCGGCTCCCCGCCCTTCAAACAGACCCCACCAGGAATCAATTCTATCATAGCAATTCAGTTATTAGTTATAATATCCGACAAATTTACGGTCTATTTATCAATAAAGCAATACTTAAAGCAGTAGCATGTCGGCCAGCAGGGTTAAGGCCAGCATATCGGCGGCGCCGCCGGGGCTGAGGGAATCGCGCTCACAGAGGGCGCGGAGGGCCTTCAGGTCGCCTGCGGCGGCAAGTTTCTTGACTTTTGCTGCTGCGGCGGGGCCACCCCTGTGAAGGACATTGGTGTCGTCCAGGGTGGACATTATCCGGCACAGGAGTTTCAGCATCCCGTCTTGGGAGGTCTTGAAGCTGCGCCAATAAGGGAGCCAGTTCTTGAAAAGATCCGGGTAGCCTTCCCGGGCGTTTTGGAGGGCGCCTTTGGCCTTGAATTTTTTGACGGCCAGGGCGCCGTGGGTGCCGGAGGCCTTGGGGACGGCTTCTGCGAGGCGGACAATCTGCTTGCGCCAGGCTTTTCCAGTCACGGCTTCGCCTTCCCAATAAGCTTGGGCATAGGCAGTTACGGCCAGACCAATGCATAATATGGCCCCCTTGTGGGTGTTGACTCCGCCCGTGGCCGAGAGCATAGCCTTTTCTGCCTTGATGCCCAGTTCAATCATATCAGCGGCGACGTCGTCTTCGGGGTTGATGCTGGCAAATGCGTGGAAATAGGGCGATATGGCTTCGATGCTCGAGAGCATCGTCTTGTAATCCATATCCTTATGTGCACCGCGGCTGTCCGGACCCACCAGCCCTGGCTTTCCGGGGAGGTCAAGCTCGGCTTGAAGCGCCTTCTGGGCAAGTGAGCGAAGCAGCATAGGCATAGACTCGGGGTGGGCGAGAGCATCGGCTGCAGCGAAGTTGCCTTCGGCTATATATTCCCTTACTGTTGAGGCGCTTACGGGCTTGCCGTCTTCTTCCAGGCGGGGCACGGCGACCACCTCTATGCCCAGGGAAGGGAGAATCTCAGCCATTTTGGCGTTGTACTGGGCTGTGAGCCTGTCCTGGGGCTCAGTGCCTATATATCTGACAGCCGCTCCGAGCGCAGGTGCGATATGCTTTGCAAAAATGTCAAGGTCCAGTTCCATCTGGGCCGTGGCGGCGTCGGAGTTCTCCTTGATGAAGTAGGACGGGAATGTCGCTGCTGAGATGGCATACGGGCTTGCCGGCAGGACCTCCACTTTCAGTTCATCGAGGAATGCGCTTGAAATTGCCTGGAATCTTTCTTCGTAGCTGAACATCTGGCCTTCATCTCCGACGGGGATTATGAAGAGTTTGTCGCAGTCGGTGCAGGCCGCGCGCACCAGATAATCGTGGCCCCAGGTGAGGGGATTGGCGTTCATTACGATGACACCGTTGCGTCCCGGAGTGCGGTGCCGCTCAAGCGTTTCGAGATATTTCTGCAGTCCTTTGCCGTTCTCCAGGAGGATGGCCCGCTCGGAGCAGCCTATGCATCTGAAGCCAAGGCTTTCGAATATGGCTTTGTTGCCGGGCTTGGTGAAGACTTTCAGATTGCTGTGCCCTTTTTCGGTCCCTATAGCTATCAGCCTGGAAACCAGTTTGTTGGTGAGGCCTTCATCCCTCATTTCGGGGGACACGGCAAGGCACTTGAGCACATCGCCGGCAATGCCGCCGCCGGCAACGATGCGGCTGTCGTCATCCACCGCGGCGAGATACTCATCACAGGGGTCAAGCTTCAGGCCGTTGGCGGAGAGGAACTCTTGCACGCGTGCGCGCGTGAAACGATCCCCGAGGGGCATAGGAACTATCTCATACATAGGCATTTACCATTTCGTCTATTCGGGCTAGTATCTCTTCCGTCGAGTGGGTGTGACCCCGCATACACCACCGGGCTGGCTGGTCGCAAAGCAGGCATTTGCGCGGCTCGAGGCCGATATCGGCCCTCTGGAGAGGGACGCCGTCCTGACCGATAACGTCGATGTCGAACAGCCGTCCCAGCGGATGCTCCTGCTCAATACGGCAAACCGCCCGCTTCGCCTCCACTGCAGGGAGGGAAGTGAGCAGGTACGCCTCGAATCCGGTGGGGAGGTCCCGGGTTTGCAATCCGGAACTTCCGAACTGCGCGGTCAGCGCGTCCAGGGCTGCATTCGCAACGATCAGCGACTGCCGGTTCCGCTTCACGCTTCCGGGCATTACGACAGTCAGGCACAACAGGGTCTTTCCGGGGTTCTCCCTCAGCATCTCCCGTTGCCTTGCCTGCCGTTCGTCCCTTGCCTGCAATATTTCCTCAAGTGTAACCATTATCGTGCTTGGGAAGATACCACCTCGTCCCCAAACCCATGGCCACCCTCGGCCATGTTAGAGGGAGGGGCCCATTTATGGGAGGGATGGAGGAGCGAAGCTCCGGAAGGTTTGGGGATGAGGTGGTATCTTCCCATAAAGGTTATCTAATAATATGAATCTTGTCAAGCACGCTACCGTCGCGGTTCTTGACGATGCCGACGACCCTGTCGCCGAAGGGGAGAGGGTCGGGGGTGCCGATGATGCTGGTGGCCTTGGCTGCAAGGTCGTGGATGTCAACGACATTGAGGCCGGCGAGGCGGAGCCTTTCGGCGACTTCGGGACGGCCGGGATTGACGGCGATGCCATATTCGGTTACGACCACATCGATGGTCGAACCGGGGGTTATCAGAGTCGTGACTTTCGGAACCACGCAGGGAATGCGGCCGCGCAGCAGCGGGCACACGATGATGCTGAGCGCACTGTCCGCAGCGGTGTCCTGATGGCCGCCGATGGCGCCGCGGATGATGCCGTCGGAGCCGACGAGCACGTTGACGTTGAAGTCCACGTCGACCTCCAGGGCCGAAAGGATAACGATGTCAAGCGCGTGCACGGCAGAGCCCTTGTGCATCCCGCTGGCATATTCCACCGCGGAGACTTCCTGATGGAAAGGATCGTTCTTGATGGACTCGGCGGCGACCTTGTCAAACGACTGGACGTCAATGAGTTTGCCTATGAGGCCCTCCTCGTGGAGCTTCACCATATGGGCCGTTATGCCGCCCAGGGCGAAGGACGCCTTGATGCCCTTTTGGAGCATACTCTCGCGGATATATTTCACTACTGCGAGCGAAGCGCCGCCGGTGCCGGTCTGGATGGAGAAACCATCCTCGAAAAGGCCGGAATTGATCACCACCTTGGCGGCCTGCTTGGCGAGCAGGATGTCGCGGGGGTTCTTGCTGTCGCGTATGGCACCTGCGGAAATCTTGGAAGAATCGCCGACGCTGTCAACCACGACGACGCTCTCGACATCGGCCGCGGAGATGGACATAGGCATATTGGGATAGGCCACGAGGTCGTCGGTTATGACCACCACGTGGTCCGCATAGCGTGCGTCGGGAAGGGCGTAACCAAGTGAGCCACAGATGGATTTGGCATTCTCGCTGCGGGAGAAGCCGCAGGCGTTGCCAAGCTCGTCCGAGGAGGATGCGCCCAGGAAGGCGACATCGATGTGCAGCTCGCCCGAGGCGATGGCGCTGCCGCGGCCGCCGTGGCTGCGGAACACCACCGGCTCAGCCATAAGGCCGTGGGAAATCGCATTTGCGAGCTCGCCGCGAAGGCCGGAAGTGGATATGCCCGTTATGACGCCGTTCTTTATATGTTCAATCAGCGGAGCGTGGACATCGGAAAGGCTGGAGGCTGCCAGCTTGAGATCTTTGAAGCCCATCTGGGCGAGCTTGTCCACTACCATATTGACGACCTTGTCGCCGCCGCGGAAATGATGGTGGAAGCTGATGGTCATTCCGTCGCGAAGACCGCTTCGGCGGATGGCTTCTTCCAGAGAGGATAACTTGCTGTTTCTCATATCATTTCCTCCTTATCTATTATGCCGGCGGCAACCGCCAGGGCGATGGTGCGCTCAGCGCGGATCACCACCGGACGGTCGACCATCTTGCCATTCACGGAAACGACTCCGGAGCCTTTGGCCTGGGCGTCGTGGATGGCGGCTATTATAGTGCGTGCTTTCAGAATCTCTTTTTCAGTGGGGGTGAACACCTCGTTCACGACCTCTATTTGGCGGGGGTTGATGATGGACTTGCCGTCGAATCCAAGGGTCTTGATGAGCTGGACTTCAGCGCGGAAGGAGTCCATATCGTCGAGGTTCGAGTAGACCGTGTCGAAGCAGGCGATGCCGGCTGCGCGGGCGGCCACGACTATGGTCTCGCGGGCAAGCAGGAGCTCCGCTCCGCCGGGAGTGCGCTGGGTCTTGAGGTTGGCCGAATAGTCCTCGGCGCCAAGGGCGATGCCCATCATACGCTTCGATGCGGTGGCAATCTCATATGCATTCACTACGCCGAGGGCGCTCTCTATGGCGGCCATTATCTGAGTGCGGCCGGGGCAGCCTATTTCCTGCTCGACCTTCAGGATTTCCGCCTCAAGTTCGCGGACCTCGTCGGCCGTTTCGGTCTTGGGCATCCTAACAACGTCCACACCGGCCTTGACCACCGCCTCGACGTCCTTGCGGCCGTAGGGGGTGCTCAGGGGGTTTATGCGGACGACCATCTCGGTGGAGCCGTAATCGATTGATTTCAAGGCATTATATACCAGCAACCTGGCGGCGTCCTTCTCCGCCATTGTGACGGAATCCTCGAGGTCCAGCATTATGGAGTCGGGGCCGTAGATGTGGGCGTCCGCCATCATTCCGGGGTTGTTGCCCGGAACGAACATCATAGTCCTTCTCAGTCTTTCCATACGTCCTTTCCCGTTGCGCGGACTGCAGCCGCAGTGACCCTGGCGCGGATGGTGCAGTCGAGTGCTCCCTTGTCCACGGCTTTTACCTGTGCTTTTTCTATCCCGAGCCCCTGAAGGGTTTCGGCGATGAGCGAGCGGATCTGGCGGCCGAACTGGGCTTCGACCGAGCTGTCAAGCTCGATGCTGAGCCCCTGGGCCGCAGGCCCGATCTGAATCATTATGTCTCCGGATTCAAGAGTGCCGGCGACAGCGTTTTTGAGTTCCATTATCAGTGGGTGGTTTATATTTTCATTGCTTTGCGAATCTCCTCCACATCCATGCAGAAGGCGGTGCGGCAGGCGCTCTGGAGCCCCTTTACCGACTCGAATCCGCTTTCGTCCGCCACTGCTTCAAGGGCCTTGGACGGGTCTTCCTGCATAAGTTTCACGGCGTAGTCGATGCGCCAGGAGGTGATATATTCCTGGATGGAGGAATCCTTGAAGAGGTTTTCGACGGTCTTCCTGTCGGTGCCAAGGAGCTCGGCAATGTCGTCCTTGCCGAATTTCTTGCGCAGGTAGCGGTGGCTGACCTGCATCGCGTCGTCAAGACGCTCCTTAAGGTCGGTCTGGCGGCTCTCCACCGTGCCTTTTTCAGTGGGCTTGTTCATCAGGGCGTCATTGGCCGCGCGGGCGTCTTCCAGGTGCTCCTGGGTGTCGGCCAGCGTGGCCTGGAGGGCCTTCTGACGGGCCTTGAGATTCTCCGAAATCATATACTGCTTCCAGATGAAGGCGTTGCGCTTGGAAAGGCGCGAGCGCATAACAAGGACGCGGACCGCCCAGACGATCCACAGTATCAGAAACAGAAGGGCTATGACGAAAAGGAAAACGTCAATTCCGCTAATCGAGGTGTGTTCCATGTCTTAGTGTTTAAAATAGTGTACAAATTTACAAATTATTTATTAACTTCGCACAAACTAATACTCCGCATATGGCATCCGATTATAAAGAAGTAGCCAAACAGTGGCTCGAAGGGGATTTCGACCCCGAAACCAAGTGTAAGATCATCGAACTTCGCAACAACGACCCCGCCGGTTTCGAAGACGCGTTCTACCGCAATCTCGAGTTCGGCACGGGCGGCCTGCGAGGCATAATGGGAGTCGGCACCAACAGGATGAACCGCTACACCGTTGGAATGGCCACCCAGGGTCTTGCGAACTACATCAAGTCCCACGTCCAGGGCGAGGACCTTAAGGTCTGCATCTCCTACGACAGCCGCAACAACAGTAAGGAATTCGCCAAGATCACGGCCGACGTGCTGTGCGCCAACGGCCTTCACGTCTTCCTTTTCGAGAACATCCGCCCCATCCCGCTGCTGAGCTATTCGGTCCGCGCCAAGAAGGCCGTCGCCGGCGTGATGATCACCGCTTCGCACAACCCCAAGGAATATAACGGCTACAAGGTCTTCTGGTCCGACGGCGCCCAGATCATATCCCCGGTGGACAAGGACATAGTGGCCGAGGTTGCCAAGATCACCGACCCTTCGATGGTGAAGTTCCATCCCGGCGACGAGTGCGGCGAGATAGAGCTTATGGGCCGCGACATCGACGAAGCCTATTTCAAGGACGTCCTCGGCCTGATGCTTTCCCCCGAGGCGAGGGCGAAGCATTCCGACCTGAAGATAGTATATACCCCCATCCACGGCAGCGGCGTGCGCATAGTCCCCGAGGCCCTGGAGCGCCTGGGATTCAAGAACATAATCCACGTCCCCGCGCAGGATGTGAGCGACGGAGATTTCCCCACAGTGATGTCTCCCAACCCGGAGGAGGCTTCCGCCCTCAAGATGGCCCTCGAGACCGCCGACAGGGAAGGCGCCGACATCGTGATGGGCACTGACCCCGATGCCGACCGCCTCGGCATTGCCGTTCGCGACAATGAGGGCAAGATGGTCCTGTTCAACGGCAACCAGACCGGCGCGATGCTCACCTACTATATCCTCACCCGCTGGAAGGAACTCGGAAAGCTGGGCCCGGACAAATATGTCGTCAAGACCATAGTCACGACCGAGCTCATACGCCAGATAGCAGAGAGTTTCGGCGTGAAGTGCTATGACGTGCTGACCGGCTTCAAGTTCATAGCCGATGTGGTGCGTCGCAACGAAGGCAAGGGCGAATTCATATGCGGAGGCGAGGAGAGCTATGGCTTCAACGTGGGCGAGTTCGTCCGCGACAAGGACGCCCCCATCTCCTGCTGTATGGTGGCCGAGTGCGCCGCCTGGGCAGCCGAGCAGGGCCTCACGCTCTACCAGCTTCTCCAGAAGATCTACAAGCAGTATGGCTACCGCAAGGAAGGCCTCGTCTCCCTGGTGCGCAAGGGCAAGAGCGGCGCCGAGGAGATCCAGCAGATAATGAAGGATATGAGGGCCACACCTCCCTCCGAGCTGGTCGGTTCCAAGGTGACCAAAGTGATTGATTATCTGGACACTGCAGCAACGGGTCTGCCGTCATCCAACGTGCTCCAGTTCTTCGACGAGGCAGGCGACGTCGTGTCTGTCCGCCCTTCGGGAACGGAACCCAAAATCAAGTTCTACTTCGGAGCCGCCGGCGATGACGCCGACCAGAAGATACAGGCCCTTAAAGACCAGCTCGTGAAATAGTTTCCGCCAGTTTGGCCTTTATCTGGTCAAGACTCATCCTGGGGGCGTTGTCGGAGTTGTATTCTCCCAACGCCCCCGAGGTGTTTCCAGAGGCTGGGATCCGGTAGAATCCACCCATATCCACGGCCCTTGCCGCCTCTTCTTTGGAGAGCAGGGTCTCATACATTTTCTCTCCGGGGCGTGCACCGATTACCCGCACGTCTTCTTTGCTTCGGCCATAGAGTTCGCACAGCGCCTCCGCCTGCGTGCCTATGCGGCAGGCGGGGGATTTCTGCACTATAATATCGCCGTTCTGCCCGTTTTCAAATACATACAGTACGAGGTCCAGAGCTTCGTCCAGGGTCATTATGAAACGGGTCATTGCAGGCTCCGTCACGGTGACCGGGTTGCCTTCCCTGAGCTGTCTTAGCCAGAAAGGGATAACTGAACCCTTGGAACACAGGACGTTGCCGAAACGGGTGCAGCAGATGCGTGTCTGGGGACTCTGGAGGGCTTTAGTTACCGCTATCCTCTCAGCAAGCGCCTTTGTGTTGCCCATTACGTTCACGGGATAGCAAGCTTTGTCGGTCGAAAGGCATATGACAGCCTTCACTCCGGCTTCAACTGCGGCGTCAAGCACGTTGGCAGTGCCCGTGACATTGGTCAGCATAGCCTCCATGGGGTCTTTTTCACACCCGGGTATATCCTTCATCGCCGCGGCGTGGAACACGAAATCCACCTTCTCGCAGGCCTTGCGGCAGTCTTCTGGACAGCGGATGTCACCGGCAATGAAATGCAGTTTATCCGCGCAGGAAGGGTAGGCTGAGCTATATTCTGCCTGCATTCTCCCGTGTGTCGACGGGTTGCGGGAGAAAATCCGTATTTCCTTTATGTCCGTGCCTATGAAGCGCTGCACGGCCGCTGTTCCGAAACTGCCGGAACCTCCTGTGATGAGCAGGGTTTTTCCAGAAAAAAATGACACGTTATTGATATTCGAAATCGTTGAACCAATATGAGCGGTATGAGATGCCTTCGCGGGAGATAACGCGCAGGATGTTGCCCTCAAGGTCCGTGAAGACAGCCTTACGGGATGTAGTGCTGCTCAGCAGCATCCTGCCTTCTTCGGCCAGCAGCTGGGCGTTGCTGCGGTCGCGGGAGGAATACTCTGCTGGCAGTGTAATGGTAAGATCGTAACGGGCTGTCTTTGAGAGCGGATCCACATTTATGACAATGGCGCTTGAGCGCTGTATGTCCCTGCCGTTGGAGTAGCAGAGGATGCGGTCCGGGGCCAGGACGGTTGCGGCGTGGAGACCGCCGGTAGGGAAGTCTCCTTCCTGAAGGGTGACATTGCCGTTGACGCCGAACCTGTAAAGGACTTTTCCGGAAGTACCGTCGATCTTCCACAGCTCGCTGATGGCGTTGAATGTCATATACCAGTTGCCTTCGGAATCTACAGCGACCGAGTTGGCGTGTATCAGGTCATTCACACGTTTTGCGGCATTGAGGTATTCCGCGCTGAGGTCGCCCAGCTCGGCAAAACAGTCCCATTGGCGTACTGTATTCCCTTCGGGGCTGATCACGGTGAAGCCGTCGCCGTAGACGTCCCCTATAGGGAAAGTCTTCACTACATTATTGACATACAGGAGGTTACCGTCGGGAAGAATCTTTATCTCGTGGTGGGGATACTCTATGTTTCCCTTTCCTGATGTCCAGTACAGGAGGCGGTTGCCGTCCAGGTCAGTCACCACAGTGTGGGCGCACAGCCTCTGGAAGGCCTTGTCGTCCCCTTCCTTGAATCCGGTAAGGACTGCCAGGCGGTTCATCGCAGGGTCGCACCACGCCACCCTGATTTCCTCTCCGAAAGCCTCATACCAGACTACTTTGCCGTCTATGTCACTGAAGGTTACATATCCTGAAGGAGACGCCTCCCACTGCATAAGGAAGCCTTTCAGGCCTGTGTCTCCATCCTTCTCAACTCTGTAAACGGGACAGTCTGCCGGCAGGGAGCCTGTCTTGAAACGCATAGGCTCGGACCACTTGTCCAGCAGGCTGATGCAGAATTCATATTCGGTGTCGGGATACAGGAATTTCAGCACCTGTGAATCCGTCCCGGCGTCCGTATGGCGGAAAGCGGTGTGGCGTGCGCTCTCCCGTCCTTTCGAGACCTCCCAGTACTGAATGCACCAATTGCATTTGCGTGTGAAATTCACCTCTACCTTAAAACGAAGTGAATTACTTGTGGGAGAGATGGTTACGGCATCGGCATAGCCTGCAAACCCCGAAGGGTTCGCAGGCTTGCAGGATGCCAGGAGGATTACTGCGCTAAGAATCAGTAACCTTACTTTCATTACTCTTCGTAGATAACGCTGATTGAGAAGAGGAAATAGCAGTTGACTTCTTCGTTGGTGGTCTCCCACTTCACTTCGATCTTTCCAGTTGCGGGATCGGCAGGAGTGAAGGTGTACTCGTTCATGTCGTTGACAATCGGATATGTCGCACCCACCTTGTTGCCTCCTATATAAACGGAGAGGTCGGCGGCGGACTTGTCTTCACCCTCTTCCGGAGCAAACCGGGCGGTCTTGACAGCCACGGAGTAAATCTTGCCCGTGAAGCTTTCAGTCCATAGGAGAGCGCTCTTAGCCGTTTCAGCAGCGGCGTTGCCACCCCAGGCACGGCCGAGCATCAGACCTGCATTGGGATTCATGAAGTAGAATGGTGAAGCTGCTTCCACGCTGACATTCCAGATAATCCCGTTGTCATCCAGAGGAGCGACTTCAGAGACGGCGTCGGACTCGGGGACACCGAAGTCTCCGCCTCTGAAGCGGTGTGCATAGGTGGCTTTACCCTTAGGCTGGAGATATACACCGAGAACGGCTTCGCCTTCATCGCCCTGATAGTTGATTTCCAGGATCATTTCGGCCTCGTTCGCTTCCACGACGCGGTATTTTCCGCCGATTCCTTTGAGGTCGCCCAGGAACAGGGGGAATGCGTTGCCGCCGAACTGCAGGTACTTGACGTCGTCTTCGACAAGGAGCGTCCAGCTTTCTTCACCCGTCATTGACACAGTGCAAGATTCATAGATGCTATTGTTGTAGGTGTCATTGTTTGCACCAAGGTTCATCTCTACCGAGCCGTCAGACTTGAAGGTGATATAGTCACCCACTGTGGCATCAGGGTTGGGGACTCCGCGGTCAATATTTACCCAGGGGTACTGTCCGGGAGTGCCTTCAACACCGCGGGAACCATATTTCAGGAGCACCCAGGTGCCGAGGAAGACCTTTTCGTCGGCGGTGAGGGCACGCTCGAGGTTTCCGGCATCGCTGATGGATGCGGCGGTGAGAGTGGTTTCGCCTTCGACCACTTTGGAAAGTTCGTCAGTACCGACGGTGTAGGCAACGGTGAGGTCTTTGACCTTACCCGGGAGGACGGGAACATAGTAGGTCGCACCGGGCTTGAAGCTGCCTTCGCCTGCAGTGAGCTTGATCTGGGAGGAGGTGGTTCCTGCGGCGACTACAGGATTTCCGCCGCAGTCAATGCTGAGGGTTCCGGCAAGGGCGCCTTCTGCAGAAATGGTAACGGAGCTGACGCCGACAGCATCCTCGTTCAGGGTGAACTTTACGAATGAGGAAACCGTGGTGAATGCCAGCTCAGAGCCGCTACCCTTGGCAACTGCTATACCTTTGAGGTCAGCGCCGGCAGCGTTGACGACCTGGGTTGCGGGCAGAGTGGTCTGGATGATGCTTCCGGACAGGGATGCGGTCTCATCATAAGGGAAGAGGGCATATGTCGTGGGTGCATCGGTGGCTTCTCCGAGGAGAGTCGTGCTGGTGCCGCCTTTCTGTGCGCGGAACAACTGGTTGCCCTTGCCGTCGAAAATACTCACCTTGTCGGACTTGTTCCATTCAAGGGTCTTGGCATCTTCGCCGAGGGTGACCTTGGTCAGTGGCGCGATGGTCGCGGTGAAAGTCTTCTCGCCGGCAACGGCGGGGTCTCCGCTAGGGGTATCCTGCGGCGCAGGATCCTTCTTACAGCCGGCAAGTACTGCCAGTGCAGCAAAGAGGAGGAAAAATCTTGTCTTCATAAATGATTGTGTTATAATTGGGTTTATTGTATCGGTTCTTTTACTGACACCCAGTCAAAGGCGCCGGTGTGGTCGCGGGTGGGCATTTTGTCACCAAGGAACTGCAGGTTCTCCACGCTGCAGATTACCTGGAATTTGACGCCGGGCCCGAAATTCAGGGGCAGGGTCTTGCATTCTTTGCCATCTATGATCCATGTCGCTGTGTAGCGTTCATTGACAACGGTCAGGCGTATGGTGCATTCGTGCCAGCCCGGGCGTATTACCGTGTAGGTGGAATTGTGGGGATTCTGCTGGTTGGTCATACACGCAACGAGGTCGCCCTCTGCGGCACCGCAGGACTGTCTGGCATAATCCTTTCCGTAACCTATTTCAAAGTCTAGCTCGTGGGAATCATCCTTATAGATGAATGCTCCTATGCTGACCTGGGCGTGGGGCTCGATCTCGGGGACGTTGAGGCAGAATGTATAATCTCCTTCTCCGAAGCTCTTGGCACGGCTCTGGAGCTTGTTACGGTCGTAGGTGTTGCCCTTTGTGGTGATATAAAGAATTCCGTCCTTGAGTTCATAGTACTGCTTTCCCTGTTCGGGGTTGTGGGTGAAGTAGTACCAGCCGTCGATGTTGTCGAAGTCCCATCGGGTTTCCTTCCACTGGGTAGGCCCCGGCTCTTCAGAGGGTTCGGCGGACGGCTCTTCAGAGGGCTCCTCGTAGGGGTTGCTCGCTGCTGGGCCGGTGAAGGAAACGAAGTCGAACATCCCGACAGTGTCATATTCGGGGATATGGTCGCCGATGAAAAGGAGGTTTTCCACGCTGCACATTATGCGGAAGCTGGTCTCGTTTCCGAAGAGAAGCTCCTGCCTCTGGCACTCCTTGCCGTCTATAAGCCAGCGTGCATCATATTTCCCGCCCTTGTCTGCCAGGCTTATGGAGAAATCGTGCCAGCCGGTGGAGACTGGGGTATAGTTGGAGATGTTCGGGAATCCCTGATTGGTCATACAGGCGACCAGTTCGCCCGGTTTGGCGCCGCAGCTGCTGCGGGCCTCGGCCGTTCCGTAACCGATTTCGAAATCCAGTTCGTGGGCGTCGTCCCTGTAGATGAATCCGGCCACGCTGACCTGTTCTCCTGCAGCTATCTGCGGCAGGAAGATGCGCCAGGTGTAGATTCCTTCGGTAAAGTCCTCACGCAGGGTGTGCATCTTCGAGCGGTCGCGTGTGCCGGCCCTCGTCTTGAGTTTGAGACGCCCGTCTTCAATCCACCATTGCGCCATAGGCGCATCGTCCTGATGGGAGTATCCCCAGCCGTTGGCATTGTCGAAATCCCATCGGATGGTCTCCCACGACGGGTCGGCACTCACTGGATCGGGCGAGGAGCTGACTGCTGCTTTGGGCGAGCAGGCCGCCAGGCAGAGGAGGAGAGACAAAAGAGTCATTTGTTTCATCTTCTATTCAATTGGGGTACGTGCCGACTGGAGATCGGGGTTGAGGGTGACTTCGCGGTAGGGGATAGGCATATAGCGGCGGATGTCATTGTCCGTAAGGCTGTTCTCGTCCGGATATGCCGCCCAGGCACCGTCGTAGAAACCGGCGGTCTGACCTTCGTTGGCAGCCTTGTTGGCATAGCGCTGCTTGATAGTTTTGATATATTTGACCATCCTGTCTTTCCATAGGCCCATCCTGATTAGGTCGGGGCGGCGCATGCATTCCATGTTGAGCTCGAACATACGTTCGTCGCATATGGCGTCCCGCAGGGCGTCCTTAGTCGCGAAAGTTCCGAGTGCGAGATCGTGGGCGGCATCGCCGAAAGCGCGCTGACGGATACGGTTGAGCTGGTCTATGGAGTCCTGGTTGGGGCCCTGCATCTCATTGAGGATCTCCGCTTTGCAAAGGATCATGTCGGCCAGCCTGATGACGGGCAGGTTGTTGGGAGTGTCGTAAATATACTTCCACGTGTTGAGGAATTTATATTTCTGAGTGTAGGTCTCTTCCAGTTCGTTTACGATGACATAGGTCTTTTCGCCGTAGGTGTGTACTTTGTTGACGGCGCCGGTCTCAGCCACGGATGAAGGAGCCCTGAAGTAGGTCTCATCCGGGGAGTAAACATCCTCATATTCAGTTACTTGCAGCACGGTGAGACGTTCATCTGCCGGGTCGAACTGCCAGGTCATCTCGAGAGGCTGGTACATATTTCCCCATCCCATGTCGTATTCCCAGCCGGTAAACTGGAGGCCGAGGTCCCAGGAACCGGAGGTTATGGTGCCGCTGGCGCGGATGGCGAATATGAGCTCGTTGTTGTAGATGGCATCTTCATTCGTGGGATCGAATACATTCCAGACCTTGGGCTGGAGAGTGTAATACTCAGGCTCGAGCGCGAGGACGAGGTTCACTTCGGTCAGTGCATCCTTCCACAGCTGTGGGGCGTCTGCCGATGCTTCCTGGCGTGCGCGGCCTGCCTGCCGCATATACAGGCGTGCCAGCATTGCACAGGCGGCTCCATATGTGGGGCGTCCTGCATCCTCGCGGCTCGCATATTTCTTCGGGAGATTTTCTTTGGCGAAGAACAGGTCATTTTCGATCCTGGTTTCTATCTTGTCTATCGAAGAATACGGAACTTTCTCCGCGGAACCTATGTGGCTGTCAACGATCAGCGGAACCTGGAAGAAAATATCCGTGAGGTTGTAATAGGCGAACGCCCTCATGAAATAGGCCTCCGCCAGGAGCTGGTCCTTGGTTATGGAGCCCTGGAAGATGTTGTCTCCCATCTTGGGGATATTGTCTATCACGACGTTGGCACGGGTAGCGACCTGGTAGAATCCGTCCCACGCGTTGACGGTGCGGTTGTCGTTGAATATGGCCACGTCGTTCATCACTTCGAAGCAGTTGCCGTTCTTGTAGCCTGCGTCGGTAGCGATGTCATTGATGTAAAAGACAGGCTCCCGGTAGAGGTTGTGAAGCGGAGCATACATGCTGTTCACTGCCGCCTGGGCATTCTCCGCCGTGGTGAAAGCGTTTTCCTCCGTGAGGTTGGAATAGATCACTTCCTTGAGCTGTTTTTCACAGGATGCTGCAAAGATGACTATAGCCATCAAAAGTATGATTCTTGTCTTCATAGTCTTAGAAAGATATCTTTACACCTGCATTGAACTGACGGTAAGCCGGATAGGTGTTGAAATCCAGGCCCTGTGTGACTGCGCTTGAGCCGTTGGTGCTGACCTCGGGGTCGAAACCCGAATACTTGGTCAGGGTCAGCAGCCGGTTTGCGCCCACGAAGATGCGTGCGTCGTGGATGAACTTGACACCCATATCGCGGAAAGGAATCGTGTAGCCGATTTCAATGTTGCTGAGTCTGAGGTAGCTGGCATCTTCCACGAACCGTGAGTTGACGAAGGAACCATACTGCAGGCCGCCGTCGCGCTGCCAGGTGCCGCGTATCATACTCTGGGAAGGGTTGCTCTTGGTCCAGCGGTCGGCACAGGTTTTCAGGCGGTCATTGTCTTCCAGCAGAAGGCGGGATATATTCAGCATTGAGCCTCCGATAGCCGCGTCGAAGAAGATGGTTGCGTCGAAGTTCTTCCAGCGGAAGGTGTTGCCCCAGCCTATGAGGAGGTCGGGTTCGCCCTTTCCGAGGGGTTTGCGGTCAGCGTCGGTGATGACATCGTCGTCATCGAGGTTCTTGAACTTGGGGTCTCCGGGCTGGGACTTGGGCTGATAGCTGTAGGTCTCGCCGTTCTGGATGATGCCGTCCCACTCGTAACCGTAGATGGTGCTCAATGGCTGGCCTTCCTTCACGACAGCATACTCCGTGTAGGCATAGCTTCCGTGGGGGCGGATGTCATAATATGTAGGGGCGCTGATGGACACGACCGTGTTGCGGTTGTGAGCGAGGTTGAGGGTCGTCTTCCAGGAGAAGTCCTTGGTGTCGAATACGTTATACTTCAGGAAGAACTCCACGCCGCGGTTGCGGATGGTGCCGTTGTTGCCCTTATGGGTGCGCAGGCCCACGGTAGATGTGGAGATGTTGATGTCGTTCAGCAGGTCGGTCGTGACTTTGTCATACCAGTCGAAATTCACTTCGATCTTACCGTCCAGCATCGCGAAGTCAAGGCCGAAGTCCAGCTGGGAAGTGGTCTCCCAGTGGAGCAGGGGGTTGCCGGCGTTGTTGACGAACATCCCCTTTACTATGCTGTTGCCGCCGAGGTATATGTCCTGGAAGGCGAAAGAGCGAAGGGAACGGTAGGTGCCGATGCCGTCATTTCCGGTGCGGCCGTAGCTGGCACGCAGCTTGATGCTCTCGAACAGGGGCTTGGTGAATTCCATGAAGGGCTCGTCTCCGATCTGCCAGGCAAAGGAGCCGGCAGGGAAGATACCCCATTTGTTCTGGTCTCCGAAGTTGGACGCTCCGTCGAAGCGTATGCTTGCGTTGAGGATATACTTGTCCATCAGCACATATTCGGCCCGGGAGAAGAAGGATATATTGGTTTTCTGGGTCTTGGCGCTGCCCACCCAGTCTATCTTGTTGGCTGCACCCAGGTTGTTGTAGGAGAATACGTCGGTCGTGAAGTCGTGGACGGAAAGGCCGGTGTAGTTGTAGATGTTATCCTGCCAGCTGGCTCCGGCGATCACTTTGATGTCATTGACTCCGAACTTGCGGTTCCAGGTGAGGATACCTTCGAGCTGGCGGTAGTTGACATCTTCTATCTCAACCGTGGCCTGGCCGTTGTAGGAGGCTCCCACGGAGGTGTTGCGGTCAAAATAGTTCTGGTATTTGTCCTGCTCCTTGCTGTTGGAGAACTGCACTCTTGCCGTTAGGCCCTTAAAGGGCTTTGCTTCAGCATAAACGGTTATATATGAGTTGTTTACGCCGACGTTATAGTCCTGGTAGGTAAGCTCGTAATAGACTTTTTCCACACGGGCGTCGCGTCCGAAGACATCCTTGCCTTCGATGGTGTTCATAGGGTTGGCGAGGAACATCCAGTATATTACGTTCTGGGTGGAACTCGACGTGCCGGTGCTGAAGTAGGTCCTGTTGGTGCCGGCCATATAGGCATTGAAGCCCAGGCGGAGCCAGTCCGTGGCTTTGAAATCAGCATTGACGCGGGCGCTGGTGCGCTTGAAATCGGAATTCAATACGAGACCTTTATCATTGACGTTGACGAAAGAGGCGGCAGCCCTGACGCGGTCGTTGCCTCCCTGTACGGTCACTGCGTGTGTCTGGGTGAGCGCAGGGCGGGTCATCTGTTTGATCCAGTCCGTGCCTTCGCCTTTGAATGCCTGCTGCTCAGCAGTGTAGGGAGGGTCTCCGGCTGAGCCGTTTTCCCTCCAGACGTTCATGTCGAAGGCAATCTTGTCTTCGGCGTTCATCATTTTCCAGGGATTTCGCAGATTCTTCACGGACATATTATAGGAATAGTCCACGGAGAAGCGGCCGGATGTTCCCTGCTTGGTGGTGATGATGATAACGCCATTGGCGCCGCGGGCTCCATATATGGCTGTGGCAGCCGCGTCCTTGAGGATTTCGATGCTTTCGATATCTTCGGGGCTCACCTGGTTCCCTACATTGCTCTGGATGCCGTCGACGACATAGAGGGGGGTGTTGTCCGCGGAGATAGAAGAGGAACCGCGCACGCGTATATTGATTCCGCCTCCGGGCTCGAAGGATGTCTGGCGGACCATAACTCCGGCCGCACGGCCCCTGAGGAGGTCGGCGGTGTTGGTTATGACTCCTGCCTTGACCTCGCTGGCCTTGATGGAGGCGACACTGCCGGCCAGGTCGCGTTTTCGGGTTACGCCGTAGCCTACTATAACGACATCCTGGAGAAGTTCGGTGTCCGCTTCAAGGTGGATACTGATGGATTTGGTGCCGGCAGGGACGATCACGGTTGCCGTTTTCATTCCCATAAAGGCTACTTCCAGGGTGGAGCCTTCAGACGCACGGATTTCAAACAGGCCGTTCTCGTCCGTGGTGGTTCCGTTTGTGGTGCCTTGAACAAGAACGAAAGCACCAGCTACGGGAGTACCGATTTCGTCTTGAACCACACCCCTGACCGTCTGCTGGGCAAATGCCGCTGCGCAGACCATGCAAAGTGCAGTCGCTGTGGAAATAATCTTTCTTATCATACGGGTGGTTGAGAGGTTATTGTTTTTTGCAAATATGGGCAAAGTCCTTCAAGAGCAAAGACGATTTTGACTGAAAAAAGTATAATTTTGTCTATATTTGTATTCAAATCGCATCTATTTATGCAGATAAAACAATTATTAATCGTTTTTAGTCTCATCCTCCTGCCCGTATTTTCTTCGGCGGAAGGATTCTTCAGCAAGCATATAGACATCTCGGAGGGGTTGTCTCAGCCCAGCGTAACGTCCATCATATCAGACATTCACGGAACTGTCTGGATAGGAACGCGTTTCGGACTGAATAAATACAGGAGCAACGCCATAGCCAGATATGGCCCCGGGAATGGTGCCAGAAGCCTTCCCGGCAGCTATGTCAACGGCCTCTATCTCGATTCGTGCGATAACCTCTGGGCCTATACCGAAAGCGGGCTGTCAAGGTATGACAAAGCATCGGACATTTTTCGTCCCGTTGCCGGGGAACTGATTTATTCAGCGTGTGAATATGACGGCCGCATCTATTTTGGAGGCAGGACAGGCATCCATTCATACGATATGTCCTCCGGGAAGTTCCACCCGATGACAGTCTCCCTCCCGAAGTCGTACATCATCAATATGATGCCGCTTTCCGACGGCCGGATTCTGGTCGTGGACAAGGGCCTTGGCCTGTTCCTGTTCGACCCTTCCGCTCAAAGGCTCGATCCTCTTCACATCGATGGTCTGGAGGAAGCCATAATAATGTCCGCGTGCATGTTCGGCGGCTGCCTCCATCTGTCGGTTTTCAATAGGGGGCTTTTCGTTCTTGATGAAGCCCTTACGAGGATTCAGAACAGGTATGACACCGGCAATTCAGGACTCACATTTGACATTATCCTGTCCATGCTCGAGGTTGACGGCGCGCTTTGGATGGGCACGGACGGCGGGGGAATATGCATCCTTGACAATGGCTCAATTACCACCCTGGACTCCGTTTACGCCTACAGCCCCGACGCTTTGCCTTCCAACTCGATTTCATCCCTTTATGCCGACGGTCAAGGCAATGTCTGGGCAGGAAGCGTCAGGAACGGAGCCTATTGCCTTAAAAGTACGTCGGTTCGTTCATTCCCTATGGACGGTACGGAAGCTGGTGACAACGTGGTCATAAGCCTGTGGATGGATTCTGCCGGGGATCTATGGATAGGAACGGACGGCGGGGGTGTAAAACGATATGCCCCGGCCTCTGAAGGCCCGGTGCGGATAGCCGGCACTGACGGGCTGAAAATATCGTCCCTGACCGAGCTCGACGCTTCCAGGATGCTCCTGTCCGTATATGGCCAGGGATTATGTTCAATGGACAAAGCCACAGGCCGTATCAGCCCGTTCATTATTATAAATAACGAGATCAATGCTGCGGAGTGCTCAAGCGGAGGCTCGCCTATGCTATATACCCTGGAAGACGGCAAGGTGCTTATCTGTGCGATACGTGCCTGGCTCTATGACCCGGCAAGGCACCGTTTTTCCAGGTTCAATCAGGAACCTGCGGATCTGGATGTCGGCGAAATGAAACTGTTCGCCCGTGGTCCGAGGGGCTTTCTGTATGCCTTTTCCCACAACGGACTGTTCCGTCTGGACACAGCCTCAATGACAATCCGGCAGATAGCGGAACTCTCGGAAACAGACGCACTTAACACTGCGGCTATGGCCCCGGACGGCACTATATGGCTTGGGACAGATTATGGGCTGAAATACATTCCTCCGCACGGAGGTGACCCAATCCCTTTCGAGAATTCCCTTTTCACCCGCGTCACCCAGCTGAAAGCAGAGAAGGACGGCATCCTGTGGATAGCTGCGGACAATATCCTGTTCTGTAAAAACGGCGGTAGGATAGAGATTATCGATGAAAGCGACGGCTTCTCGGCAAACGAAATCCTGTCCTCCACTTATTACAACAAGAGGACGGCAGATGCCGTTTACTTTGGCGGAACATCGGGATTCGTCGAAATTTCACGACCTGTTGGGGAAAGGACAGCCCGGCCCCAATGGCTGGAACTGTATGAGGTCGACCTGGGAGACGGCAGTGTCCAGTGCACCACGGGGGAGACCATCAGGATTCCGTGGAATTACCATTCCCTGTCCGTTGGAGTCAATCTTCGGGGGATCGATCCTTTCCACAAGGAATTATACCGTTTCTGGGTGTCGGGAGACAACTCCCAGTCGATGACGGAAACCTTCCTCGACCGGATTCCCCTGACAGGTCTGACAGAAGGGACATATAGGGTAGATGCATCATATCTCCATCGCGACGGCTCTTGGGGAGACCCTGTTAACATCTTGAATATCATAGTGCTGCCCCCTTGGTATCGCACGTGGTGGTTCTATGGCTTCCTGATTATCCTTGCCGCCGCGGCTCTGGCTGGTGCCTTGTTCCGGCATAGCCGCATGAGCCAGCGCAACCTGGCACGGACCCTGTCGCGTTGGGTGACCACCTCGACGGTTTCCGGTGCCGACATATCCAGCGAAGGCACGAAACTGAATCCTTCCGAAGAGGACCTTATGTCGAAGATCAACCGCTTGGTGGAAGATCATATGGGCGACAATGACCTGAGCGTCGCCAAGATCGCCGCCGGAACTGCGATGAGCCGGGCTTCCCTCTACAGCAAGGTAAAGTCGATAACCGGCATGGGAGTAGCCCAGTACATCGAGGACGTCCGTCTGCGCCGTGCGTGTAAACTACTGAAAGACACGTCTTTGAGTATAGCGGAGATATCCGAGCAAGTCGGATTCTCCACGCCGAACTACTTCAGCAGCCGCTTTAAGCAGGCAGTGGGAATAAGTCCCCTGACTTTCCGCAGGGAGATCAAGGAAGAGATTCAGTGATGACTATGGCGCTGGTGACGGGTCTTTCAGATCCGTCACTTGGTTTATTCAGGATCTGGCCGTCGGTGCCGACCATGCAGGAGGAGCCGCCGCCGTCGAGGTTCATCGCGTCGGTGCAGCCAAGGGAGATGAATTTGGCGGAGAGTTCGGCCAGGGTGTAGCCGGCGCTGCCGTTGGAGCCGCGGCCGTCGCACACAATGAGTATCAGCTTGTTATCGGCGGTGATGCCGGCTGCGGTGCGGGGCACGCGGGAGAATCCGGATGTGCCGCCGGCGTTGAGGCATTCACCCCAATAGCTGTCCGTTGACACGTCAACGCCATCCTTGACGAGGCGCGGGCCTCCGCCGATTGCTTCCTGCGGATGCCACTCATAGGTGCCTTCGCAATAGTCGGCGGTCGGAGCTTCCTGCATAAACTGCTCTGTCTTCTCGTTGTTGTCAAGAGGGGAGGGGTAGACTATATGTGTGCCATAGCCGGGATTAGTGCAGTAGACCCACTGAATCTCGAAGGAGCCGTCTTCCATCCAGCCGATGGCAGAGCGGACGGGGTATATGGTAGTGGGTTCCGTAGCTTCATCGTTGGGCCAGTTGAAGGCGCGGTAGGCCGAGCAGATGAAATCTCCGCCGTGTGCAACCAGGCTTACGGATGTGCTTCCGGCAAAGTAGCCTCCGTTGGTGGCAAGGCAGGGGACTCCGTCGGCTTCCGGCGTGCTGGAGAAGAAGGCCGAAGGGCCTTTCTTCTTGCTTGTCTTGCGGCAGGTGAAACGAAGGTGCGGGTTGGCGGAAAAGTCGATTGTGGCGACCCAGCCGACGCATTTCTTTCCGTCGGTGAATTCTTCCGTAAACGGCTCTACGCTAACGCCTTGCGGATATCCGTCCACCCACGGGAGGGGCTCTTCGGAGGGTTCTTCGGAAGGCTCCTCGGAAGGCTCTTCGGACGGCTCGGCCGAGGGCTCCTCTGAAGGTTCTGCCGAAGGCTCCTCGGAGACTTCAGGTTCATCGGAAGGGAGCGGCTCTGCGGAAGGAGTCAGGTTCTGCCCGGGGCCTTTGCTACATCCAATCAGCAGGGTGACGGCTATGAAAAGGTATAATAAACGTTTCATTTTTTTTGTCTTTGAATGCAAATATATTAAAAATTTTTATTTACTTTGCAATAATATATAAAGACTTTATATGAATACTTCTGTATTGAAAGGATTGAAAGCGCTGCTGCTGGCAGCTGTGCTTTTCGTCTTGGCGCCTCTGGCTGCATCGGCCCAGGTCAAGGTCACCGGTAAGGTGACCGGCTCCTCCGGCGATGGCGAGCCTGGCGTCCTGGTTTATGTGAGGGGCAATGCCTCCACCGGTGCAATGACCGGCGCAGACGGCACTTACAGCATTACGGTCCCGTCATCGAAATCCGTACTGGTTTTCAGTTTGATAGGCTATAAGGATGCCGAGAAGGCCGTTGGCAGCAATTCCGTCATCAACGTTGTCCTGGAGGAGGATATCAATATGCTCCAAGGCACGGTGGTGGTGGGATATGGCACCCAGCGCAAGGAATTTGTCGTGGGTTCCGTCTCCCAGGTCACTGGACAGGAGCTACTTAAGGCCCCGAACACCAACGTCTCCAGTATGCTCACCGGCCGTCTTGCGGGTGTCTCCGCCGTCCAGACCAGCGGTATCCCGGGAGATGATGCGGCTTCACTGCTGGTGCGCGGTCTTGCGACCTTCAACAACTCCTCCCCTCTCGTCATCGTCGACGGCGTCGAAAGGTCCATCCAGTTCCTGAACCCGAACGACATCGAGACCATATCCATCCTGAAGGATGCCGCCACTGCCGCCATCTACGGAGTCCGCGGAGGCAACGGCGTAGTCCTCGTGACCACGAAGAAGGGCGTCCAGGGCAAGGCGGAAATCGTGTATGACGGTTCCGTCTCCTTCGACACCAACACCGTCACCCCCGAGCTGCTCACAGCCGATGAATATATCTATTGGCACAATAAGGCCCGCGAGATGGATAATCAGGCCCCCTATTGGACACCCGAGCGCATCCAGAGCCTCAAGGACCGTGGCTATTATGGCGAAGTGGACAACTGGGCCCTCATATACAAGAAGTTCGGTCTGACCCAGCAGCACAATGTCTCGGCCAGCGGCGGCTCCGAACGCTTCCGCTATTTCACATCCCTTGGCTATATGAACCAGGACGGTATCCTGAAGAACACTTCGTTCCAGCGTTATAACGTCAGGGCCAATCTGGATGCCCAGCTCACCAAGGGTCTCCACTACAACGTCAAACTGTCGGCCGCACATTCCGAAAGGCACTGGCCCGGCCTGAGCATGCGCACCAGCAACGGTTCCTGGCAGGGAGAGTTCTCCCCTCTGAGGCAGGCCTGCTACGCCATTCCTATAATCGCTCCCGAGTACAATGGCCTTCCCCTTGGATTCACCAACGGAACCTACACCTACACCCCTCTCGCCGCCCTGAACACCGGTTTCCAAGAGGAAAGGCGCTGGATGGGTGAGGTCCGTTCACACCTGGAATATGATTTCAGCGCCCTCGGCGTAGAGGGCCTCAAGGGGCTCAAGGCAGGATTCAACCTTTCATATAACTTCGACTACACCCTGAACCGCAACTACCTGGAATCCTTCCAGCTCTATTCCTACAATCCCGGAACAGACCTTGCCCTCCAGGAGACATCCCTCGGAATAGGGAAGAACAACTACAACAAGTCCCACTCCATTGGATATAACCTCACGGTCCGTCCCCAGATTACGTATGAGCACGATTTCGGTCGCCACCACCTGTCCGCCATCGCCTTTATGGAGCGCTACACCCAGCACGGTGACACGATGACCGGCTATAAGACCGGGTTTGCCGACGGCCCCATTGACATCAATACGGGTTTCAGCTATCCTTCCGTCCCGGTCTCCGGCGGTTATAGCAACAGAGGCTTTTTCGGCAGCGCATGCCGTCTGAGCTATGCCTTCGACAAGAGATACCTTGCCGAATTCACCATCCGCGCCGATGCTTCCTATAAGTTCTCTCCCGAGAACCGTTGGGGATACTTCCCTTCTGCGGCACTTGGCTGGGTCCTGTCTGAAGAATCCTTCATCAAGGACATACCCTGGATAAACTTTATGAAGCTCCGCCTTTCCTACGGTGTCCTCGGCTCCGACGATGTGGATCCATATTTGTATATGCAGACCTATAAGACCGTCGCTCCGAATATTACACATTATATCGACGGCCAGCCCTATTCAATATTCTACACGTCGAATTACGTTCACTCAGACCTCACCTGGTCGCGTACCAACACCTATAACATAGGATATGAGGCCAAGTTCCTCGACAGCCGCCTGTCGGTTGAACTGGATGTTTTCTACAAGTACACTTCCAAGATTCTCGAGCAGGATTATACCGGTACATATGCCCCTTCCCTTGGTGGCAACAACCCCACCTGGCTCAACTCCGGAAAGGTGGACAACAGGGGATTCGATATGACCCTCGGCTGGAGGGACGCATTCACTTCGGGATGGAGCTATTCCATCACCGGAATCCTCGGATGGTCCCGCAACAGGCTCCTTTCCAGGCGCCTGAGCGACAACTACCCGTCCTACCGCGCCCAGCTCGGCCAGCCTATGGGCTCGTTCTACGGCTTCCACGCCCTGGGCCTCTTCCAGAGCCAGGAGGAAGTGGACGAGTATCCGAACGCCCCTTCCGGATGGGCCGAAGTAGGAGCCATCAAGTACCAGGATGTCAACGGTGACGGCAAGATCAATTCTGCCGAAGACTTTGTCAAGATAGGCCGTTCCAGCACCCCTGAGATGACCTTCTCCCTCAACCTTGACGTTGCCTATAACGGCCTGTCGCTCAGTATGTTGTTCCAGGGCGCCACCCTTTGCAACTATGCCCTGTGCGGCACCTGGTCCAACGGCAATATGGACAACACGATGTACACCCGCGCCTTCTACGGCGGCGGCAACACCCTCCGCTACCTGGTCGAGCAGGCCTGGACTCCCGAGAACAGGGATGCCAAATATCCCCGCCTGTCGGCCAGCACCAACGCCAACAACGCCTGGCTGTCCGACTGGTGGATCCGCGACGGCAGCTTCCTGCGTCTGAAGAATGTCCAGCTCGCCTATGACTTCCCCCGCAAGTGGTTCGCCAAGGCTCCCGTTTCCGGAATAAGGGCCTTTGTGGCTGGCACCAACCTTCTCACCATCTCCTCGTTCAAGTACCTGGATCCGGAGAATCCCGGTATCAACAACGGTTATTATCCACAGCAGCGCACCGTAAGCTGCGGAGTCAAAGTTTCATTCTAAAGGAGGTCCGGTTATGAAAAAGATATTTGCAAGAACAGTTCTGGTTTCCTTCTGCCTGCTGAGCCTGTGTGCCTGCAAGTGGATCAACGAAGCCCTTGACATAGAACCTTCCGACCGCTTCTCAGTCAACGCCATATGGTCCACTGAGAACACGGCCGACACCTACCTTCTCGGCCTGTATTCCTTCCTCAAGGAAAACAACGGCAATGTCGGCTGCGACGCCAACCTCACCCGTGTCTGGGATGCCTACTCGGACATCCTCAAGTCCAACTCCTGGAACCAGTACAACCATCCCTACAACACGACTTTCCTCCAGGGGCAGTCCAGTTTCAACGGCCAGAGCGCCGGAGCCTTCGAGTGCTGGCAGGACTGCTATGACAGGATACGCCGCTGCAACGAGTTCCTCCGCGACGTCGCTGTATTTGGCCCGAAGATCAGCGACAATTACGCCACGACCCGTTCGGCTGAAATGCGTTTCATCAGGGCATTCATATATATGAAACTGATGGCGGTCTATGGCAAATGCATCATCCGCGACGCAGTTGACGGCCCCGACCAGAACGACAAGGCCCTTGCCAAGCCCGACGAGGTGTGGGACTTCATCGAGACCGACCTCCGCTATGCCGCGGCCAACATCAACCCCAAGCAGACTCCCGGCAGGGTCACCCGTGCCACAGCCTGGGGAATGCTCAGCCGCGCAGCCCTGTATGCCCATCGCTGGGATGTCGCGATCGAGGCTGCCGATGAGTGCAAGGCCGCCGGCGGCGCCCTCGACCCCAGCTATGCCAACGTGTTCGAGGACATATATTCCCCTGAGAACCTGCTCACCTTCGAGTTCCTTCAGAACAAACTGACCCACAGGGGAGACATATTCTTCCGTCCGCTTGGCGACGGTGCCCAGGGAGGCCTTCATCCGGGAGCCAAAATCTATGCCGTGTTCGGCCCCACCTCCGAGCTGGTCGACAGCTATGAGATGGCCGACGGCACCCCGTTCAGCTGGGCCACCCACGGAGCGGATCCCTACACCGGCAGGGAGCCCCGCTTCTATGCCTCCATCCTCTATAACGGCGCCCAGTGGGAAGGCCGCACCATCGAGACCTTCGACGGCGGCGCTGACAAGATTGTCGAGTTCGACATCTCCGGAGCCGCAGGTTCCACTGTCACAGGCTATTACCTTCGCAAGTTCATCACCGAAAAGCAGACCGGCTGGGAGGAATATGGCAGCGACCACTTCGCCATCGGACTGCGCTATGCCGAGGTGCTCCTCAACAAAGCCGAGGCCTATGCCCAGAACGGTGACTTCACTGGCGCCAACAATGCCTTGACGGAAGTGCGTTCCAGGGTCGGCCTGCCCTCAAAGCCCGTTGCCACGACCCTCGATGAGGCGATGGCAGACATTAAGCACGAACGTATGGTCGAACTTGCCGGCGAAGGCCGCCGTTTCTGGGACCTGCGCCGCTGGAAAGATGCAGTGGACGTTCTCAACGAAAAGAACCTGCACGGCTGCTGGATAACCAAGAACGACGACGGCACTTTCACCTACAAGCAGGTCAGCTGCGACGGCAAGGGAAAGACCCACACCTTCCTCGAGAGCTACTATGCCTTCGCCATCCCCATCACGGAGATATCCAACAATGCCCTGATAAGCCCTGAAGACAATAACCCCGGTTGGTAGAAGAATATGAAAAGATTAGCATACATACTGGCAATGGCCATCTTTGGCGCCGGACTCTTTTCCTGTGCCAAACCCGATGCGGACTATGTCCACGACGACGCTTCCATAAGCGCCATCTATATGTGCAGCACTATGAAGGACGCCACCGGCAAGGAAGTGGCCCTGAGTTTCCCCGGAGCCATCAACCAGGATGCCGGCACGGTCTCCTTCTCCGTCCCCAAGGACAAGCGCAAGCAGATCGACCTCACCGCAGTGAAACTGCGTGCCAACGTGGCCTATGACGCCTATGTCAAGGTCACCAAGGAAGGCGGCAAGGATGTCGACCGTACCCTCTATGGCATCCACGACCTCTCCGAAGGCATCACCCTCACGGTGACCGCCCAGATGACAGGCCGTACCAAAGACTACACGATAACTGCAAAATACGAAAAATAATAACCCTTTTTAAACTATGAAAGCATTAAGATTTCTCATCGCATCCATCGCCATCGTGGCAATGTTTGCAAGCTGCGGCAACAAAGAGCCCCAGCCTCAACCCGGCCCCGGAACTGAAGACAAGAGCGCAGATCCCGGCAAGGAAGGCGAGAGCACCGATCCCGAGGCTCCTAAGAGCACCGAGTGCAAGCTCGAGTCCATCACCATCACTGCGGGTCCCTACACGCTGGAGCCCTTCATCGACCCTGTGGACAAATCCATAGAGATTTCCTATATGCCTGACGAGTACAGGTATCTGAATGCCGCCACCATCGAGGTGACTGTCTCCGACAAGGCCACCGTCACCCCCGACCCTTCACAGCCCATCGATTTCACTGTGGACGGCGGTGTGACCCTTACCGTTACCGCCGAGGACGGCGAGCACAAGACTGAATATAATGTCTACCTTGCAGCTGCAGAATTCTCAGAGAAGGTCGAGAAGGTCTGGGAGAAGAAGTTCGGACAGCTCGGTCTTGGCACGAAGGCCAACTTTGACTGCGGTCTTGCTTTCGTGGACAGGGAGCATTTCGCTTTCGCTGACCTTCAGGTCTTTGACCTGCAGGGCAACAAGGTGGGAACCCTTAACACTGAGGGTGTTACCGGTCTGCAGGTGTATGGCGACGGAACCGTCAAGTCCAATAAGGAACTGGTTTCAATGAGCAACGACGAGAACGGTGTCCTGGTCGCAATGACCGCTTTCACCGGAGAACTCGAGGAAGGCGGTACCGGCTGCAACTCAGAGGTTTACGCCTGGGTGAACGGTTGGGACAAGGCCCCTGTCAAGGTCTATGGCCCTGTGGGCTATCAGTGCAACTATATGTCAGTTGCCGGCGATGTCACGGGTGACTTCATCCTCAGTTTCCGCACTGGAGTTACCGCTGCACCCCAGATGCACCACGTGCTGGTTTACAAGGATGGCAAGTATTTCAATGGTGACGAAAGTTCTGCAGCCACGTGGTTCGGTCCCAGGATCGAGCATCCCTGCAACGACGGTTGCTGGGGCCAGCAGCTCTCTTTCTTTACCGGCAATCCTGATGACGGCTTCGTAGTGTGGGATTCACTCGCCGCAGCCGAACTTGGTCAGACCGGCAACGCTTCCGCAGCATTCTATGTATATGGCGGATTCACGGAGTATTTCCCCGAAGGAGCCAATATGACCGACATCCCCGCCATCGAGGAGACTGCCCTGAAGGGTCAGGTCACCTGGGCCAGGTGGGACTCCGAGGGCCAGGCTTACAACTATGGAAACTACTCCACCGGCCACGTCCGCGCATTCCTCTACAACGGTATCAAATACATCATCGCTGCTTCCTCATCCTGGCCTTGCACCTGGATAACCATCCAGAAGGCCGAAGATATCCTCCTTGATGACGAGGAGACTGATGAGGTCGACGAGTCCGAGGTCAACTACCTGCTTCCTACCACCAAGGTTGAGGAGGCTGCCCAGTGCGTTCCTTGCAGCGCGTTCGTCTATGATCCCGCTACAGGCACCGGACACGTGGTCTATGCTGCCCAGAGCAACGTAATCCTTGCCTACGACATCATCACCGACAGACTGTAGTCCTATGCTGAAGAAGTTTTTCACCATAGTCTTGGCGCTGGTGTTCTTCGCCTGCAAAGGACCGGTTCCCGAGCCTCAGCCCCAGGGTCCCAGCCAGGACCCTTCCGGGGAGGTCTCGCCCGATCCCTCCGGCCTTGAAGGGTCGGAAGACCCGCAGAGCGAGGACCCTTCAGCAGAGCCCGAATCCATCGACCCCAATTACATAGCTCCTACGGATACGGTGCGTGAAAAACCTATGGTGATGTGGATTGACGCGAGCGCCAATTTCAGGCGTTTCGAGAAGCAGTCCGATGTCAGGGCGACTCTGAAAAGGGCCCGCAAGGCAGGCTTCAACGGAATAGTGGTCGGCGTCAAGCCGGGTATGGGGACCGCCCTTTACGAGAGCGAATTCCTCAAGCCCTGCACCACGCTCGCAGGCTACACCATCAACCGCGACTGGGACTACCTGGAATACATCCTTCGCGAAGCCAAGGCCCTCGGAATGAGGGTCGAGGCTTCCGCGTCGGTGATGGTTATGGGAGAGGAGGAAGGTCACACCGGGGCCATTTTCGAGGACCCGTATTTCGCTGAGCTCGAGTGCGTCGAGTGGCTTCCGAGCGGTCTTCACAAGATCTCGGAGAACCCTGACAACTTCGCAGCCATCAACCCCTGCCATCCCAACACCATTGCCTATCTCAAGAGGATGATAACGGAGATGTTCTCCAATCCCAAGTATGCCGCCCTCGACGGCTTCTGCCTGGACTACTGCCGCTATATGAACGCCAACAGCGACTTCTCCGACTATTCCCGCAAATGCTTCGAGCAGTATATCGGACAGGAAGTCGAGAACTGGCCGTCGGACATCTATTATTACACGTCCCCCGACAAGGCTGCAGGCGACTACACTCCCGGCAAGCTCTACAACCAGTGGATGGAATGGCGCGCTTCGGTCATCAAGCACTGCGTCCAGGAAGCACGCGAGGCCCTCAAGGCCGTGCGTCCCGATGCCGACCTGTCGGTCTGGGCCGCCGCCTGGTACCCGCTTCCGGCAACCGGCCAGAACTGGGGCAGCACCAAGTACACCTCGGTCGACAATATGTGGTGGGCCACCAAGAACTACCACAACACCGGCTATGCGGCCGACCTGGACTATTTCCAGCTGGGCGCCTACTACAACAAGGTTTCCGGTTTCGGCAGCGCCGACACCATCGAATATGCCATCAGCAACAGCCGTAACATCCTCAAGGGAGACTGTCCTCTGTGGGGAACGTTCTCCGTTGCCAACAGCAGTTTCAAGGTCACCACGGCGACAAAGCTGTGCCTCACCAAGACCGAAGGCTGTATGGTATTCGACCTGGTCCATATAGGCATCTATCAGTACTGGGACAAGATCAAGGCCGGAGTTGATGAGGCCTGGGCTGAACTTGGAGTGAATTCCCCCTTGAAGGTCAAACAGTTCCCCAAGGAGGAATCCAATCCTTAAAAACCTGCTACAGAGCAGCTTTCCCAAAAGAGCGGAAGGGCGTCCGAGTCTGTGCGGTTCACCGCCAGCAGACAGAAGGGCAGCCCTTCCGATCCTTTTGTGGCGCCATCGTCATAGAAGAAAGTGCAGCCCCCATAGTTGCTGTAGGAGAGCACCGCGGCGACAGCGTCCTTCTCCACCTTGATTGCAGGGACATTCTCATAGAGGAAACAGGCACCGTAGTCGGGGAATGCCGTAGGGTTCGAAGCCCTGAGGCCATCCCACCGGGAAAGGATATTCCTTCCGGGGAGATAGGTCCAGACCGCATACTGGGGCGAGCGGGGGTCGGGGAAATCCACGGGAGGGCCGAATGTCTTCAGGCCGTGGATCAGCGTGCAGTCAAAGAATGTCTCTCCCCAGTTGAGCCCGTCCATTATTCCGCTGCAGGGCGTGCCGTCGGCGTGGTGCAGAAGGTCACGGTTCATATAGAAGGGGATATAGGTCGCGGCATACGGCGGCTTCCTAAGGTAGTCCGCAAGGTAGGAGACATACTCCACGTTGTAGTTTGTCATTCTCTGGGGCAAACTGCTCATCCTGAGGAAGTACTGGTTTGCCAGCACATCGTGCAGGGCCTTCATCCCGTCTGACTGGGTCCCGGCTGCGTTGCGATAGACAACATCTGCGAGCACCGCTATTGACTGCCTGCGGAAGACCGTCTCATAGACTTCGGTATCATACATCATCGTATCGTCCATCGGGGCCACCGCGCGGGCTCCAAGACAGGAGACCAGGTAGACTTCCACATATCCAAGGTCCTGGGTAAGGGTCTGGCCGCTCACGGAATTAGTGAACCTCGCCTGGAGGGGGATGACGCCGCTCGCAGGAGTCCCGCTGCCGAGCAAGGCGGTTTTGATCCTGCCGGGACTCTCCAGCGAGAATCCAAGGTCGCCAGTGGGCGCAATAATCTCGACGCTGGAGGGATCAAGGTTGCTTCCTCCCTCTATGCTGAAAGATTCTCCTGTCGCTATGGAGCCATCTGAGACGGTGTAGGCATATCTTCCCTGGTCCAGGGAATGGTGGGTGATTACCTTGAGGAGCCTCGATGAAGTCGCCCCCGGGAAGGGAACGGCGATGGTGACTCCGACACTGGCGGATGCTATGTCGGCACAGTTCCTGGCCGAAACGCTGACGGCAGTCGGATATGACGTTCCAGCGTATTCGGTTACATTGTGAGAGGAATATGTCAACCTTCTCACTGACAAGGATTTAGTGCCCGGTGTGGCGCCGTCCGTGCAGGTAAGGTAATTGCGCAGGACGCCCTGGAGGGATACGACCGGCTTGAGGTAGGTCTCGTACAGGGTGCTGTCGAAATCGACAGGCTCGCCGCTCCAGTTCCTGTACTCGGCCGTGAAACTGACGGGGGTGCCGTCTGCCTGGAGCTGGACTGCGGTGGGCGTGACGATAAGCCTTGGCGCGGAAATATTGACCGTGGCCTTGTAGGCCTTGCCCGTCAGGGGGTCCGTGGAAATCCAGGTGCTCCCGTTCCACAGGGAAATGTTTATCGTGGCCGTTCCTGAACCCAGGAGGCTGACTTCGCACTCGGTGTCGCTAAGGGTCCTGATGCTGACAAGGCCTGAAGTGCAGCTGAACTTTGCCTTTGAGTACCCTGCAGGGAAGGCAGTTACCCGGAGGTTGCCTTTCTGGCCGATGTATCTGGCGTTTTCCAGGCCGGAGAACTGCAGCTTGCCGCCGCTCCCGGTCTGAAGCGTTACCGTCGCTTTCTTCAGGCCGTCGAAGGTCTCGACGGTGACCGGGATGGACTGCCCGTCCGGGGTTCCGGCAGGGGAAGTGAATTCGAACACCGCCTCCCACGAGAGGTTGTGGATATCGCTGCCTATGTGCAGGGGGCGCTGCACCGCATATTCTTCTTCGGTCCAGAACAGCAGCCCCTGCGTGTTGTCGGCGAAGCCTTTCCTGCGGGCAATCGTCCAGGATATTCCTGCATCTTCCAGGGCAACCGCGCTCTCGGCCGAAACCCTCCAGCCGGTCCCTGCGTCCAGGGAGGAAACGGTGAAGTCTGGGCCGTCCTGGGTGCCGTCGGAGTATCTTGCAAAGGCATAGCATCTTCCGCCGGCTTCAAGCGGCACTGGCGTGCCCGTTATGGCGTAGGGGCCGTCCATATCCGTCCCTTTCCCCTTTATTCCGGTCAGGGTGAGCGTCCTGGCGTCCGTTACGTCGAAACTGCTCTTCCAGATGTCCATCTGAAGTCCTTCCTCGGTGGGGTCGAGGACGATGTCATAGGCGGTGTTGCGGACAAGCGAGAAATCAGAGGTGTTGTTGCCTCCGAGGCAGAGCCTGTATTTGCCCACGGCGCTGACCCCGAAAGAGGAGGAGACCGAACAATCCAGTTCGATGGTGTTCACAAGGTTCTCCTTGCCTGGGAACGCGGCCTGCACGGCATCCGTTGATTTAGTGTAGGGGTCGGCATTGCCCGGCAGGAGAGTGCCCTGCCTGTTCTCCGGAAAGTAAAGGACTATAGGCTCGGCGCCGCTTTTCTGGGCGGCGGACAGGCTCCCGCAGCCAGGGGATGCGGCCATCTGTGAGGCTGAGGCGGCAGCATATCCCTGCGGGTCGAAAGGCTTGAACACCTTGCAGCCCTTGCCTGCGGCCACGGAATTGATCGTCACCGTGTAATTGGCCATGGCTGAGGTGTTTACGCTTAGGGTCACCTTGCACCAAAGCCTTTCCAACGGGATATGTATGTAACCATCGGAAGACCCGTCAAGTGCATCCGCATCTTCAGGCGTAAGGGAAATGAGCATCCCGGAAAGGTCGAGCCCCCAGGATGCCAGGCTCGATGCCAGGCTGCCGGGACATTCGTACAGGATGTCCTTGACGGCGGAGTCCGAAGCGGGGAAGGATATGGAACTTCCGCTGCCGCGATCTGCCGCGATGCCGCCTGAGAGCATATACCAGTTATAGCGCCTCCCGCTGTGAAGGGTCTCCGACGCGGGGTAGAACTCCCCGCCGGAGTTGCTCTGGTCAGTGTAGACAAGGTCGCCGGTGACGCTGTCGTAGATTGCCACCTGGTAGCCACCCCTGACGCTTTCAGGACCGGCCTTGGTCCCCGGGCAGGGGGCCGGTGTCACGGTCCAGCGCCGGGGTTCCGTTTCCATCTGCTGCACTTCCTGGGGAATGCCGTTGCAGGCAACTGCCAGGAGTAAAGGTAAGAATTTGATTTTCATATGGTTTCATTAATATAGCCCCCGTCCCAGCTCACTATTTCCCCATCCACTAGGATGTCGGCGAAACTCACCGGACTGTCAGGCGAATCTGACCCGTAATGCTTGATGACGATTTCCCTTATCCTGTAGCGCGAGTTCGTCCGCAGTGCAGGAAGGCTCACCGGATAGTAACAGGTGTAGCCTCCCAGCGAGCACTCCAGCACCAGCTTGCTTCTTCGCACGCTCCAAGACGTGGATTCCATAAGGTCCGAAAGGCTGGTGGACAGCATACTGCCGATCCTGTTCTGACCCGTGTACAGGGTGACGTCCGTGCTTATGCTGCCGCCAAGGGGAACAGTCCTGTCCACTGCTGCGAAAGCACAGCCGGGAGCTTCCATCTGCCCGAAATCGGGGAAGGGCCCGACGGCGGGGGAGTACATACAGGAGCACGAGAAGAAATCTCCGACCGAGGGCGTGAAGGCCGAATCGTCCGGACGAATGGGGATTCGGCCCACGCCGTTGATGACATATGCACTGCGAAGAGTCAGGGGCTTGGACGCCCAGGCCGTCTCTTCTATGCGGTTGGTCACCTTCTCGACCGTTATCTTCGAAACCCTCCGGGAAACTATCACCATAGCCTCCCCAAGGTCGTCCACGTCGGAAAGCTCGCTCAGTCCGCTCATCACCAGCGCATCGGTCATCACGTCCAGCGTCAGGGCCGTGTTCCTTATGTCGAAAGACAGGATGGCCGCCGACATCGGATTATCCACGTCGATGAGATATTCCGGCAGATTGGCTACCACCACCGCTACGTTCTGTTCGCTGTCATACTCGGCCGTGAGCGAGGTTCCGGATGAATAGCAGAACCACTTGGCAGCCAGCCCGTTACGATACGCATTCAGATTGTCGAACAGCCACACTGCGACGGACTGCACCGAGTTTTCGTCCAGTGCTCTGGTGCCTTCGGCGGCAACGGCGTGGATAGTCACCTTCCTGCCGCAGTGCTCCTGGCCCGGAATCTCCTGACGGGCGCACATCGTGGCGCCAAGGAGAGCAAGAACTATGTAACAAATGCGTTTCATATCGTTATGTTGTTTGTTGTGCCGCCGTCGTCCCATTCGCTCACCGTCACATACACGTCAGCACGGGCGTAGTCTATGGTTATCACCGCGTCGGCAAGATTCTGCCTTTTCCAGTCATATCCCCTGTTCTCCATAAGGCGTCCCAGGGGATATTCATACTTGAGCTCCGCCGGCAGCCCGTAGGCGTCGGTGTCGTAGACCTGGAGGGAGAGGGATGCGTCCCCCTGTCGGGGGAGACGCACCTCGAAAGAGTTGGGACCCGTCTTGCGCGGGACACAGAAGAGAGCCCCTTCGGTCGGCTGCAAGTTCCTGAGGCTGAATCCGTTCCAGTTGCCGTGTATTTCAAAGAAATATGGCTTCCAGGCCTCGCTTCCTTCCAGCCGCAGCTGCAGCGTGCACCACTGCTTGTACAGGTGCACCGTGTCGCTGGCGGTTTCTTTCCTGCAGTCCACCCCGGCGCAGTGGGCGAATATGCTGTCGGCTTCGAAGCCGGACCCGAGGACCAGCCGGTCGCCGCTGTCCAGGACGTCGTAGTGGCGGTTTCCGAAAACCACGGCCACATCCAGTTCCTTCTTCGGCACGGAGCAGACATAGCGCCTTCCTTCCCGGTACATATCGGGATGGATTGTCGTGTGCGCCACTTTCCCTCCCTGCTTCTCCAGAAGGCTTATCCACGCATCATCCCGCTCGGCGGCCGGCCCTGTCTCACCAAAGTCCTCAGTGAGAAAACAGGGACACATTATCCTGTCCTCCTTCACGGTGCAGGACAAGGCTCCAAGAAGGATAACGAGAGGCACAAGCCTATGCAACCCTGTTTTTCCCATAGCTGTCAGATTTCGAAATCGTCGGTGCCGGTCTCGTTGTTGTAGGCTCCCGTTATGTCGCCTTCTTCCCATCCGCGCACGGTGATGCTGAAGCTGCATTCGGCCGTGGAGACCGGGGTGAAGGGATCTGTCGAGCCGAGCCTCTTGATCTTCACGTCTCCGATGGTGTAGGCATAGTTGGGCTGCACGTAGGGGATGCTCAGGGGGTAGTAGTAGGTGACGGTGTTCGAGCCGCTCTTGAGCTCGGTCTCTATGACCACCTTCGTGGTGTTGTCCACCGCCTCGGGACTTGCCGCGGGGGCGGAAGAGTTGGGGTAGGAGTAGAAATAGAGGTTGGCGCTGAGTTTATGTCCATCAAGGGCGGAAGAGCCGGCCCCGGGAGCAACATAGAGCTGGTTGGCGGAGGTGTACTCCTTGAATGTCAGGGATTTGACGTTGTCGGGATTGCCTGCGAGCAAGGCGTCCAGAGCAGAGGCGGACCACCCTTCCTTGGCCATATAGCTGTACATTCCGTTCTCGGAGGATGCGCTTGCGGCAGGCTCGAGGAAGGAATAGTATTTCAGCGCTCCGGAAGCCACGAAGCCTGCAGGATAAAGCGCATCCGTGCTTGCAAGGGCATTGGCTCCGGCCACTCCGAAAACGTCCACGGCGTCACCGTTGACATATTTGGCCTGCTTGGGGACGTTCATCAGGTAGATCCTCCTGACCTTGAAATCGCAGCTCTGCAGGGCAGGGGAGGTGAAGGCGCCGGTGACCGAGCCGACCTTGATCCTCGCCACGAGCCTCTTGATCTCAATGCTTACGTTATTCGCAGGTGCGTTTCCGGCCGCGAGGGTGGGGGAGGCGGCACCCGCCATTATGAAGTTGCGGGCGGCGTTGTCGCTGAACTCGGAGATGGCAGCCTTCAGCTCGGTTTCGGTAGTGATGCTGGAGGCGAGAGCGGGAGCTCCCGTTGCTGCCGAATTCTTACCGGCGTTGGCAATCACATAGATGTGCTTGGGACCGGTGGAAGTGTTGAATTTAATGGTCGCCGTGTTCTTGTCCTCGCCGAGGATTTCGGCGGCTTCGGCGCTCTTGTAGGCTTCGAGCATCCCGAGACCGGCCGAGCCGGCCTTTGCGTCGAACACGAAGATTTCCACGCTGGAGAGCATATCCTCCTTGTTCTGCGTGCCATAGTCACGGGTGGCCTTCGTTGCGAACTCGCCCTGGATCTTTACGGTCAGAAGCGCCATTTCGCGGCTTTCCTGCAGTTTTTTCGCCTCGGATGCGGCATAGTCTTTCTTGCAGGAGACTACTCCTGCGGCTGCGGCCAGTACGAGGGCCGCTACGATGATCTTTTTCATATTGTTGTTGGTTTAGATGTTTATGGTTCCAAGATCGGTGGTTCCCCAGCTGCTCACGGTGATGTCGAGTCCGAACTGTCCGATGTTCACCGGATAATCGGGGCTGGAGGAGCCGGTGCGGGTGATTTTCAGCTCACGTATGGTGTAGGCCGTGTTACGGCTTATGCCGTTGATTGTCACCGGGTAATAGAAAGTGTTGGAAGAGCCCAGCTGGACCTCCACCACCAGCCTTGTCTGGCGGGGTGACCAGGTGCCGCCGTTGGCATCGCCGGTTGCATTGTTGGGGAAGCAGTAGAAGGTATGTGCTGTGTTATGACTGCTGCCGTTGGTAAGGGCGGCGGACATCGACTCATACAGCCAGGAATTCGCGGCTCCAGAGACATACTGCATCTGGTTGTACCATTCGGTGGGGGAGTAGGTGCTCCCGAAAAGAGGTGCAGGGCCCCCGACGGCATTGATAAGATATATCCCTTTGATAGTCATAGACATAGTGTTCCACGGCGAGGAGGCTATAGCATTGGTTATCTTCTCTATCGAGACCTTGGCTGCGAAACGGGTGACATCCACCTCGACGGGGGTGCCGGCCGTGGCCGTCACTTCCACGCCCGCCTGGAATCCCGCCATCACGAAATGGGATGCGGTGCAGTCTGTCAGCGAAGTGGTTACGGCGGCAAGCTGGGCTTCCGTCGAGATGGTGCCGGAGATGGTCTTGTTGGCCACGACATAGACCGTCTTACCAGAGCCCTGCGAGCAGCGCACGTCTATGTGGGAGGTGGTTCCGGTCGCGGTCCCGTCCAGGGTGCCGTCGGAGTTGAAGACATACACCGAGGCGGAGCTGATCGCCGCCTCCGACCAGTCGGCGGTGCTCTTTACCTGGTGGTCGCAGCGTATGGCCACGGTCAGGGTCGCGTCCTTGGGTTTCCCTGGCGCTTTCTGCTCCGGGACCGCTTCGGCCCCGCAGGACGCAATCAGCAGGGCGAGTGGGAGTAATTGAATGATTTTCATATCAGTAATCTTTGTTTAAACCATATTTCTTGATGAGGGTGGATATCTCGGGGTCGAGGTTGCCCCTGTTTATCATCGCAGGGTTCTTTGCGCAGGAATTCAGGTAGCACTGCACGGCGGCCTGGTCGTCTCCCTGGCGGCTGTAGATTATTGCCAGGAGGTATTCCACGCGGTAGTCCCTTTCCAGGTGCGAGAGGATGTCCATCGCACTGGCGTTGTAATCCATTGCGCAGTAGGCGACTGCGGCATTGTAGTCGGCGTAGGGGCGAAGGAGCGACACGGCCCGTTTGTAGTCCCTGTCCTTCATCGCCTGGATGCCATCCATATAGGTGCTGTCGAGAACCGTGGTGTGGACGGTGTCCTTGAGCATTCCCTTGCGGTGAAGGTGGAAGTTGAACCGGACGGTGCGAAGGCGGGGATAGAGTTTTTCCCGAAGGTGCATATACCAGCTCTCTGTGCTCATCGCCCTTTCGCGAACGTCGGGGTCCTTTGTCGCCATATGCCTTCGGAATCCTTCCTTCTGGGCCGCTGTCAGCGTGGAATCCTTTTCAACCAGCCGCTCCAGCATATCCCAGTTCTCGGGGTCGCTGCGGGATATGAAATGTATCCTGCTGCGCTGCTCCCCGACACCGGCCAGGTCCAGCACCGTACCCCGTTCCCTGTCCAGCGAGTCGAGGTAGGCTTCCATATAAGCCCCGAAATATTTCGACACGGATTCCGACCGCCTGCGGGAGAGGTTCCTGTTGAAGGAGAAAGACCCTTCGGGCGAACAGCTGGCGACGACGATTATCGAGTCCAGCGAATACTTCCTGTTCTCCATCAGCGAGGCGAGGTTGTCCTTGATCCTGGATATCTCTTCCCTGTTGGTGGCAAGGGCGTCGTCGACGACGTCGCTGCCCTGGCGGAAGTCGATGTAGCAAGCCGTGTTGGCCTCGACCTTGCGCTCGATTATCCTGGTGAGGTAGCGCTCCTTCTCGTCCGCGAGAGTGCTCAGCGAGCTGATATAGAAGGTCAGAGGGTCGCTCTGCGGAATGCGGTAGATCCGCCTGTCCTGCTGCCAGATGTCGCCGAGCAGGCTCACTTCCACCTTCCTCAGGCCCGGCCGTGTGGCAAGGGTCTGGACATAGCGGTAGACTATGTCGTTGTCGGTGCCGGTGATAACCGTGTCCAGCCTCAGGCCTTCCGTCCGGATGGGCACCTTTACGTAGCGCCGGAACATCTTGTCCTTGGCGGCGATGCGCCTTTTGTTGCGCCGCACCTTGTACTGCCAGGTGTAGTGCTCCACGGCCTCGCGCTCGGTCACCCCGTAGTAGGACGCGAACTCCTCGTCGGAGACGTAGGAAGTGTCGTTCCTGAAGCGGTAGACCTGCGGCAGGTTGCGGCGCAGGAACACCTCCAGCTGCCAGGAGTTGATGAACAGGGTCGTGTCGGTCACGATGGAGTCGAGGAACTTGCGGTACTGCTCATAGCCGCGCAGCTGCGCCTTCCGGTAGTCGCTGCCGGTTATGACTATCCTGTCCAGCGCGAGGGTGTCGGACATTACATACATAAAAGGCTCGAACCGCAGCTGCCACCTGCTGTCCTGCATCTGGCGGGGCACCGTGACGTCGAAAGCGATGTCCACTTTGCCGCCCCTTTCCGCTATATTGCGAAAGCGGGCAGTAACAAGCGCAGCCTGTATGACATCAGTTGCGACCATCTCTCCGTTCTCGTCCTTTATCGCCCTCATTATCAGCACTTCACGTCCATCCTCCCCGGTCACTTTAAGGGTGTCCCGGTGCGCTTTCTCCACGCGCAGCTGCGGCGGTTCCTGATTGTCGGCGAGGCTGAGCACGGCGGTGGCCTGCCTCTCCCGCAGGAGGGACGCCTTGCGCTGTGCCCCGCACGCGCCCACTGTCAGGACGACGGCCGTTACAAGCAATATCCTTTTCATTCCCCTTTAAGTGAGTGCTGCCTGGAAGGCATCCGTGTCCTTGACTATCTCGATTGTGCTTGCGACCACCTCGGTGACCTTCTTGAGGGTGTCGTCCGTTCCGGTATAGGTACGCTCGCGCATACGGCCGAGCACCCGCACAAGGCTTCCCCGGGCGAGGGCGTTCAGGGTCTCCGTGGAGATGGCCTTCCCTTCCCAGCCGGTTATGTTGAACCACATCTCCTCCACCACCGGTGCGTCGCGTCCCTTATAGATATAGTTGGTAATTACGGACAGGTTGACACTGTGCCTGTCCTCGAACGTGGAGACCCTGATGTTCCCCACGTGACCCAGGATCTCTATCCTGTTCAGAGTCATGATTGATTCCATTTTGCGTTTCCTAGTTTTGGTTGACAATGGTTTGGCGCCCACCCTGTGCGCACAGCGGGCAACGGCAAAGTAAGCTGAAAAATTCCCCCGGAAGGAAGGAGATAAAAAAGAAAGCGCAAAAAGGTACGAATCTTATCCCGGGGCATCAAGGAGATAAGAATTATCGCACTCAGAACACGTTTTTTAACCGGGATAAAATAAATCTTTACCGGGATAAGATTTTTATTATCCTGCCCCTCCGAGATAAGAATTATGCTTTTTTGGATAAGAAAAATGTTTTTCTGCATCCGGGGCCCCCGGGCCTATTGCAGGAGTGCGGCGCAATCACCATATTCGCAGGTGAAATGGCCTATCCCATCATACAGGATCTGCCCGTGACACACCGCTGTCCCGAGTGCGGAGCGCCCATCAAGGGACGCCCCGACAAGAAGTTCTGCTCCATCAGGTGCAAGAATCTCTACTGGAACCGCTCGCTGCGTCCGTTCAAGGAAGTAAGGATGAAGGTGGTGACGACCCTTAGCCGGAATTACACCATCCTGGGCGGCCTCCTGGAGAAGGGCCAGACCTCGATAAAACTCTCGGACATAGAGGCTATGGGCTTCAATATGAACGCGGTGACCGGCTGTTATGCCCGCAAGGCAGGCAGCCTTGACCTGGGGTGCTATGACATCCACTATATCCAGTCGGGTACCAAGATTTTCTCCATCCATAAAACGAAAACGTCTCCCGTCCCTGAGGGGGCGGAAGACGCTGCGTCAAGGGGGAAAGCCCGTTAGGCCTTCTTTTTCTCAGGGTCCTTGAACAGGATCATAAAGAGGATTCCGACCACGAGCGAATAGCCTGCGAAGATGTACCAGGCCTGGGGCCAGGCGGCGGGGTTGTTGAACACGTCGCAGGCGTCCACGACAGCTCCTGCGGCGAGGGTGCCGATGGTGGCTCCGAAGCCGTTGGTCATCATCATAAAGAGGCCCTGGGCGCTGGACTTGATGTCAGCGCCGGCTTTCTGGTCGACATACAGGGAGCCGGAGATGTTGAAGAAGTCGAATGCCATACCATAGACAATGCAGCTGAGGACGAACAGAAGCACGCCGGGCATCGCCGGGTTGCCAAGGCCGAAGAGGCCGAAGCGGAGCACCCAGGCAAACATAGATATGAGCATCACCTTCTTGATGCCGAACTTCTTCATAAAGAAGGGGATAAGCAGGATGCAGAGGGTCTCGGAAGCCTGGGATATGGCAATCAGGGCGTTGGAATTCTTCACTGCGAAGGAGTCTGCATAGGCAGGGTTCGAGGCGAAGGAGCCGAGGAACGTGTTGGCATATCCGTTGGTTATCTGCAGGGAGGCGCCCAGCAGCATCGAGAATATGAAGAATATGGCGAACTGGCCGTCCTTGAACAGGGAGAAGGCCTTCAGGCCGAAGGCATCGGCAAGGGACTGCTTCTCGTGGCTCTTGTTGACCGGGCAGGCGGGCATCGTCAGGGCATAGCCGCACAGCACGATGGAAAGGATACCGGAGGAGATGAGCTGGGTGAAGGAGTCCTGCATCGCCACGCCGTCAATCTTGAGGAAGTTCGTCACGAGCATGCTGCATATGAAACCTATCGTTCCGAAGACCCTGATGGGCGGGAAAGCCTTCACCGGGTCCATCCCGGCCTTGCCCAGGGCATTGTAGGCCACGGAGTTGACAAGGGCGATGGTGGGCATGAAGAACGCTACGCTGATGCTGTAGAGGATGAAAAGGGGAGCGAACTGCACGAGAGAACCGGCACTCATACAGTAGAATCCCGCACCGGCCATAAAGACGCCGGCGAGGCCGTGGCAGAGCGACAGCACCTTCTGGGCTTCGATCTTGCGGTCGGCAAGGATGCCCATAAGGGTGGGCATAAATATGGACACAATGCCCTGCATCGCGAAGAACCACTTGATCTGGGCGCCGAGTCCGATGTTGCCGAGGTAGCGGCCGAGCGAGGTGAGATATGCGCCCCAGACAGCGAACTCGAGGAAGTTCATCGCGATAAGGCGCAAGGTAAGATTTCTGTTATTCATACTTATTGATTGGTTTCAGTCATACAAATATATGAATAATCCGTAAATTATTGCTATATTTGGATGATTAATTTGACAGAGCGATGAAGTTCGAACTCCTCAGCAAAGACCCTTCCACATCTGCACGGTGCGGCCTCGTCACCACTGACCACGGCACCATCCAGACCCCGATCTTCATGCCGGTGGGAACCATCGGTTCTGTCAAGGGCGTGTATCACAGGGATTTGAAGCAGGACATAGACGCCCAGATCATCCTGGGCAACACCTATCACCTGTATCTCCGTCCCGGTCTTGACACCCTGCGCAAGGCCGGCGGCCTCCACCGCTTCGAAGGCTGGGACAGACCCATCCTCACCGACAGCGGCGGCTTCCAGGTCTTCTCCCTGTCGCCGATCCGCAAGCTCACCCCGGAGGGCTGCACCTTCGCCTCGCACATCGACGGCTCCCGCCACACCTTCACCCCTGAAAACAACGTCGAGACCCAGCGCATCATAGGCGCCGACATCGTGATGGCCCTGGATGAATGCTGTCCCGGCGATGCCGACCAGAAATATGCCGCCTCTTCCCTTAAGCTCACCCAGGGCTGGCTGGAGCGCTTTGCAAAGCATTTCGACGAGACCGAGCCACTGTATGGCTACTCCCAGACGATGTTCCCCATAATCCAGGGCTGCGTCTATCCTGACCTTCGCCGCGCCGCGGTCGAGCACGCGCTGTCGCTTGACAGCCCCCAGCGCGGAGGCTATGCAATCGGCGGCCTCGCCGTCGGAGAGCCCACAGAAGTGATGTACCAGATGCTGGAGATCACCTGCCCCCTCCTTCCGGAAAACAAGCCCCGCTACCTGATGGGCGTAGGCACCCCCTCCAACCTGCTGGAAGCCATCGCCAGGGGAGTGGACATGTTCGACTGCGTGATGCCGACCCGCAACGGCCGCAACGGTATGCTATTCACCTGGAACGGCGTGATGAATATGCGCAACAAGAAATGGGAGCAGGATTTCTCCCCCATAGACCCCGAGGGCACCTCCTTCGTAGACAAGGCATATTCGAAGGCCTATTTGCGGCATCTGTTCATCGCTGGCGAGATGTTTGCAGCTATGATAGCCTCGGAACACAACCTGGCCTTCTACCTCGACCTTGTGCGCAAGGCACGCGAGCATATCGCCGCCGGCGACTTCGCCTCCTGGAAGGAGCAGACACTGAAGAAATTAGCTGTTAGACTGTAGGATATGGACCTTAAATTCCCGCGCAAGCTGGACCTCTACATAATGAAGAAGTTTATGGCGACATTTTTCATCGCCCTGCTTCTCATAATCGGCATCGTCATCATCTTCGACATCAGCGAGAAGGTGGACGATTTCGTGGAGCACCAGGTCTCCATCCAGTCCATAGTCTTTGACTACTACATCAACTTCATCCCCTATTTTATGAACATGTTCAGCCCCCTGTTCGTGTTCATAACCGTGATTTTCTTCACCTCCCGCCTCGCGGCCAATTCCGAAATCATCGCCATCCTCTCGTGCGGAGTGAGCTTCCACCGGATGATGGTGCCCTACATAGTGTCGGCCTTTCTCATCGCCCTACTGTCCCTGAGCCTTAACCTGTGGGTCATCCCCAGCGCCAACCGGCACCGTAACGAGTTTGAATTCAAGTACATACGCTATCACGACAAGTCTACCGCCGACAAGAACGTCCACTACCAGATATCCCCCGGACAGTTCGTCTACGTGGATAATTTCGTTAAGATAAACAACACAGCCTACAAGTTCTCCCTCGAGACGGTAAAGGACAACCGCCTGGTGTCCAAGCTCTCGGCGGAATCGGCCGTGTGGGACAGCACGATGGGCGGCTGGAAACTGCGCAACTATTTCATCCGCGACTATGCCGAGAACAGCATCCACGACCGCGTCCGCACCGGTGAAAAGCTCGACACAGTCATAAGCCTCACTGTGACTGACTTCTACCGCCGAAAGGACACCGTGGAAAACCTCGAGCTGGACGAACTCCAGGACTTCATAGATATGCAGACGATGAGAGGCGACGCCAACGTGCAGTTCTCCCTGGTGGAGTGGCACACGCGTTTCGCCCTGCCGTTCTCCGCCTTCATCCTCACGATTCTGGGCGTGTCCCTGTCCTCGCGCAAGCGAAGGGGAGGCATAGGATGGAACCTCGCTGCCGGCATAGCGCTGAGCTTCTCCTATATCCTGTTCCTGAAGTTCAGCCAGATGTTCGTCGCCACTGGCACCCTGCCGCCCTGGTTCGCCATATGGATGCCGAATATGATATTCGCGATAATAGCGGCCGTGCTCTACAGGCTGGCCCCCAAATAGTATGAAAGTCAAGATAGTCAACCACTCTGCCTGGCCGTCACCGGCCTATGCGACGCCCGCCTCAGCCGGTATGGACATCCGGGCCAATATCCCTGAACCAATTGTACTTAAGCCACTTGAGAGGGTGCTCGTTCCCTCCGGACTGTTCTTTGCAATCCCTGTGGGCTATGAATGCCAGCTCCGCCCCAGAAGCGGCCTCGCCTTCAAGCACGGCATCACCGTCCTGAACACCCCCGGCACTATCGACGCGGACTACCGTGGCGAAATCAAGGCCCTGCTGGTGAATCTCTCCGCCGAGCCTTTCACCATCGAACCCGGCGAGAGGATAGCCCAGCTGGTGGTGGCAAAGCACGAGAGCGTCGAGTGGGAGGAGGTCGAAAGCCTCGATGAGACCGTCCGCGGTGCGGGAGGATATGGTTCCACAGGAGTGAAATAGCTGAGTATGAACAAGTTATACAGTCTTTTCCTGGAGTGCGGCTGCGTTTCCACCGACACCAGGACAATCAAGGGAGGGGAGTTGTTCTTCGCCCTCAAAGGTGAGAATTTCGACGGCAATGCATATGCCCTTAAGGCCCTTGAGGCCGGAGCGGCCTATGCAGTAGTGAACAAAGATTCCCAGTTCGACGGTGCCTCCGAGCGGATCGTCGCCGTCCCGGACACGCTGAAAGCCCTTCAGGCGCTCGCCCGCGAGCATAGGGAAAAGTGCGGAGTCCCTGTCATCGGCCTCACTGGCACCAATGGCAAGACCACGACCAAAGAACTGATACGCAGCGTTTTAGCTACGAAATATAAAGTAGTGGCCACTGAGGGCAACCTCAATAACGACATAGGCGTCCCCCTGTCCCTGCTGAAGATAATGCCCGACACCGACATAGCCGTGATTGAGATGGGTGCCAGCCATCCCGACGACATAGCCCATCTCGTGGCTGTCGCCGAGCCCGACTTCGGCCTTATTACCAACGTGGGCAAGGCCCACCTGCTTGGCTTCGGCTCCTTCGAAGGCGTGTGCAAGGCCAAGGGCCAGCTGTATGACTGGATATCCGGCCACGGCAATGCCATATTCCTCAATGTCGACGACCCCGTCCTGTCAAAAATGGCCTCGGAGCGCACGGCACTGGCTATTGTGCCCTATGGCCCCGACTACTGGAACACGATGATCCTTCCTTCCGATCCCGAGCATCCGTTCCTCCGCCTGGCCATCCCCGAAGACCTGGCCGATTCTGACAACCTTCTGGGTGTCGAAACCCACCTGGTAGGCTCCTATAATGCAGTCAACGTCCTGGCAGCCATAGCGATAGGCCTCCACTTCGAGGTCCCTCTGGACGACGCCATAGCAGCCGTTTCCTCATATGTTCCCGCCAACAGCCGTTCTCAGATGACCAGGGGCGCGCGCAACACCCTCATCCTCGACGCCTACAATGCGAACCCGACCAGCATGGCCGCCGCCCTGGACAATTTCGCTATGTCCGAGGCCCCCTCGAAGATAGCGATGCTGGGAGATATGCGCGAACTCGGCGCCGACTCGGTGGCAGAGCACGAAGAAATCCTCCGCAAGCTCACGCAGATGAAGCTGGACAAGGTGTATCTTGTTGGCGAAGAGTTCTCCAAGGCCCTTAAGAACGTCCCTCTCGAGGCCTGCTGGTTCCCCACGTCGGAGGCGCTGGCAGCCGCAGTGGGTGACGTGAGCGGTGCCCTCGTGCTCGTAAAGGGCTCAAGGGGGATTATGATGGAAAAAGTGGTGCCTTCGCTCTAGACTTCCCTGTTGAGTGCCTCCCAGAGGCCGTCCTTCAGCTGTGGAATGCCTTCTCCCGTGACGGAGGAGATGAAGTAGTGGGGGATACGGCGGGGCAGGTGAGCGGCGATCTTCTTAAGTGCGGCCTCGTCCACGAGGTCGCATTTCGTTATCGCCAGGATCCTGTCCTTGGTGAGCAGCTCGGGGTTATATTGCTTGAGCTCGGCGAGAAGGATCTTATATGCTCCAGCGACATCCTCCTCTTCGGCCGAGACCATAAACAGCAGCACGGAATTGCGCTCTATGTGGCGCAGGAACCTCAGGCCTATGCCTTTGCCTTCGTGGGCCCCTTCTATGATTCCGGGGATGTCGGCTATGACGAAGGACTTGTCGTCATAGTACTTGACTATGCCCAGGTTGGGCTCCAGCGTCGTGAAGGGGTAGTTGGCTATCTTTGGCTTGGCTGAAGTTACCGTTGCAAGCAGGGTGGATTTGCCGGCGTTGGGGAAGCCCACCAGGCCCACGTCCGCCAGGACTTTCAGCTCCAGGATGAACCATCCTTCGACGCCGTCCTCGCCCGGCTGGGCATATCGCGGGGTCTGGTTGGTGGCGCTCTTGAAGTTGTTGTTGCCAAGGCCGCCCCGGCCGCCGCGGCAAAGGATACGCTCCTCGCCAGGCTCTACCATCTCGAAGAGGACCTCCTCGGTCTCGGCGTCCTTGACTACCGTTCCCACAGGCACTTCCAGCGTGATGTCCGCGCCCTGCTTGCCGCGCATCAGGGCTCCGCTTCCGGGTTTGCCGTTCTCCGCCCGGACGACCTTACGGTACTTCAGGTGGATCAGCGTCCAGAACTGCGGGTTCGCCCGCAGGATGATGTGTCCGCCGCGGCCGCCGTCTCCGCCGTCCGGCCCGCCTTTGGGCACATACTTCGCCCTGTGCAGGTGCATCGACCCGGAACCGCCGTGCCCGCTGGCACAGAATATCTTGACGTAATCTATGAAGTTGCTTTCAGCCATAACTGTCTTCAGCTTAATAGTTTAGTGGTACCAGGAACTCTTTAGGAGTGTTGCGGTAGACGTTCCCGTAGAAGGCGTCGTTATATGACTATGAGTCACTACAATGCAGCATATTTCTTCTCGTCTTTGGCCGCACCGAGGCGGGCTTCGACGACGTTGAGGATGTAGTCTCCGAGCTTCTCGAATTCGGTGACGAGGTCCATATAGACGGTGCCGGAATCGTAGCTGTAGGCGTGGTTGTCTATGTTGTTGATGTTGTCACGCTTGAGGGTGTTGCGGCAGTCGTTGATCTGGGCCTCCAGCTCGCGGGAGAAGGAGATGTCGAAGTCTTCCTTGCGGCCGCCCAGGATGGCATTCATACGCATCAGGGCCTTTTCGGTCAGCGAACCGATGCGCTCTATGCCGGTGTGCTGGTACTCGTTGATCTCAATCTTGTTCTCCTTCTTGCGGCGGTTGATCCTGGCAAGGTTGAAGCATCCGTCTCCGATGCTCTCCAGCTCGCTTATCTCGCGGAGCATACTGCGAATCTTGTGCTTGGTGTCGTCGGACAGGTGGGCTTCGCCGATTTCTCCCAGATACTTGCCGATCTCGTTTTCAAGCCTGTCGGAGAGCTCTTCATACTTGCGTATCCTGTCGAAAAGCTTGTCGAAGGCGGCATCGTCGGTCGTGCTGGAGAGTTCGTGCATAAGGTTGAACATCTTCTGCATCTTGTCGCCGAAGAGGGCAATCTCCTTCTGGGCCTGGAGCACGGAGATTTCAGGGGTCTTCATAAGACCGCCGCGGATAAACTGCAGGCGGAACTCGTCTTCATCCTCAGTCTTCTTGGTGGGGATGATCTTGCAAACGACCTTCTCGATCTGGGGAATGAACCATATGAGGATGGACGTGTTGATGAGGTTGAAGGCGGTGTGGAAGGTGGCCAGGGCGAAGGAGAGCTTGACGGGGCTCTGCTCGGCGGCGGTCGGGTCGAGGCCGACTATGTTGCAGACCATCCTGACGAAGGGGAAGAAGAATATGAGCACCCACACCACGCCGAAGACGTTGAATAGCAGGTGGGCCATAGCGGTCCTGCGGGCCTGCGTATTGGCGGAGAGGGCGGCGATGTTGGCCGTGAGGGTCGTGCCGATATTCTCACCCATAACAAGGGCTATACCCTGATAGATGTTGATTGCTCCGGTGGAGCAGAGGACCATCGTGATGGCCATCAGGGCTGCGGAGGACTGCACTGCGGCGGTCAGCACGGAGCCGATGAAAAGGAACAGCAGGATGGTGCCGTAGTTGGTCTTGAAACTTGCGAAGAAGTCCACGACTGCAGGCTTGCTCGAAAGGTCCATCTCCACACCGGTGGTCTTTAGCATACCGAGGGCAAAGAGCAGGAAGCTCAGTCCGAAGAGGAAGTCGCCGAAGTAGCGGTATTTCCCGGTCTGGATCAATATGATACCAATAAGGAAGGCCGGCCATACGAGCATCGTCACGTTGAACGAGAAGCCGGCGGACATAATCCACGCGCTCATCGTCGTTCCGATGTTGGCACCCATTATTATGGATATTGCCTGTCCCAGGGTGAGGAGGGCGGCGTTGACGAAGGACACTGTCATAACCGTCGTTGCGGCGGATGACTGGACTGCGACGGTGACGAGGGCACCGGTTGCAACTCCTGAGAAACGGTTGGAGGTCATTGCTCCGAGCAGGTGACGCAGCTGCGGACCCGCCATCTTCTGCAGGGCCTCGCTCATCACCTTCATACCATATATGAGCAGGGCGATGGACCCCAGCAACTTAAAAGCTATCAGCATAAACACGAATTTTACCACTACAAAGGTAATATAAAATATTGAGTGATAAAAGCGGCCGGGGCATATTCTTCACCTGGTGCAAAAAATTTTTGCTTTATCGCAAAGAATTACTAAATTTGCAGTCCCAAATCGAGAACGGGACTTTAGCTCAGTCGGTTCAGAGCGCTTCCTTCACACGGAAGAGGTCAGCAGTTCGAATCTGCTAAGTCCCACAAGTGGGACTTGCAGGCCGGCCAATTTGGCCGGCCCACTTGTTATATTACCCCCCACCGCTTCGCGGAGCCCCCGAGGGGGCATTCGGCCTCCGGCCGTTGTCGCATACGCGAATCGCAGCTTCGCTGCTCAGAAAGGGATTACTCAAATGATAATACGGTGAGGGTGAAATCCGATACCGTGAAACGAATTTGTTTTTTGCCATAGGCAAGGCCGTAGATGCGGGAGGGGTCGGTGTGGTACTGCGGGCGGGGGTCCTGGCGGAGGACCTCGATGGCGGCCTGGGGAAGCTCAATTCCTTCAGGGACAATTACTTGAAGTTCTTTCCAGGCGGAGCGGTCCACAAAGCCGGCGGCGGAGCCGGGGTGGCTGTCGGCATAGGGGATATAGGGCTTAATGTCATATATGGGCGTGCCGTCCATAAGGTCTGCTCCCGAGACCTCGAGCATCCCTTCCGAAATGCCTTCGAGGCGCACGCAGGACAGGCCGAGCGGATTGGGGCGGTAGGGGGAGCGGGTGGCGAATACGCCCACGCGGGTGTTGCCGCCAAGACGCGGCGGGCGCACTGTCGGCTCCCAGTCCGGGAGCTCCTTATTGGCGCTGAATCCCCAGATGAGCCAGATTCGGTCGAATTCCTCCAAACCCTTGAGGGCCAGGGGATTGTCATATGGATGGACGAACTCCACCGTGCCGCGAAGCGACGGAGCCAGCCCGCTCTGGCGCGGCACGCCGAACTTCTCGCCCAAGGGGCAGTGGTAATATGCTATTGGCTTCAGCGTCATATCTTGAATGGATTAGGGTCGGAAGATGGATTCCCGCCTTCGTTATTCCCGTAGGTGATTTCCCTGATAGGAAGCTTTATGGAAATCTTCTCGCAGCTCATTACCCCTATGAAGCCGTCGGCGCCCTCGACGTTGTCCGGGATGGCGATGGGCTCCATAAAATCGGAGAATAAAAAGCCCGAGGCGCGTATCCCTATGGCTTTGAGATAGTTATATTCTTCCAGCGGCAGGCCGTAGAGGTTCACGTCCAGCGTGGCTGCAAGCGTCAGGCCGTCATACATATACTTCGTGCTGCCGTCGGGATTGGATTCGGCCGGGGGGATATTCAGGAACAGCGTGTTGAATATGTCGTTGTAGTCGATCTTGAACGAGGCTTCTCCCACGGTGCCCTCGAAGAGGGTGTCGCTGAATATGTGGAAAGCGTTCGTGGAGAGGGTCCCGAACAGTTCCTCGTTGGAGATGACGACGCCTTCGCTGAGAACAGGGTCGTCGCCGGAGTCGATTTTAGGGGGGCGGGTGTCGCTGATTTCCTTGTCTGGATGGCCCTCGGCGTGCATAGTGATGTCATAGCGGGCCAGGACATCGAGCATATACCAGTTCTCGCCTTTGGGATCGTCGACTGCAACCTTGAACCTCAGGTGCTTGGATTCGACCTTCGGCTGCCAAAGGTTCTTTGTCCTGACGGTGACGGTGTCCACCTTGGAGAGTGTCGGTAACGGCGGGATTGTGGATTCTGTCGTAGCTGAGAACTGCCCGTCGGCCGTGCGCGCGCTTATCCTTACCACATCCCCCGGAGCGAGGGCTCCGTCGAAAGTATATTTCCTCCAGGGCTCCCTCAAGAGGCCGTCTTCTTTCGAGACGACTTCCCTCGTGAGCGTAATGTCCTTGCCGTTAATGCTGCACACCATCTCCAGCTCGGGGGCCGGCTTGACCGTGCGGTTGTTGCCTACGGCGGCATAGACGGCGTGGGTGCTTTCCGAACTCTTGAGCTGGGCGGTGAGCAGCAGCTGGTCCGGAAGGCTCTCCATCACGAACTCCATCTTGTTAGTGCAGGAGACCAGGGCGAGGACTGTAAGGATATGGAGGAATCTCTTCATAGGCTCAGAAACTATAGGTGTAACCCACTGAAGGGATGATGGGCAGGATGGTCAGCTTGGTGAGCTCGACCTGCTTGACGTAGGAGCCGGAAGCAGGGTCGTATCTTTGGGTCAGATTCTTGAACACGAAGTTGGGGTTCATCCTGTTGTAGACATTGTAAATGCTTATGTTCCAGATGCTTTCGCCGCGGCGGTGCTTGCGGTGGAAGTTGGCGCTCAGGTTCAGGTGATGGCTCGCAGGCAGGCGGTAGTTGTTGCGGTGGCTTATCATATCCGTCTGCTTTACCTGCCCACCAGGATCCGCCGTTATTGCCTGGCGCTCTGGCATCGTGGTCGTGCCGCCGGTGCAGAATGACCAGGTAGCGCCAAGGTCGATGTTGTCGGTAAGATGGTGATTTACAACTATATTGAGGTTATGCCTGCGGTCATACCGGTAGGGGAACCACTGGCCGAAGGATATGGACCCGCCGGGGAAGCGCCTTTCGCTCTTGGCGAGGGTATAACCCAGCCAGCCGGTCGTCTTTCCTGAGGTCTTTTCGACATATAATTCAAGCCCGTAGGCCCTTCCGACGCCCATTTCCACCTTGTTTTCCCAATTGGAGGTGCCGACCATAAAGTTGACGCCGTCCTTGTATTCCAGCACGCCGTCCACCCATTTGAAATATCCCTCCAGGGAGAATTCCCAGTCCTTGAGGCCGTCGAAATAGACTCCCAGCGAGCCCTGGTCGCTCTTTTCGGGCCGTATGTCCTTGGTAATCGGCACCCACAGGTCCATAGGCAGGGACATCTGCGAGGAGGAGAGCAGGTGGACATACTGCGACATCCTTGAATATGCAGCCTTGACCGCTATGCCGGCGGGGGTGGAATACTTCAGCGACAGGCGAGGCTCCAGCGAGAAATAGGCTTTGCCTTCGGTCGCGAACAGGGTCGCGTGCAGGCCGGGATTGAAGGAGAAATATTCCCCCAGGGCCATATCGTCCTCGAAGAAGAGGGAAGCGTCGTGGCCGTAATGGCGCACGCCTTCGCCGCCATAGTCCTTGTCAAGGCCGTTGCCGCTTCCGTCCGAAGCCATCAGCAGGGCCACCGTCTCGGGCACGAAACGATGGAAGATATATTCCCCTCCGAAGCGGATAAGGTGCTGTGGCACAGGCGTATAGTCGAAGTCCGTCTTGAAGCTCCAGTCGCGCATTCCGGAGTGGTAGTCGAAGGTGACGTCCTGCATCATTGAGGTGCCGTCGCCGTAGAATCCCTTGGCGTGCACGTCGGTGCCCATCACCATCTTGTAGCGGTTGTAGGCGAGGGTGGTGTTGGAGAAGAGCTTGCTGCTGAATATATGGTTCCACCTCAGGGCGGTGACCAGGTTGCCCCAGCGGACGCTGAGGCGGGTGTTGGCCGTGGTTTCCTGGTCGGCCTGCTCGTCCTTGTAGTAGAACTCGTCAAGGCCGTTGTAGAAGTTGAGGAAGAGGCGGTCCTTGCCGCTTCGGAATCGGTGGGTGACCTTGCCGTGGAGGTCGTAGAAATAGTAGTTGGCGGGGCTTCCGAAAGCGTGTATCAGCCTGTCAAACAGGATGGTATGCATTCCGCGGGCGCTGGCGGAGAAGGAGGTGCGGTCCTTGATGATGGGGCCTTCGATGTGCAGCTTGTCGCTGATGGCGGAGACGCCCACGCAGCCGTGGTATTCCTTCATATTGCCGTCGTTGGTGCGCACGTCTATTATGCTGGATATCCTTCCGCCGTAGCGGGCGGGGAAGGAGCCTTTGTAGAGGGTCACCTTCTTGACGGCCTCGCTCTGGAAGACGGAGAATATGCCAAGCATATGCTCGGCGTTATAGATGGATATGCCGTCCAGCAGGAGGAGGTTCTCGTCCGGGCCGCCGCCGCGCACGTACAATCCCGAGAAGCCTTCCGAGCCCGACTGTACTCCGGGCATCATCTGGATGACCTTCAGCACGTCCGCCTCGCCGAACAGGACGGGGGTGTTCTTGATGGCATTGATGGGGACTTCCAGCACGCCCATCCTGGTGGACTTGATGCCGGCGTCCTTCTGGGCGGAGACCATCGCGGCCTGTAGCGTCTCGGAGGCCTGAAGCTGGATATTTATCGTCGTATCCTTTTGAAGGTCAAGGGATTGCGTAATGGCTTTGTAGCCTATGTAGGACCAGGTTAGTTCGGTTTTGCCGCCGGGAATCGTCAGGGTGTAGAAGCCATATTCGTTCGTCACCGCTCCCAGCCTGCCGCTAAGGATGCCGGCCCCCAGAAGGGTCTCGCCCGTGGCTCCGTCGGTGACCATCCCGCTGACCGTGACGCGCCGCTGTGCGGCGGCCTGAAATACGGCCAGAGAAAGAAATATTCCCAAAACAATCCGTTTCATCCTTGCAAAGATACAGCATATTTCGTATATTTGAAAATTATGAGAAAAACAATCTTTACTGCTATTGCATTGCTCCTGCTCGTCCCTTCCTGCAAGCTGTTCCATCGCAAGGGAGGAGAGGAGCCCGTGGAAGTCAAGAAAGACACCGTGTATCCGCTTGGTTTCTGCACGGATTCGCTGGAGATGGTCTCCGGCACCGTCAAGAACGGAGAGGTTTTCACCGGCCTTATGACCCGCCTGGGAATGTCCGGCAAGGCGGCATATGACCTTGCCGTTGCCTGCGACAGCGTTTTCGACGTGCGCAAGATGCGGGCCGGCAACCAGTGGGAAGCCTACTACGAGCGCGACACGACCCTCGACAGGCCTCTTAAGTATGTGGTCTACAGGAACAACAAGGTGGATATGACAGTCTTCCGCTGCTCGGATTCCCTTGCCGTCTGGAAGGTCTCCAAGCCCGTTTCTGTCCAGAAGAAATATGCCGATGTCACCATAGAATCCTCGCTGTGGAACGATATGCTCTCGGCCGGAGTCTCGCCCCTTATGATAGTGGAGCTGTCTGAAATATATGCCTGGACCGTGGACTTCTTCGGCCTTCAGAAAGGCGACCGTTTCCAGGCGCTCTACGAGCAGACCGTCTGCGAAGGCGACGTGATAGGCATTTCCGGCGTGGACTATGCCGTTTTCACCCGTGACGGCAAGCAGCTTCCCGCCATTATGTTCGACCAGGGCGACGGCGGCAACCGCTACTGGAACGACAAGGGAGAGAGTATGCGCAAGGCCTTCCTCAAGGCCCCGCTGAAGTTCACCCGCATAAGCTCGGGCTTCTCCTACCACCGCAAGCATCCCGTCCACGGCACGGTCCGCCCCCACACAGGCGTTGACTATGCCGCCCCCACCGGCACGCCGGTTATGTCCATAGGCGACGGCACCGTCATCAGCAAGGGCTGGGGCGGCGGAGGCGGCAACACCGTGAAAATCAGGCACAACTCGGTCTACACGACGGCCTACCTGCATCTTTCCCGCTATGCCGCCGGCCTCAAGCAGGGCGACCGCGTCCGCCAGGGCCAGGTGATAGGCTATGTGGGAGCCACCGGCACGGCTACCGGCCCCCATCTGGATTTCCGCGTGTGGAAAAACGGCACGCCCATCAATCCGCTCAAGATGGAATCGCCCTCGGCGGAGCCCATCAAGGCTGAGAATCTCCCTGCCCTGGATTCGCTGGGCAGGCACTATGCTGCCGTAATAGACAGTCTTTCAAGGAATTAGAACGAGACTTCGAAACCGACGGTGACGGACCACTTCTGGCGGGCCGTCTCGCGGTGTGTCAGGCGCCAGTTGAAATCCACCCTCAGGAGGCGGAGGATGTTGGTGATGCCTGCGTGGACTTCGACATAGGGAGTCCTGATGGGGGACATATAGTGGACATCGCCGGTCTTGTCATTCACCCAGGTGACGGGGAAGAGCATAGGAGCGGAATATGCCGTCTGGGTGCCCGGAGTGCCGTTATTGCCGTCCGAAAGCAGGCCCCAGGTGGCTTTCACGCCGAAGACTTCGCGCAGTTCGAGCTTCTTCAGCAGGGGAATCTTGCCGAATATGAATCCTCCCATATTGTACTCTGCGAACAGGGTGGCCCAGGTGTCGGAGGCGAACTCATAGTAGTCCATACAGGCAAAGGCGGTCTTGTCAAGGCCATATGTGCCGTTGCCTTCGTGGAGCTTGAGCAGGGGATAGGGAACTTTGCCCCAGATCTTGCCCCCGTTCAGGATGAAGCGGATGTTGCCGGCCGGAGGGACGGGCAGCTTATAGTTGACCGTCATCTCGGTGCGGAGGAATGAATAGT
>JAEEGL011209385.1_pt1 | contig 99858 bp, 95 predicted proteins | sample 9134231 | NCBI WGS metagenome assembly JAEEGL01 (sample SAMN16246548, study PRJNA631951) | gut metagenome | biome: gut microbiome; feature: rumen; material: fiber-attached | host: Bos | place: Iran: Karaj | collected 2018-10 | reverse complement strand
GCGTACGACAGCAATATCAGGCAGATCTTCGATCTTCGTCTCATTGATAAGATTCCATCCACCGTTCTCGAGGATCTCATATTCTCTCTTCCACTTGGCTCTACCAGAAATCACGTCAACAACAACATCATTGAAGTCGAAATCAGGATGTTCTTCGCCAAGGTCTTCCATCATATAGCGCTTCGGTGTACCTTTAATCACCTCGTCAACATGCTTGATTGGAGGAGCAGGATTACCGTACATCATGAACACCAGGTCCTCATAGTCAAAGTCACCATTCACATTGTCCTCACAACCGATAATAGATACCTCATTATTTGCAGGAACATTTGAAGGTACATTGCAATTAATCAGAGCCAGCATCATCTGGTTCAGAGAAGTAAGCTCCCTTGGATTAATTGTATTCTTACTATATTTCTCGTATGAATCCCAAACCTTCAGGTAGAAATACATGTTGGCATTCTCAGGAAGATTTTCAAACGTATAGGTAGGAGCCTTAATCTGATAAGCATTATTCATACCGGTATTATCTGTACCAGGAGATTTCCAGTCGGTAGAGCCTTGAGACGTAATATATTGGATATTACCCTTAGACCAGATCAGCTTGTCCTGTTCGATGCCATCTACATGCATCCACAACTGCCAGTAATAACTTGCAGTACCCTGGAAGATAGGAACGATGGTGAAAGAGTTCTTAGGAACCTGAAGGTAGAAAGGCTTACCTTTCGCTGTATTATTTTTACCAGCCTTCAAGTTTTCGCTCATCCAGTCAACAGTAGCCTTTTCGACAAACATCTCGCCTTCAACAGCATCAGCATTAACATTAGCATCACCGTCACGTGTCAATGCACGACTGCTAGATTCCAAGCTGTAAGAGGTAGCCATGGTACAGAAGTCCCATGACTGATTAGGATCAATCTCGCCATAATTCTTGACGAAAGTAGATGCATAAACATCCTTCTGCTTTTCAATTTCCGCATTGCTGTCAAAGACGTCTGTCTTCGAGCAAGACGTTAAAGCCACGCCTAACACGGCGAAGCTACCAATCAGAAATAATTTACCTGTTCTCATAATTTGATTTTACTAGTTGGTTATAATGGTTGAAAAAAATTTAAATTGGCTAATCACCTATCATCTATTCGGGTGCAAAGTTACTAACAATCAATGACATAGACAAGTTTTTGAGCAACTTTTTTCTTTTTTAAGCAGAATCCCTGAGCTTTTTCTGGGCTCAGGGATAGATGCTTTCTTTAAGCTGTTTGCGGCTGTTGCTTCTTCGAGCGCTTAGAAAGTTCTTTCAGCTTATCCTTGCCCTTGAAGGCGAAGATCCAGATAAGCACGCCAGCTATCGCCAAAAGCACGATGGCGAGTACCGGACGATAGAACAGCCAGGCGATGGCAATAACGATGAGACTCCATACCACACCGACGACGGTGCAGATGACACCAACGCCCCAGCCAAGAATATTGGCGATGAAGGGCACTACCATCAACAATGTCTCGAGGAATCCGAAGATACCCTTCAGGCCGCCGATGACCATCACGATACCAAGGATGCGCAAGAACCACGTCATGATGGTGTTCGTAGAGTGCTCGCTTTCGTAAATTTCATCGGCACTCTTCTCACCCATGACAAGCGTTTGGAAGGTGTAACCGTTTTTAGCTTTATAAGGTCCAAAGGTGTTGCCATTCACCTTGGAGATCAGCGTCACCTTGGCAGGCATGATCTTCTCGAAGGTCACTTTCACATCACCCACTGCAGGACTCGACGGCGACATACCGATATAGAGTTCATTGTTGTTCACGTGTATGAAATCTGCCTGTTGGGCATTTCTCGCCATGGATTCTTTCCCTACCGAATTCAGCTGACCGATATTCCTAATTGCCGCATTGCGAATATCCTCGTTCATCGATTTCATACGCTCCTGCGTAATAGTAGGCTGCAGGGGTTCGGTGGAAGATATCGAGTGGATGAGCTGATCTGGCAACGTATAAGCGCCAAAAGTGACGTTCTTTGCCCATACATCGTTGGCTTCGACGGTAGTAAGCACGAAGTTTCTTTTCCGATAGCCAGGATCATGGAAACCTGCGGAGTTGATGGGTGTCGTCGTCCACACACGGTTATAAGTATATGTGGTAACTGTCTCTTCCTCGCCGCCAAGTTTCTTTTTTGTCTCCTTTTTGGCGTGCTCCTCAACCTGGAAATATCTAACGGTACGTTTCAGGGCGATGGCTTTGGCCCCAAAGCCAAACTGCTGATCCACCAGCGAGTCTTCGGTCGTGGCGAGGGCTGTAGCACAGACAAGTTCTCCGTCGAGCGACTGATCCACCTTCTCGGGATTCTCCATCACCACCGTGGCAGCCTCAGCCTCGTTGAGCATATCGTCGGTCTTCACGGCACGCCCTTCGTTCCACCAGAGCAGGGCTGTACCGCCCAAAAACAGTACGAACCCTGTGCCGATGGCCTTAAACGAATTCTTCACACGGGTACCATAACCCGTATATGACGTCTCTGAATATGCCATTGATTACTTAATGGTAATGTTAGCAAGGATCTTGTCGAGAATGTCGTACAGATAGTCCTTATCTACAAATTTAGGATTGCCAAAGATGCTGATCCTGAAATAGCCTGTGTTTCTCTCAGGATTGTCGTTGCGATTAAACAGAGAGAGGGCAATCAAATCCAATCCTGCAGGCTTCTCAGTCTCATCAAAATAGGTCCAGATGGTGTTACCCAGAGCTGTTACATCCTTATCGCGAGTACGGTTGGTCATACCTGCCTTGACATGACCCATGAAATTACCATTCACCTCTTCCACAATATTGATGGTGATGCTGTGCTCCAGAGTACCCACCTGAACACGATGAGCCGCGGGCTTGCTCTTAAACTTGAACACCTCAGGATCAAGTTTATAGCTGATACGCTCAAAATCAGCGAGGTTAGGATCCTGCTCAGCCTCGGGAGCCTCGGCCTTTGGTGTCTCAGCCTCAGGAGCAGCTACTGCTTCCGTTGAGTCGACTGCCTCACCACCTGCATTATTAGCACTCTTGTTACCACAAGCCATCATACTGATGGACACTGCCAGAACGGCAAAACTAAACAAACTCTTTTTCATATCGTTGTCGTTTTTTAAGTAAATGATTCTATCGTTATTTTATTTCAACTTCATACTCTTCAGGATAACCAGCACCTCAGGATCTGTGGGTTTACAGTTGGCAAGGGTCACACTGATGATCTTACCACCCTCTTCTCTGCAGAGGATATTACCCTTGGTCTCACCTTCAACAATCTCAAAGCCCTTATAGGTTTTACCGTCGATGGTCAGATCGGGGATAGCCTTGGTGCCAGACTCCTCTACTTCCTTGATACCATCGTCGAAGCTCTTGCCTTCCTCAGGCTGTTGAACATCGATGATCACACAAGGATTCTTCGTGATTTCTGAGATATCTCCCTTGTACAGCATCAGACCGTTATCATCCATACTGGGTTCTTCTCCCACGATGTTCCAACCCTCTGGAGCACCTGCGGTGAAGGTTTTCACCTCATAATTGGCCTTCAGCTCCGGCAGGTTCTCAGCCACTTCAGTGTTCTCTGATTCTCCACCACCTGCGTTGTTTGCACTCTTGTTACCACACGATGCTACCAGCAGCCCCACTGTCAAGATAGCGATTGAGAAAATACGCTTTTTCATTTGCTTTAAAATTTTAATGGTTTAATAATTACCTGAGATTGAAGAATGGGAAGAAGTACATCACGGCTACGCGGCGCACATCAGTCATATGCTCGGCACGGCCGATGATGGAACCGTTCTTGCGGATATCACCGTTCTTCTCTACCCTACCGACGATGGAGCCGTTGATGCGGATGTCGTTGTTCGACTCCACCCTACCGATGATAGAACCATTTTTACGGATGTCACCGTTAGACTCGATACGGCCTTCGATAGAACCGCCTACACGGATATCGCCATTCGACTCGAAACGGCCTACGATAGAACCATTGATACGTACGGCACCATTCGACTCAATCTTACCAACGATGCTACCACCCAGACGAAGATCGTCGGCCATCACATTACCATTCACCATGAGTAACATGGCTACTGCCATCACTACTCTCAAAATGCTTGATTTCTTCATTGTCCTAAAGTTTTAATTGTTATGATTCTGGTTTTGTTCTTATTCGTTTGCAAAGATACGAAATAGTTTTCAATTCTGATTAGAATTTGCCCTGAATCTTGTCAGCGGGGATCTCTACTGGTGTCTCGATGCCAGGCCAATAGAACTTCTGGGGCTGGGCACCGCTCTTGTTATCACCCTTGTCAATGCTCTGGCGGAAGGCGCTCTTCACGACATAGTACTTGCCACCCTTCTCATAGAAGGTCTTAAACTGCATCTCCTGAACACTCTCGTATTTCTCCTTCAAGTCGGGGTAGTTCTGCAAGGGCAGACCCTGCCAGGCAGCAGATGTAGAGTATGTGCCGAGAATCTTCGTGGGAGCGAGCTGCTGCTTGATCTTGGCATTCACCTTGGCCTTATAGTCGGCCACAGGCTTAGCCTGACGGTTTTTGTCGGTGAGGTTGTCGAGCAGATAGTTCTTGTTGATGATATCCTGCACGTAGGCCTGATCTGCCTCAGCCTTCTTTTCCTCAGCGCTTTTCTCCGTCGCACCAGTACGCTCCATATACATCTTCTTTACGCGGGCAGCCTCAGCCTTGATGGCGGCGATGTCCTTGGCGGGTACAGGATTTCCGGTTTTCGACTTCTGGGCAGCACGCTTCAAGTCATCGGGTATATTATTATTAAAGAGGTAGAGCACATGATTGGTGTCATTATAAAAATCAAAGGTCTCCGTATTGCCCTTCAGATAGCGAAGCACCTGCACGACATATCTTGAAGCACTCCAGGCATTCTTAATCTGCGAGGTCTCCCATTCTTCCATACTTCCATACTTCCAGAGAATACGTCCGTTTTCCGTTTTGTCGAGACCCAGATACTTGTCCATACCGCCAGCAGCCTCGGCAGCCAGTTTCTCCTGCTCCCGGGGATGTTCTTTCACGTAGTCGGCCTTCACTTTCTTCTCCTGTGCACTCTGTGTGGCTTCATTCGTGACGGCCTTCTTGGCCTTGTTCAACAACCCGCCTAACTGTGCGTTGGCACTCATGTTCACTGCAAACAGCATGGCTACTGCCACTGCCAGTTTCGTCAAATTACTCATTCTCGTCATTGTTTTAAAGTTTTAATGTTAATAATATGGTTTATAATGTTATTTCTGTTGACTGGCTGCTTTGATACGCTCATCGATATAGGCATCTATCTTAGGCTTCAGTTCTGCCCACCGCTCATCGACCATGCGTCTCACCAGCTTTTCCTGGTCAGCCTCATGGCCCATCAGCAACTCCAAATACTCAGAGGCGAAAGCCATGGCTCGTTTCTGTCGCTCGGTCTTTTCCATTTCTGGGTGCAAAGTTACGATGAAAAGGGCCTTCGGTGCTAGACATTTTGTTACAAAATGCATTTTACGACCATACATTTTGTTACAAAATAAAAAAAAGCAAGCGTTTTTGCTTGCCTTTTATGCTTTATATTGTGACGGAGGCACGCCGAATGCCTTCCTGAAGGCACGGGTGAAACTGGTGGTCTCCTCATAGCCGCAACGCATGGCTATCTGTGAGATCGGCATATCAGGCGACATGGTGAGAAGCTTGGCGGCACGTTCCATCTGGATGGCAGAGATAAAGGCCTTGGGGGAGTCACCTGTCACCTTCATCAGTCTTCTGCGGAAAGTCTGCGTACCCATGTTCAATGCTGAAGCAATCTCGTCGACACCATAGTGACCTGTGGGCAGTCCGTCGTTCACAGCCTTCACGACACGCATCAGGAAAAGATGATCCTCCGTCTCTTCTTCGGGTTCGGTCTCTGACTCCTGACTCTCTTCCGAAGCCGTCGTGGGTTGTGCCTGATCTCCTGCCTCGAGGGCGGCAGAGAACTCTTGTATCTTATGGATCAGCTGTTCGGTGTGCTGCTGTTCGCGCCGTTTCATCCACAGGTAGAGGGCAATGCCGGCGACAATGGCCACCAACAGCATCACCACACCTATTATAATATATAGGCGGTTAGTCTTCTGCATCTCCAGGTTCTCTGCCTGCAGTTCGTTATTACCATACTCGGCGGCATATTTCGACAGCAGTTCCCCTGTATCCTTGTCATAGAGCGAGTCGCGCAGGGCTAAGTAACGGTCGTTATGCTGCATCGCCAGATCTGGATCGGTATGTCGCAGCGCCTCGTAGAGTCCCTTGCGCGAGGTAGCCTCGTTGAAGAGATCGTGCTGCTGGGTAAAGATGGTGAGCGCCTCGTCAAAATAGCGTGCGGCAGCCGAGTCGTTAGCCTGTCTGTGCATCATGTCGCCCATCTGGTTACAGGCAATGCCAAGCGAGTGGATGTTACCGCTCTCGCGCAATCCGGGAATTGCCTCTGCCAACGCTTTACTGGCCTCGTCGTAACGCTTCAGACCTATCAGAGCCGCAGCACGCTCTGCCTGACGGATAGCCATCTTGTCCTTGCGACCAAGTTGCTGTTCCATCTGGTAAGCCTTTGTGGCATATTCAAGCGACTTCTCTTCCTGTTGCAGTTTGTAATACACTTCGGAAGCCATTCCATGAAGCACCGCCATCCGCTGGGGGTTATCGGCCTTCTGGGCAAAACTGATGGCTTTCAGAATGTATTTCTCCGCTTCTTCTGGCTGGCGCATCGACATATAGATACCTGCCAGCGTGTTCAACGACGAAGCGATGTTATCGGGATCTCCCGATTCCAGATCGATTGCATTACAGCGCTTGGCGTACTTCACAGCCTCGCCAAACTGCCCTTGACGCACATGAATCAGCGCCAGCAGACTGGTGCAATCAGCCACATCAGCAGAATCCTTACACTGAGCGAGTGCCTCGAGGGCCAGTTTCTGAGCCTCGTCATACTGCTGTGCGTTATACAGACTGTCAGCCTTGTCATAGAGAGTCCCTACATCTGCCAGCACCAACATCGGCACAAGCATCAGCCAGATAACAATATAGCAACGTATCTTCTGCATCGCGAAGAATCAGGGGTTATACATATCCTTACAATAGAAGGCCATGATGTCGTCGAGCATACGTTTTGCCTCAACAGCCGGACTATCGGGATCAAGCTCGATAGCCTTTATGTAGCAGTTGATGGCTTCATGCCATTTTGACTCCTTCCGGAAGGCGTTTCCTTGTTCGTACCACTCCTGAGCTGTCATTTATAGTATTCTTTTTTGCCGGCGGCGAGGGTATTCTTCATCAGCGAACAGATGGTCATCGGACCAACACCACCAGGCACGGGAGTGATAAAAGAACACTTCGGAGCCACCTCGTCGAACTTCACGTCGCCATTCAGACGGAAGCCACTCTTACGGGTAGCATCTGGTACACGAGTAGTACCTACGTCGACAATCACAGCCCCCTCTTTCACCATGTCTGCCGTCACAAAGTCGGGCTGTCCGATGGCAGCGATAATGATATCAGCCTCACGGCACTCTTCCTTCAAGGTCTTTGAGCGTGAGTGACATACAGTCACCGTAGCATCGCCATACTGCTTCTGCATCATCAGTTGGGCCATGGGCTTGCCAACGATGTTTGAGCGCCCCAGAATCACGCATTTCTTACCTGAGGTCTCGATGTTGTAGCGCTTCAGCAGGGTGATGATGCCCAGCGGCGTAGCCGAAATGAAACAGGGCAAGCCGATAGCCATACGACCCACATTGATGGGATGAAAACCGTCCACATCCTTGCGGTAGTCGATGGCCTCGATAATCTTCTGCTCGTCGATATGCTTCGGCAAGGGCAGCTGTACGATGAAGCCGTCGATATCTCCATTGCGGTTCAGATTGTCGACACAGGCCAACAGTTCCTCCTCAGTTACGTCTTCCTCAAAACGGATGAGCGTTGATTTGAAACCACAGGCCTCACAGGCCAGCACCTTATTCTTCACATAGGTCTCCGAACCACCGTCATGGCCTACCAATACAGCAGCCAGATGGGGCTGTTTGCCACCTTTTGCGACTATTTCCTTTACCTCTTCGGCAATCTCAGCCTTAATGGCTGCTGCCGTTGCTTTTCCGTCAATCAGTTGCATCTTTATTACTTTTGTTTAAAACTTCGGCATGCCACCCTTCATGGCTTTCATGGCATTGGCCATCTGCGCCATCTTTGATGAGTTCATACCCGTTACCATCTTCATCATCTTGCGTGTCTGGTCAAACTGTTTCATCAGACGGTTCACATCCTCAAGCTTTGAACCCGAGCCCTTGGCAATACGCATGCGGCGGCTCTGATTGATGATATCGGGATTGGCACGCTCCTTCGGTGTCATCGACTGGATAATGGCCTCAATACCCTTGAAGGCGTCGTCGTCGATGTCGAGATCCTTAATCTGCTTACCCACACCGGGAATCATCGCTGCCAGATCCTTGATGTTACCCATCTTCTTAATCTGCTGGATCTGCCCCATGAAGTCATCGAAGTCGAACTTGTTCTTGCGGATCTTCTTCTCCAGACGCTTAGCCTCTTCCTCGTCGTACTGCTGCTGGGCACGCTCTACCAGAGAGACCACGTCACCCATGCCGAGGATACGGTCAGCCATACGGTCGGGATGGAACACATCGATGGCCTCCATCTTCTCACCGGTACCAATAAACTTGATAGGCTTGGTGACAACGGTGCGGATAGAGAGGGCCGCACCACCACGGGTGTCACCATCGAGCTTCGTCAGCACCACGCCGTCGAAGTCCAGACGGTCATTAAATTCTTTGGCTGTATTCACGGCATCCTGACCAGTCATCGAATCGACCACGAAGAGCGTCTCATTGGGATTGATGGCATTCTTCAGGGTCTCAATCTCATTCATCATCTCTTCGTCAACGGCCAGACGACCTGCGGTATCGATGATTACCACATCGTTGGCCTTAGCCTTGGCCTCCTGGATGGCGTGGTTGGCAATCTCCACGACGTTTTTGCTGTCAGGCTCTGAATAAACGGGCACGCCAACACTCTCGCCGACCACGTGCAACTGCTGGATAGCGGCGGGACGATACACGTCGCAAGCCACCAGCAACGGCTTCTTGTGATAGCGCGTCTTCAGCAGATTGGCAAGCTTGCCGCTGAAGGTGGTCTTACCCGAACCCTGAAGACCGGACATCAGGATGATGGCAGGTGCACCAGGTCGACCTTCGATCTTCAGTTCAGCAGCCTTGCCGCCCATCAGGTCTGCCAGTTCGTCGTGCACGATCTTCACCATCAACTGACTCGGTTTGATGGCGGTAAGCACGTTCATACCGAGTGCCTTCTGCTTCACCGTATCGGTGAATGTCTTGGCAACCTTATAGTTTACGTCGGCATCGAGCAAAGCCCGACGCACGTCTTTCAGCGTCTCTGCGACATTGATCTCGGTGATTTTTCCCTCACCCTTCAAGATCTTAAACGATCTCTCTAACCTATCACTTAAATTCTCAAACATATTCTTATTCTTCTGTGCCTATTTAATTACTCAACTACGATGCCCAGTTCCTCACACAGCTTCAGACTCATCTCCTTCAGCTTGAACTTCTGGATCTTGCCTGAACCTGTCAGCGGGAATTCCTTGATAAAGAACACATACTTCGGAATCTTATAGCGGGCAATCTTGCCGCGACAGAACAACTGCACATCCTCCGGTGTCATCTCTACCCCATCCTCCAGGATGATGAAGGCACCCACAGCCTCACCGTATTTCTTGGAAGGTACGGCGGCCACCTGTACGTCGCGGATACCAGGCATGTGGTAAAGGAACTCCTCAATCTCACGGGGGTAGATGTTCTCACCGCCACGGATGATCATATCCTTGATACGACCCGTAATCCGATAGAAGCCCTGCTCGTCCTTGACACCTAAGTCTCCTGAATGCAGATAGCCATTCTTGTCGATCACCTCAGCCGTAGCCTCAGGATTCTTATAATAGCCCTTCATCACATTGAAGCCCTTACAGCACATCTCGCCCTGCACACCGACAGGACACTCCTCGCCCGTCTCGGGGTCAATCACTTTCACATCAACAAACGGATAGTCACGGCCAACGGTGGTACAGCGCTGCTCGAACGTATCGTTCAGACAGGTCTGTGTCATACCTGGTGACGATTCTGTCAGTCCATACACACTCGTGATGGTCATATACATCTTCTCCGACACCTGCTTCATCAGTTCCACCGGACACAGCGAACCTGCCATGATACCTGTTCGCAGACAAGTCAGGTCGAACATCGAGAACATCGGATGGTTCAATTCGGCAATAAACATCGTGGGCACACCATAGACCGCCGTACAACGCTCCTTATGGATAGAAGCCAGCACCACCAGGGGATCGAATTTCTCTACCACCACCTCGGTACAGCCATGCGTCAGACAGTTCATCGTGGCGAGCACCACGCCAAAGCAGTGGAACAGCGGCACACAGACGCAGAGTTTGTCATCCTGTGTAAAGCCCATGTTCTCACCCGTAAAGTAACCGTCGTTGGCAATACCGAAATGCGTCAGCATCACACCCTTGGGGAAACCTGTGGTACCACTCGTGTACTGCATGTTGCAGACATCGTAGCAGGTCACCTGGCTCTTCATCTCGAGCAGTGTCTCGTCCTCCACGTTCTGTCCCAGCAGCAAGAGTTCTGCAGTGTTGAACATGCCGCGATATTTCTCCATACCGATAAACACCACGTTCTTCATGTAAGGGAAACGCTCGCTGTTCAGATGGCCGCGCTCACAGTTCTTCAGCTCGGGCAGCATCGTATAGGTCATATCCACGTAGTTACAGTCCCACGTACCGTCGGTAATACAGAGGGTATGCATGTCGGAGTCCTTACACAGATACTCCAGCTCATTCTGCTTGTAGTTCGTGTTCACCGTCACCAGCACGGCACCGATCTTGGCCGTTGCATAAAGGAACGTCAGCCAGTCTGGCACATTCGTAGCCCAGATACCGACATTTGAACCCTTCTTCACGCCGATGGCAATCAGACCCTTGGCCAGATTGTCCACGCGTTCGTTGAACTTGCTCCAGGTGAAACGCAGGTCACGATCGCTGTATACGATGTATTCCTTGTCGGGCGTTGTCTCAGCCCAATGTTCGAGCCACTGGCCCAGCGTACGCTCTGAGAGCGAATAGCCGTCACTACCAGTCTCTGCAGGATATGTTCTGTCTGGCAGAGGCCTGCCTGCCATATCTAATCTCACGTTGCTCATATCGTCTTTCTGTTCTTATGTTCTTCTGTCTGAAATCAGAACGGGATGTAAATCAGTGCGAGAATCTTGGCAGACTTCCCGGGAGCACCGTGCAGGTGATGCTTCACGATCGAGTCGTAATAGATCGAGTCGCCTTCTTTGAGTGAATACTTCTCCTTACCGTATTCCACTTCCACTTCACCCTCCATCACGTAGATGAACTCTTCACCCTCGTGAGCCGAGAGTTTGTAGTCTGGTGTCGTTTCGGGATTGATGTCGATGATGAACGGCTCCATGTGGCGACCAGCCTTCTGCTGTGCCAACGGATGATACTCCATGTGCTTGCGGGCATCGGTAGCACCGTTCGAGAAACTGATGCTGCTATCCTTTTCACGATCCTCGGCACGACATACCACCGGCCCCAAGGCATCGTTATCGTCCATGAATGTGCCCAGTCTTACACCAAGTGCTCGTGCTATCTTGATCAGCGGCCCCAATGAAGGCAGGTTCTGGTCATTCTCAATACTGCTGATCTGCTCTACTGACAGACCGGTGCTCTCTGCAACCTCCTCAATCGAGAGGTTCTTGGTTTCTCTGAGTCCCTTGATCTTGGAACCCACATACGTGTTGGTGTTGCCCATAAAAATACTTCTGTTTTTATAATTTGTTATTTTGGGGTGCAAAATTACAATAAAAAAACGAAACTCACAAACTTTGGGCTCCGTTTTTCACCTTTTTATTAATAGACTCCGGCATTTTTTTAACTCTGGGGTCAGGCCCCAAAATAAAGTTTTGACTTTGGGGTCTGGCCCCAGAGATAAGTTTTACCTGGTTTGCTCGAACGCTTCACGCTGCTGAAGGGAGAACTCACAGCCGCAGTATTTCTGATTATAGAAGTCAAATTCTTTCAGTAACTGATTGCGCCGTTCATAAAGACCGCCCTTGCGCCAGTTCTGGTCCCAGAACGTTGTACCCTCCACCGCCTGTTCTGCCAGATGTCCTGCCTGTTCTATCTGCGCCAGACTCTTCCAACGGCTCGAAGCCAGGGTCGTCGTGAAATAGCGCAAGCCCAATTCACGTGCTTTTCTTGCAGAAGCGGTTAATCGCAGAGTAAAGCACTGTTCACAACGGCGGCCACGTTCAGGTTCTCCTTCCAGACCGCACACCCCTTCACGCCATGCCTCATGGTCATAGTCACCATCAATCCATGTCAGCCCCAACGCCTCTGCATGCCGCTTGCTCTCCTGTTTACGGATCTCATATTCCTCACGTGGGAAGATGTTCGGATTGTAATAGAATATAGTAGGACGGACACCATTCGCCAACATCCACTCCACAATGGCCGATGAACAAGGAGCGCAGCAAGCATGCAACAGCACCTTACCCGCCTCTTCCTCCATCAGTCCTTCCGGAACAATGATTGCTGGTCGATTTCTCATTATCTATAACTATACCTTTATCAAACCACCTATAGGTTTTTCGAGTGCAAAGATACAAATAATAAACCAACTCCAAGATAATTTGCCCATTTATTTGGTGGTTTGCGAGATTATTCGTACTTTTGCAGTGGCAAACGTCTATAACTGTTGACATCTTTTATAATTTTTAAACTCTATAATGATATGAAAGTGATGAAAAAGATTTTGATGATGGCTGCCATCTTCGTCGTGTGCGGAAATGGTATCGTGATGACATCCTGTAGCAAGGATAACTCCGAAGCCATCGTAACGAAGAATTATTTCCAGTCGTGGAACAACTGCGAGGCCCTGACAGCCTTGCAAGCGTATGTGGAAGACGTAACCAACCCTAAGTCGGCAAACTTTATCAAGGAGGAAGACCGTATTGCCACCTTCGACATGGACGGCACCTTCGTCGGAGAGCTCTATCCCACCTATTTTGAATACAATATGCTGGAATACCGTGCGCTGGACGATCCCTCTTACAAGGACAAGGCACCGGAGGATGTGCGCAAGGCAGCTCAGGACATCAGGGATTTTGTACGTAAAGGCACTCCCCTGCCCGACCATTTCGATATGATCCACGCCCGTGCAGCAGCCAAGGCTTACGCCGGGATGACCATCGCCCAGTTTGATGCCTACGTGAAGGAATATGCCAAGCAGCCTGCTAACGGATTCAAGGGCATGACCTACGGCCAGAGTTTCTACAAGCCCATGCTGGAGGTGTTTGAGTATCTGAAGGCCAAGGGATTTACCTATTACGTAGTATCGGGTTCTGACCGTTTTATCTGTCGTGCACTGGTAGAACCGATCGGTATCGCCCCCAACAGGGTAATCGGTATGGACGTAAAACTTGTATCAAGCAAACAGGGAGAGTCGGAAGGTGTCAACTACACGATGGAGAAGAATGAGAACCTGATTCGTACAGACAGTCTGCTGATCAAGAACCTGAAGACCAACAAGGTGCTGCAGATTTCTCAGGAGATTGGTAAGATACCCGTACTGACATTCGGCAACAGCGGCGGCGACTGTTCGATGCACAACTACTGCCTGAGCAACCAGTACCGCTCTGCTTCCTTTATGCTCATTGCCGATGATGAGGATCGCGATCATGCCAACCGCGATAAAGCGCTCACGCTAGCCACGAAGTGGCGCGATTCTGGCTATTATGTCATCTCGATGAGAGACGATTTCAAGACTATCTACGGTTCTGATGTACAGAAGGTGGACTTCACCTTCCCTGCTGAATAAGTTTCGGCATATTCGAACAAATATTGAGGGTGTGTCATTTTGAAGTGACACACCCTCTCTTATGCCACAACCGCCTCGCACTGCGCGAGCCGCCGCCTAAAATTTAAGGGTTCTGTGCCTTCTGCTCCAGTATCCAGTCCTCCAGCGGCGTCACCTTCTTGATGAACTTCTTCTTCGAGGGGTCGGTCTCCTCCGGCGTCAGATCGATCTTCTCCTCCACACCGCTGTAGTCGTGGGGACAGGTGTCTGAGTCATACAGCCGTCTTACCCAAACACCTCCCCCATGACTACCTTCTTTCTGTTTTTATAGAAAATTTAGAAAGAATCGTGGTATATCGGCATATAAGAATACTTATCACTACAGAAAGACAGAATCCCATCAACAGGGAACTCTGGGATTGTTCCTGATACAGATTCTGCAAATGATAGCCACTCCTTAAATGACTGTGTATCATAATTCCAGTTTGGAGATTCGCAATTATCTAAATGATACTCATCACAATACCAAGCTTCATTCTGTCCCAAAGCTTTTGCTGCTTTTACAAATGATTTTCTGAGCCATAGTTCTTGTGAAAACAATTGCGAATACACATATCCACTGACTAAGTGCCAATAACCTTTTCTAAGATATATTCGGTAAATATCACAATTGTCACTATCACTGTATATAGAATAGGAGCCTGTATCCAAATCTTGGATACTAAAAGTATATTCACCTTTTAAATTGAACACATCATTCATTATTGATGCAGCCCTTTTTAATTCAGTCTCAATAGCTTTCAAATCGTCAAATTTCTGAAAGTTGCTTCTTACTAAACATTCAACAAATGCACTCATATTTGACCTACAATAGGCACACCCTCTTTTTTCATCTGGCCTTCCATGCTTGCATGGCCTCTTCCTGATAACGCTCCTCGATGAGGATCTCTGCCAAGGCGATAATCACCTCGTCGGGCACCTTGAAACGGATATCATCGCTATCAGTACGGATAGCCATCAGGAATTCGCCCATCTCATTCTTGTAGACTTCTTTCATGTGATTGACCTGACCTCCTGCATCAATCGTACACGAGTAGGTGACATTGGCCAGACGGTCGCAGAGTTTCACGAAAGGCGCGTAAGGCGTAGCACGAATACCCTGATAGTATCGCTCCCCTGCCCTTTCGGCACGGTTACGCCCCTTTTCATTGGTAAGGGCATAGACGATCTCCGTTGCCATGAAAGCCTGATCCTCATTCATCAGAGCGCGGGCCTGATGCATCACATCGTTGTAACTTAGACGGGCATCCTCGATGCTGTCGTGAAAATAAGCGCCAAAGAAAAGCGGCAGGATATCGGCCTCGGCGGCACACACAAGATGGCCGTAATCGCGCAAGCCCTCTGCCACCATATCGAGGTGGAAACCATAAGGCAGATTCTCACCATAGGTCTCGTTGACGTTCTGGTGAAGATCATGGGCTATCTGACGGATCTCACCAATCTGAGCATCGTATTGCTGCAAAAATGACTGGTATTCTTCTTTTGTCATCATTATAAATAGGTAATTTGGGTGCAAATATACAAAATTATCGTAAATAATACACATCGCTATACATTTTTTATGAAAAAAAAGAAGTAACTTTGCCTGCGATATGGAAAAAAAGACAATTGCTATCCTAGGAATGATGTGTGCCGGATGTTCGGCACGCGTGGAACAGAAGTTGAATACGCTGGAGGGTGTGGAGACTGCTTCAGTGAACCTGTCTGCCAGAACTGCACTGGTGGAATACGACCCTAAGCGCATCTCCCTGGAACAGATGCAGGAGGCGCTGGGAGCCATCGGCTACGACATGGTCATCGAGGAAGACCGTAATGTGGAGGCCATCGAAAGACGGGCCTACACATCGCTGAGAAACAAGGTGATCGTGTCGTGGGGTTTTGCCCTGCTGGTGATGGCGCTCTCGATGGGCTGGATCAGCGTGGGGCAGCGCGATATGACCAACCAGACGATGCTCATCATCGCCCTGGCCAATATACTCTACTGCGGACGGCAATTCTACGTGATTGCCTGGAAACAGCTGATACATGGTTCGGCCAACATGGACACGCTGGTGGCACTATCGACAGGTATCAGCTTCATCTTCAGCACGTTCAACACCTTCTGGGGCGAGCAGGTATGGGGCACCCGGGGCATCGAATGGCATACATGGTTCGACGCCTCGGTGATGATCATCACTTTCGTGCTCACAGGACGACTGCTGGAAGAACGGGCAAAGAACGGTACAGCCTCAGCCATCAGGGCCTTGATGGGACTGCAGCCTAAGGAAGCCCATCTGGTGGACAATGGCACAGTGCGCGAACTGCCCATCACTGCCCTACAGCCGGGAGACACCATCGAGGTGCGGGCTGGAGAACGTATTCCTGTAGACGGAACGGTTGTCAGTGAAGGCACTGCCTTTGTCGACGAGAGCATGATGACTGGCGAGCCCCTGGCTGTGGCCAAACAACGGAGTGACAAGGTCTATGCCGGTACGATGGTGACGAGGCCGCTCAGCACAGACGGCAATACGGCTCTGCGACTGAAGGCACAGGAGGTGGGACAGAAGACGATGCTTGCCCATATCATCCGTATGGTACAGGAGGCGCAGGGCTCGAAAGCACCAGTACAACGGGTCGTTGACAGGATTGCCCTCATCTTCGTGCCGACGGTGGTGGCCATCAGTGTACTCACCTTCCTCATCTGGCTGATGGCAGGAGGGACTGACGTGCTGCCACAGGCGTTGTTGTCGGCAGTGGCAGTACTGGTCATTGCCTGTCCCTGTGCGATGGGACTGGCCACTCCGACAGCCCTGATGGTAGGTATAGGGAAGGCAGCCCGACAAAACATACTCATCAAGGATGCCACGGCACTGGAAGAGATCAGGAAGGTGGATGCCCTCGTGATCGACAAGACGGGTACACTGACCATTCCTGACGAGACTGGCGAGACACTGAAACCCCATGCACGAGAGGCAATGGAGGCACTGAAGACTGCCGGAATAGCGGTCTATATGTGTAGTGGTGATCAGGAGAATCGGGCCCGACAAATAGCCGAAGCAGCAGGTATCCCCCACTATCGGGCACAGGTGATGCCACAAGACAAGGAAGACCTGGTGCGCCAGTTGCAACAGGAAGGCCGCCACGTGGCGATGGTAGGCGATGGCATCAACGACTCCCAGGCCCTGGCTGCTGCCGACGTGAGCATTGCGATGGGCAAAGGGACTGACGTGGCCATGGAGGTGGCACAGGTGACACTGATGGGTACTGACCTGCGACGGATACCTGATGCCATCAGACTATCGAAACGTACGGTCGGGATGATTCGCCAGAATCTCTTCTGGGCCTTTATCTACAATGTCATCTGTATCCCGCTGGCAGCAGGACTACCCTATCTCTTCGGGGCACACTGGCAGATCACACCGATGTGGGCCTCAGCGCTGATGGCCTTCTCGAGTGTGAGCGTCGTTCTCAATAGCCTGAGACTTAATCTTCAGGCTGAAACAGGGGATCTTCGGGCATAACCATCACAGGCTCGGTTTCTGCAGCCTTCAGGATGGCCTCGGGCACATATTGCTTGTCGACTACAAGACGGAACATGAACTCGCGGAACCAGCGGTCGCTCATGATCAGACAACCCTGCTGTCCCCAGGTTGCGCCCCAGGAATTCTCAACCTTCCACTTCGTGGCCTTGCCCTCCGCATCAAGATCGACAGCTGTCAGTGTCATCGCATGCGTGGAACCGCTGTCGAAGGTAGAGATGCGCTGGGCCTTATCCATCGTGAAGGTCGTACCTAGCAGGGAGGCATAGTCGAAGTTCTCGATATCGGCATAGCCACGCTTACGATCGAGGAACTTACCCACATCATAGGAACTGTAGAGCTTACGGCCATCCTTCAGTGAGGCGATGGCCAGTTGCTCGATGTCATCCATAGGCAGGTTCACGTAACGCCAGTTGTGGCCGTCGTAGGTATGACGGTCGTATTCCACCTCATAGGTCTTGTAATAGGCCCGGCGGGGATCATTCATCACCATGATGAAAGTGCCGTTAATCGGTCCGCCCACTACCTCGTCATAGAATGTCTGCGGGGTGTAGGTCTTGGCAGGACCGAGCGGACGGCCATTCTTATCCTTGAAGGCATAGGTGAACTGCTGGGGCGGCTCGCCTATCGTCATCGTAATCATCTGATAGATCTGACTGAGCATACGGGTCTTTGCCTGATCGATAGCAGCCTGCTTCTGGCCTTTGGCTACCATCTCGCGCAACTGGAGCCCATACTCACGAAGCTTGGAGGATATCAGGGCACGCATCTTCGAGGTATTGTCGCTGCTGTAACTCTCCGGCATCACCTCGGCAGGCACAAGGCCATATTTCTCGGCAAGGTCAGAAACGCCACAGAACGTACCGCCATCGCCTATCGGACTCTTGAAGAAGAACTGCACCCGCTGATCGTCAATAGGTTTCTTGGCTGTATCCACACATCCCTGCAACATCAGGTTGGCCTTCTCCAGCTGGTCCCACACGAAGAGGTAGGCCTGGGAAAGTTCCAATTGTACAGAGTCGTGGCGAAGCATATAGTTCGAACGCAGCACGTTGAGTCCGCTGAACATCCAGCAGCGCCCGGAAGACTTCTGGTCTGTAATCGACTGCTTACGTGTCTCGACAGAGAAATAGGTGTCGAGGGCGCCTGCCTGCTGATGGTTTACAGCCAGCGCATCGATGCTGTTGGCGGCCATGGCATTCACCAGGGCACGGTTCAGGGGCTGTGCCTCGTGAGCCTGCTTGATATCACGGAGCATCGACGTGGAGATGCCACCTGTCTTTGTCTGGGCCTGGACAGAGAGTCCGAAGGCGAGACTGAGTGCGAGAATAAAAGTCTTCTTCATTTATTTTTTCTTCGTGGTGGAAACTTTCTTGGTTGTAGCTGTTTTCTTTGTAGTGGCCGTAGCCGACTTCGTTGCTGCCTGTGATGGCTTATAATATTGGAGTGCCTCAGGCATCCATCCTTGAATATTCTTTACACGCGTCGCGTCAGAGGGGTGGTCGCTGAGGAACTCTGCCGTCTGATTCTGAGACTGGGATGCCATACGCTGCCAGAAATTGACGGCCACCCGAGGATCATAGCCTGCCATCGCAGCAAAGATCAGTCCCATGTGATCGGCCTCGTTCTCGTGGTTGCGCGAGTATTTCAGGTTGGCAAAGTTCAGACCCTGCGTAGCCACAGCCTGTCCGATAGCCACTGCATTATTACCCACACCGAGGATAGAGGCGAGCGCCCCAAGTCCCTGTACACCATACTGTTGTTTCATCTGGGTACTCATCTGCTCGGCAGAGTGACGGGCCACAGCATGGGCAATCTCATGTCCCAGGACAATGGCCAACGAGGCTTCATCCTGCGTGACAGGAAGGATGCCCTCATACACACAGATCAGTCCGCCAGGCATACACCAGGCATTGACCTCCTTGCTCTGCACGAGGTTGAACTGCCACTTATAGTATTGCAGATCGTTCTGCAGTCCAGCCGCACGCAGGTAATTCGTCACGGCAGTGGCAAGGTTCTGCCCCACGCGCTGCACCATCGCTGTGTTGGCTGCATTGGTAGAGAGTTTGGCGGTCTTCATAAACTCGCTATACTGTTGGGTGGAAAGCGAGAGGATGTCACCATCGCTCACCATCAGACTCTGTTGACGCCCCGTGATAGGCACGGTATTAGTGGTACCGCAGCTGACCAAAAAAGCTGACACCACAGACAAAATAATAATTCTGAAACTTTTCATTTCTTTATTAATTGAGGTTTTCTGAGTGCAAAGTAAGCAAAAAAATCTGAAACTTACAAATTTATCGGCACAAAAAAATAGAGGCATTCCTCGCGGAATGCCCCTTCTCATAACTAATAATAACTAACTCTCTTTTTTTACTTGTTCAGACCACGGTTATTGATTGTGGCGTTCAGCAGTTTCAGATAAGTGTGCATCTGCTTGTCGTTAAGCACATAGCGCATCCACTTCACGTCGTTGTCGATAGCACGGGCTACAAGCGCCTTGCGGTCATTGTTGCCGTACTGAGCAGCGAACATCAGCTCAGAAGCAAATGTGTGATGGATGTCAGCTACTGCTTCCTTCTGGTCGTTGGCCAGGTCAAGAGCTGCAGAGAGCTTATTCATATTGATGTTCAACTCGTAAGCCTCTACACTGTTCATCGTGTTTGCAGTCTCTCCTTCAGCAAATGCAGTTGTCATACTCAGCATTGCTACAAGTGTCAAAATCATCTTTTTCATCTTTTTACCCTTTCTTTACTTTACTCGGACCGGTGTGTTAAGCCGTCCTACTTTAATAATGTTATCCTGTGGCTTTCGCCATCTCCCGATTAACGGGGTTTTTATTACTTTTGACGCTGCAAAGGTACGGCGATTTTTGCAACCTCACAAGCTTTTTAAGGTAATTGTGTGCGATAACAGCCCTTTTGTTGACGCAGGTCAAAGAATCGCAGATATTAGGAAATATTCAATTAAATTTGGTAATTAACGCCTTTTTTCGTAATTTTGCAGCCGATTAAAATTACATTATATATAATAAGGTATATGGAGCAGAAAAATAACAGATTCATGTCGGTAATCTACCAGCTTTACACGGTTACTGACGGACAGAAGAACCTGGAGGAGCAGACTGGCGAGGAGAAGCCCTTTGAGTTTATCACTGGCTTTGGCATAGCACTCGACGCATTCGAACAGAAGGTGATGAGCCTGGCAAAAGGCGATACTTTCGACTTTATCCTGCAGCCGGAGGAGGCTTTTGGCACCTACGAGCCGCAGGGCATGCATAAAATCGACCGTGGCATCTTTACGATTAACGGCCATTTCGACCACGAGAATATCTACGAGGGGGCAGTCATTACCCTGATGGACAATGAGGACCAGCATTTCATGGCAAAGGTCATCAAGATTGAAGAAGACGGTGTGACCATCGATACCAACCATCCGTTGGCAGGCAAGACCCTGAACTTCACCGGTAAGGTGGTGGAGAACCGCGAGGCCACGGAAGAAGAGGTACAGCACCTCATCAAGCACCTGACAGGCGGCTGTGCGGGCTGTGGCCATCATCATGGCGAAGGCTGTGATCACGAAGGCTGCGATCACGAGGGCTGCGACCACCACCACGAGCACGGCGACGGCTGTGGCTGTGGACATTGCCATCATTAATCCCCTAACCCACCAACACAGATGCGTAACACGTTCGGAAACATCTTCACGCTGACGACCTTCGGCGAGAGTCATGGCGAAGCCATCGGCGGTGTGGTTGACGGTATGCCGGCAGGCATAGACATCGATCTGGACTTCATCCAGCAGGAGCTCGACAGGCGCAGACCAGGACAGAGCAAGCTCACCACATCCCGGAAGGAAGCAGACAGAGTGGAACTGCTGAGCGGTGTCTTCGAAGGCAAGTCGACAGGCAGTCCCATCGGTTTTATTGTCAGGAATGCCAACCAGCATTCGCAGGACTATGATAACCTGCGCCACTTGTTCCGGCCATCCCATGCCGACTTCACTTATCAGGAGAAATACGGGATCCGTGACCATCGTGGCGGTGGCAGATCATCGGCACGCATTACCATCAGCCGTTGTGTGGGAGGCGCTCTGGCCAAACTGGTGCTCCGCCAGATGGGCATCACCATCCAGGCCTACACGTCACAGGTGGGCGATATCGCCCTGGATAAGGATTATCACCGCTATGACCTCTCGCTGACAGAGACGAATGCCGTACGTTGTCCTGACCCTGAAAAAGCACAGGCAATGGAGGCACTCATCACCCGGGTGAAGGCCGAAGGCGACACGGTCGGCGGCATTATCACCTGTGTGATACAAGGCTGTCCAACTGGTGTGGGCGAACCTGAATTCGACAAGTTGCATGCAGCCTTGGGCCATGCCATGCTCAGCATCAATGCGGTCAAGGGATTCGAATATGGAGCAGGCTTCGACGGCGTCACTACCAGAGGTTCCCAGCAGAACGATGTGTTTATCAACGAAAACGGTCGTATAACCACCCGCACAAACAACAGTGGCGGTATCCAAGGAGGCATCTCCAACGGTCAGGACATCTATTTCCGGGTGGCTTTCAAACCGGTAGCCACCATTCTCACCGAACAGGAGACAGTAGACAAGGATGGACAGCAGACTACTTTCACTGCTCAGGGACGTCATGACCCCTGTGTTTTGCCCAGGGCTGTGCCAGTGGTCGAAGCAATGGCTGCAATGACAATTTTAGACCATATTTTTCTGAAAAACGCCCTACATTTATAGAAAATTCGTTTAAAGTGTTAAATAATGTGTCTAAAATTTGGTCGTTTGAAAAAGAAGTAGTATTTTTGCATCGCATTTAGGGGTTTGTGATAAATCCCGATATGCTTTAGTTAAGTCTAGTTTAGTTTTTGTGTTGGTTGAGGGCTGGCGATTGCCAGCCCTCAAATTTTTAAGGTCAAACCCTTGCGTCAGCAAGGGGCTGGCGATTGCCAGCCCTCAAATTTTATACGGTAAACAGACTCGTCAGAGGCTGGCTGGCGATTGCCAGCCCTCAAATTTTACCCATAAAAAAGGTGCGATCAACTGATCACACCAATGATTTCCTGTACAGACTGGCACCCATGACTGTCGAGCCACTCGTTAATCCCATCGCGAACCTTAATCGAGATAGCCGGATCGAGGAAATTGGCCGTACCAATCTCGATGGCTGTAGCCCCAGCCATCAGAAACTCGATGGCATCTTTCGCCGAAGCAATGCCTCCCAGTCCCACGACAGGGATTTTCACGGCCTTTGCTACCTGCCACACCATGCGCAGAGCCACAGGTTTCACAGCAGGACCACTCAGTCCACCCGTATTGATGCTCAACAGGGTCTTACGTTTCTCGATATCGATGGCCATGCCCATCAGCGTGTTGATCAGCGACACGCTGTCAGCACCTTCAGCCTCCACAGCACGGGCAATCTCAGCAATATCCGTCACATTCGGTGAGAGTTTCACGATCAGCGTCTTATGATAAGCCTTCCTGACGGCTTTCACCACACTTGCAGCACCGGCACAAGTCACACCGAAAGCCATACCACCATCCTTCACATTCGGACAGGAGATATTCAGTTCGATGGCGGGAATCTTCTCCAGTGCATCTATGCGCGCTGCACAGGCTGCATAATCCTCTGGTGATGAACCACTTACATTCACGATCATATTCGTGTCGATCGTCTTGATCTGAGGATAGATATGTTCACAGAAATAGTCCACGCCTTTGTTCTGGAGCCCCACACAATTGAGCATCCCCTGTGCAGTCTCCACCATACGGGGATAGTCATTACCCTGTCGGGGATGCAGGGTGGTACCTTTCACAATGATGCCCCCAATACCGTCGAGGGGCATAAAATCAGCAAACTCCAACCCATAGCCAAAGGTGCCAGATGCTGTCATCACAGGGTTTTTCAGTGCCAGCGCACCTAATTTTACGCTTAAATCTGCCATAACACTTCTCAATTAGTCCCAAAGCAGGCTTTGGATATTAAACACCGGTCCATCCTTGCACACACACACATTGCCATCAACGGTCTTCTCCACACAACAGAGACAGGCCCCAAGCCCACAGGCCATGAGGTTTTCCAACGAAGCCTCACAGGCAATGCCCTTGGCTTTGGCGAGTCGCGCTACAGCCTTCATCATGGGTGTAGGACCACAAGTACTGATACGGTCAAACGTCTCCTGGGTAAGGATAGGATGGTTCGTCACAAAGCCCTTTTCCCCCTCAGAACCGTCTTCTGTGGTCACATACACGCGCCCGTACTTATTAAATTCATCTGTCAGCAACAGATCTTGCGCTGTTCTGGCACCTAGCAGAAAGGTTGGCTCGATGCCTGCCAGTTTCATCTCTGCACCCATATAAAGCAGGGGAGCAACCCCCACGCCACCACCTATCAGCAGCACTTTTTCACCCGTTTTAGCAGGCGTAAAGCCATTTCCCAGGGGTAATACGCAGTTCAACGTATCGCCAGCCTGTAAAGTAGCGAGTTTGCGCGTTCCATCACCCACTGTCGCTACAAGCAGCCAGAGCTCATTGAGGGTACGATCCACATAGTTGATAGAGATTGGACGGCGCAGGAAAGTACTTGCAGAACCGTCTACACGCACTTCTACAAACTGTCCGGGCAACATCTCAGGGAGGGGATTGTCGTCAGTGAGCCTGATGAGCACATAACGGGCATGAATCTGGGTCACTGACACCACCTTCAGGTCGAGGATATACTTCTTCATAAATATAGTATCTTTGCTTATTCGGTGCAAAGTTACAATTAAGCGGGTAAAATACCAAATAAAACAAAAAATTATTTCTTCTTAGGCTCAAACACGTCAAATGTCTGGTCATCATAGAAGATACGGATTTCAGTAATCCGACGTTGTGGTTTGTCTATTATTTTTACCTCTTTGGGATAGGTTTCCGAACGTGTAGTTTTTACACTATTTGTTGCAGAAGATGTCGGAACACCATTTTGAGGTATCGTAGCAGGAGCGGTCTCAAAGTCGAGCATCAGATTTTGACTGACCTGTCCACCACCAGTGCCGTAAAGTTCATCTCCTTGGGGGAGGGAGGTGTCACCTTGGGCTGCTGGATTAGACTGATCTGGCAGGTACATGTCACCCACACCAAACATCAGCCAGTCTGTACTGATGTTAGGAATTTTCTTTTTTACTGCCTCCACGATGTTCAGGGTAGGACGGGTACGTCCGTTGAAGATGCTGCTAAGGGTGGCAGGCGACTGTCCGATGTAGTCGGCAAAAACTTGTTGAGTCATATGTTGAGACTCCATAATCTGACGAATTCTATCCTTCATTTTAGTAACGATAAGGGTTATGGGCCATTTTTGACCGTTTTTCTTTCGATTTACAAAGGTAAAACAAAAAATTGAATTATACAACAATTCAAAAGAGAATTTAAGATTTTATAATTTAAGTTTGCGTTTTTGAATTTGTAAATACAAAGGTACGATAACCTGAATTCGTGCTTTAGAATTACAAATATAAATTTACGGAACTAAATCATTACAAAGCGTTACACGAAGATTTTGAGTCAAATAATTGGCTATTAACAAGGTATTTACGAATAAGAGTCCCTATAATAGCTGATATGCATATCTTAAGATGCATACAAACGTATATTTCGGGTGTATTTTATAGTATTTTAGCGTAATTTGTTGGCTGACAAGCAGTTACAAATTTACATATAGCACTGCATATTTATGAATATACAAAACAGAATACGCATATTTGAATATTGATATTAAAATTATAGAAGATTAAATGTTACTTTATAATTCAAAATCTACACCTGTAAACCTATAAAATCATAAACTTACATACAGATTTATAATTCAAAATCAAGAATATTAAATCCTAATAAACGTGAAAGCCAAATTTGGGGTGACCGAAAAATCGAAAAATTGGCATTACTCGCGTATTCTGAACCAGTCTCTGGAAGCCTGAAAATACGCGAGTTTTGAGGGGTACGAAATCATCCGAACTCCCTGATTATAAGGGAAAAGAGCCAAAAAAAGGCACTCACGAAAAGTGCCGATTTTAAAAATTCTAGATCTGAAAAAACGTCCGAATTAGTGCAAAATGTAAAAAATCAATTCTTTCATCAGCTCCCCTGGAGGGGTATTTGGGTTATCCAGCCCCTTACTTTTCGCGTCGATCTCTCTAATTTTGGAAATGATCTGCATGGTCTTCACTCCTGTGTAGTTTCGCATGCCAACCATATAGTCTTTCGCCGCCCATGAATTTCGCAGTTCCAACCACTCTCCCACAGCCTCCTGACTCTTGTTATTTGGCGCATAATACGCGATCATGAGATTCTGGAAGAAATTAAAGAGCATTGGGAGAAATGAGTAAAGACTGCCTGCCTTTGGATTTTCGTCAAAATATTTGATGATCAGGTTTGCTTTGTACACATTTCGGTGCACCAGGGCATCACGAAGTTCAAAACCATTAAACTCCTTGCTCACCCCTATTTGCTCTTCCACAATCTCAGGTGTCACGTTGCGCTGCCCTTCGGGAAGAGACAAAATCACCTTATCGAGCTCACTGGTGAGGCGACTCAGGTCTGCCCCGATGTTATCACTGATCATCTGGGTGGATTTTGGGTCGATTTTCACGTTTTTGGCGCCCAGATAACGCTCGATGAACACTGGCAGGTCGCGATCTTTGAGTTTTTTGCTCTCAAAAAGCACGCCAGCCCCCTGAATAGCCTTCACATATTCCTTCTTTCTACCGTCAATCGCACCGTTTTTATGGCACATCACCAGGATGGTAGACCGCAGGGGAGCCTTGAAATACTTCTCCAGAGGCTCTGTCTGCTTCACATTCTGGGCCTCTTTGACGATTACCACCTGATATTCTGCCATCATCGGATAACGACGCGCATAGTCAGCTATCTGTGAGGCCGTCACATCTGAGCCGAATAGCACCGTCTGATTGAAATCACGCTCTTCAGGCTGCAACACATGGTCTGCGATATAATCAGCAATACGGTCGATATAATAGGACTCCTCACCCATCAGATAATAGACAGGAACGAACTTCCGGGCTTCCAGATCCTTCATAATCTGGCCAAAACTGACATTTTTTGCTTCTGCCATGATGCTATTTGAGAGTTTTTTCGTAATTTTGCGGCTACAAAGTTAGTGCAAATCGGGCGAAATACAAAATAATCACGCTTATTTTTCTTGCCGAGATGCTGCCTAAGTTATCAAAAGTTGCAAAAATGGTTCGATTAAACCTACCTCCATACCCGATAAAAATCACAGAAAAGGGTGCAAAACGGTATATTTTCGACTTTTTACGTCGGAAATACGTGGCCTTGACGCCCGAAGAATGGGTGCGCCAGCATTTCGTGCACTTCCTGGTGGAACACAAAGGCTATCCGAAGGGACTGTTGGCCAATGAAGTGGAACTGAAGGCAGGTGAGAAGCGCCTGCGCTGCGACACCTTATTATATACAGCCGACACCCACCCGAGGATGATTATCGAATACAAGGCCCCGACCATACAAATTCAGCAGAAGACTTTCGACCAGATATCGGCCTACAATCTCCTGCTGAAAGTGGATTTTCTCATTGTCAGCAACGGTCTCCAGCATCATTGTTGCAAGATGGATTACGACACCCAGTCTTACACGTTCCTAGAGGGTATTCCTGACTATGAAAAACTATAACACCCAGATTATTCCATATCGCTGGCGTCGGTGGTCTTTTTCGACGAAGCTGTCTTACGGATGGCACGCTTGCGTGTCTTCTTCTCCACACTAACAGCTTTGTCTACCTTTACACCTGCCAGTTCGGGATCGATCATGATACGTCCGCAATACTCACAGACGATGATCTTCTTGTGCATCTTGATGTCGAGCTGACGCTGGGGCGGAATCTTGTTGAAGCAACCGCCACAGGCATCACGCTGCACGTAGACGATACCCAGACCATTACGGGCATTCTTACGGATACGCTTAAACGAGGTAAGCAGACGGTTCTCGATCTTCGACTCCAGGTCCTTCACCTTCTCCTTCAGCTTCTCTTCCTCAGCGCGAGTTTCAGTCACGATCTCTTCGAGCTCTTCTCTCTTCACCTCGAGATCCTTTTTCTTCTCCTCGATAACCTCCTCATTCTGAGCGAGTTCACCCTTCTTCTCCTGGATACGTGTATTGGCCTCACGGATCTTCTTGTTGCAGAGTTCAATCTCCAGTGTCTGGAACTCAATCTCCTTGCTCAGGGTATCATACTCACGGTTGTTCTTCACCTCGTCAAGCTGAGCCTTATAGCGAGCCACACTCGACTCAGCATTGGCAATCTCGCCCTTCTTCTGGACGATGGCCTGCTGGAACTCGGCAATCTCGGCCTTGATCTTCTCCATACGGGTGGTCAGACCTTCGATCTCATCTTCCAGGTCCTGAACCTCGAGGGGAAGTTCACCTCTCAACGCACGCTTCTCGTCGATCGACGAGAGGGCTGTCTGAAGCTGGAACAAGGTCTTCAGCTTCTCTTCTACTGACAAATCTGTCGGATCTTTCTTTGCCATAATTTTCTTTACAATTTATAAATATAATATTGGATTCGTATTTGTCTCTGCAATCACGGTCTTCACGCCTGGACAGGTCTGCTGGATAATCTCCTGAAACACCTCTGTCGTGAACTGCTCACTCTGATAGTGCCCGATGACGCAGATCTGGATCTGTTGCTCATAACCGAAATACTGGTGATAATGCATCTCTCCCGTTATAAAGGCGTCAGCCCCGTTTTTCAGGGCTTCGTCGAGCAGGAAGTCCCCTGCCCCGCCACAGATGGCCACTTGCTTCACAGGACGGCGCAACAGTTCATTACACTGCGCACATTCCACGCCAAAAGTCTTTTTCACCAGGATGACAAAGTCATCGGCAGCCATGGGCTCGGCAAACGCGCCGATCACCCCACTGCCAGCCTCCAGGCCATTTACCTGTTTGGCAGCAAAGAACTGCACGTTCTGGAGCCCCAGTTTCTGGGCAATCCGGAAATTCACCCCACCCTTCGCGTTGTCCATGTTCGTATGCATCGAGATGACGCAGATATCACGCTGGATGGCTTTTCTCACAGTCCGCTGAACGTCTGTCAGGTCACTGATGGTCTTTAGTCCCCTGAACAACAAGGGATGGTGGCTGACAACCAGGTTGCAGCCCTTCTGTATGGCCTCGTCAAGGATCTTTTCGTTGACGTCCAGACACAATAATGCCCCTGAAACCTCCGTCTCTGTCAATCCTACCTGCAAGCCAGCATTATCCCAGCTTTCTTGCAGAGGCAGAGGCGCGAATTGTTCAAGGGCGCACAAAACCTCCTTAATTTTCACGCTGCAAAGTTACGAATAAAAGCCGAGACTCTGCCCCGGCCATGTTATTTATTAAACGTTTTTAACGCTTTACCAGTCACTAAGTCTGGCTTCAGCCTCGATTTTACGCTCCAGACCATCTTCCAAGGCCGGGAAAAAGTCGATCCCTGTCAGTCGCTCTATCTCATCCACAGTCCTGACGGCTTCCTGAAGTGTCTGTTTCTGTCCCACATTCCGGTAGATAAAGCCGATAGCCTTGGGTTTGCTGCCTTTCCGACAGAGGATCACCTTGAAGAAGGCGTCGGGCACCCGCACTTTATTTTTGCCGATTGTACGGGGATTATACGCCTCATAGACAGGTCCGCAGACGATGTCGATGGCCCCATATTCCCTGGCCCACGAACGACACTGGATTTCCAGGTCATTCCACTCGTTTTTGTTCAATCCGTGGTTCTGCGGACAGATATTCGTAAAGAGGAACGACTCGTTCATGGCCCTGCGATCCCACTTGTTGTCACCTGCGGGACACATGTGCCCTCGGTCATAGCGTGAGTTGTAATAATCGTTGTTCGTAGCCCTGGGACTCACATCCAAATCTTCCGTGAAGAGCACCTGTTTACGCTGGTTCTGCCCCCTGGTATGCTCGCGGGTCAGGTGCCAGGCCACCCAGTTGGGATTCTTCGTCTCACGGTTATACGAGGTAGTATACCCTGTACGCGCCAGAATCTGCTCAGGACGGTCTTTCAAGGGCGCTGGGAGCTCATATTTGGTCGGGGTGCTATGGTGGGCGTTCTGTCCATTACAAGCTGTCACAGACAACGTGAAGGCCATCAGCGCGAGTGTCATCTTCCCCAGTGAGTCGAAGAGTCGCCTGTCCACCAGCCAGATGGCGATTCCCAGTGCCAGGACAGAGGCTGCCACACAACCGATGGTAAGCACCACCACCCACATAAAGGCCGCCAGTGGGGCTATGCCTCCCAGGAGAATACCCACAAGCAACAGGGGCATCGTAGCGATACCCATCACCGACAGACTGGCACAGGTCTTCGAGAAGACAGCCTGCAGACTTCTTTTCAGGAAGGGTAACAGGGCCTTCTGGTGCGACGCGCCATTGCCGCGCAGGAACTCATACTGCTGTTCATCGGTCTTCAAAGCTTCGATATAGGTGCTGAACCCCTGGATGAGTCTGATGGCCGAATGACCTGACAACAGGGCTGTCACCGGCACAAACCACTGGGCAGCAAGGGAATGGGCTGGCGATACGGCCAACAGGAGCCAGAGCCCTACAAGCAGGGTGCTTGCCAACAGTCCCACCCCGATGGGCAGGGCATAACGGCCCAGTTCCAGTTTACAGCGCTTCGTCACAAGCCACGTCAGCCAACCAGTAGTCAACAGCAGCCAGAGGAGCGACAGCCAGAGCTTGTCTACCTTGATCAGTGCCCACACCACCCCACAGAGCAGGAGCAGTTGCACCCCCATCTGGACGATGGCAATGCCGAAGATCATCAGTCGGGAACGGTCCAACAACCAGAGGATGCCTGCAGGAATGACTGCCAACAGTCCGCCTAACACGAGTGATAAGATGATGCCTGTATTCATGATTTGTCGTTTTCTAGGGTTATTACTTGGTCGGCTCTGCTGATCACCTGGTACTTTCTACTGGCCACCAGAACTGTTTTCCCGGCTGCTGCCTGGGCTTTCAGCAGGCTGATCAGCCGCTCGGTATCTTCTGGAGTCAACAGGGCCGTAGGCTCGTCTGCCACGATAATTGGCTTGTCCGGAGCTTCCCGGATGGTCTTTTCCGCCAGTTGGCAGATAGCCTCCGACGAAAGAGGTGCTGGCGCTTCCACGACGGCACGTTTGGGCAACAGGGCATCCCACACGGCATAGTCTGCTTCCTCGGGTTCTTCCGGTGCCACCTCTTCCAACTGGTGCCCCAGCATCTGGAGGGTCTGTGGCAGATAGACCATCATCCGGCGGAAAGCATGGGAGGATCTGACGGTCAACAGTTCCCCGTCAACACTCACAAACCCCGCTTTCACGGGCAGAAAACCCATCAGTGTACGGATAAAGGCTGTCTTGCCCGAACCTTCCGGTCCGGTGATGCAGGTCAGCTCTCCGTCTCTGGCGATAAACGACAGGTTGGTGGCCAATATCTTTTCTCCCACGGCTATCGTGGCGTCTTTAACCTCTAACATCATTAAGAATTCAGCCACAAAGGTACAAAAAAATTAATAACTGCTGATTGATTATGGAGATTTTTTGTACCTTTGCAGCGATTTTATGAGTTTCGACATCAAAGAGCAACCTGATAGTTGGCGTTTACCGGCAGAATGGGAACCGCAAATGGGTGTGCAGCTGACCTGGCCGCACGAGCATACTGATTGGGCACCGATGCTGGAGGAGATTACGGCTACCTATGAGGAGATGGCCCGTGAGATCAGTCGGCGCGAAGCGTTGCTGATTGTAGGAAAGAAGGGGTATGATATCCCTTCCGACGACACTTGGGCACGCGACCATGGCTTCATCTCCCTCGTCGATGACCAAGGTCATCGTCGGCTGATCGACTTCCGTTTTAACGGCTGGGGCGAGAAATTCCCCGCCGAACAGGACAATGCCATCAATGCCCGGCTCTATCAGCAGGGTATCGTCTCGGGTGAATATATCGACTGTCTCGATTTTGTCCTTGAGGGTGGCTCCATCGAGAGCGACGGTCAGGGCACCGTCTTCACGACCACAGGCTGTCTGTTGGCCCCGCATCGCAACCAGCCCCTCACGAAGGCACAGATTGAGGCGCGCCTGCTCCAGGAACTCCATGCCAGACGCATTCTTTGGATCGACCATGGCAACCTGACAGGTGATGACACCGACGGCCATATCGACACGTTGGTACGCATTTGTCCGAACGACACGTTATTGTACGTGGGGTGCGATGACCCTGCCGACGAACAGTATGCCGGACTCAAACTGATGGAAGAACAGCTCCAGACGTTCCGCACATGCGATGGGCAGCCTTATCATCTGGTAAAACTTCCCATGCCAAGACCCATCTTTTTCGAGGGCGAACGGTTGCCGGCAACTTACGCTAACTTCCTGATTATCAACGGGGCTGTACTCTGTCCTGTCTATGACCAGCCAGACCTTGATGCCATCGCCCTCCGACTGATTGGCGAGGCATTCCCCGACCGTCAGATGGTCCCCATCGATTGCCGTAGTATCATCAAACAACATGGCAGCCTCCACTGCTGTACCATGCAATTTCCCAAAATATGAAGATAGGATTCATACAACAAGCCAACAGCGCTGACAAGCATCAGAATATCCTGCGCCTGTCAGAAGGCATTGCCGACCTCGCCCGACGAGGGGCAGAACTCATCGTACTGCAGGAACTCCACAACTCCCTGTATTTCTGTCAGGTGGAGGATGTGGCCAATTTCGACCTCGCGGAACCCATCCCCGGTCCCTCGACCAAGCTCTATGGCGAACTGGCCCGACAGTTTGGGGTGGTCATTGTCACCTCACTCTTTGAGCGACGGGCAGCAGGCCTTTACCATAACACAGCCGTGGTACTCGAGAAGGACGGTTCCATCGCAGGCATCTACCGTAAGATGCACATCCCCGACGATCCGGCCTATTACGAGAAGTTCTATTTCACCCCCGGCGATCTCGGGTTCCACCCCATCCAGACCTCTGTCGGCCGTCTGGGTGTCATGGTATGCTGGGACCAGTGGTATCCTGAGGCAGCCCGTCTGATGGCCCTCCAGGGGGCCGAGATCCTCATCTACCCCACGGCCATCGGCTATGCGGCTAGTGACACCCCCGAAGAACAGCAGCGCCAGCGCAGGGCCTGGCAGACGGTCATGCGCGGTCATGCCGTGGCCAACGGACTTCCCGTCCTGGCCGTTAATAGGGTCGGCCTTGAAAAGGATCCCAGCGGCCAGACCGAGGGCATCCAGTTCTGGGGCACCTCTTTCCTCGCTGGTCCTCAGGGCGAGATCATCTATGAGTCAGCCCCCGACGAAGAGGAGAGCATCATCATCGACATCGATCTCCAGCACTCCGAGGATGTGCGTCGCTGGTGGCCTTTCCTGCGCGACCGTCGCATCGATGCCTATGGGGATATCCTCCGCCGCTTTATCGATTAATCAACTTCAAACACAACCAAGAGATATGTCAAACCTACTCAGATTTCAGGTCGTAGAAGAGGCCTTTAAGAAAAAGGCCCGTGAGGTGCCAACACCCTCAGAACGACCTTCCGAATATTTCGGCAAATACGTCTTCAACCGCCAAAAGATGTTCAAGTACCTCCCGGCAGAGGTCTACAACAAGATGATCGATGTGATGGACAATGGTGCCCGTCTCGACCGGAGCATCGCTGATGCGGTGGCTGAAGGTATGAAGAAATGGGCCCAGGAGATGGGCGTCACCCACTATACCCACTGGTTCCAGCCCCTCACGGAAGGTACGGCTGAGAAGCACGATGCCTTCGTGGAGCACGATGGCAAGGGGGGCATGATGGAGGCGTTCAGTGGCAAACTGCTCGTCCAACAGGAGCCGGATGCTTCTTCTTTCCCCAATGGCGGCATCCGCAACACTTTCGAGGCTCGTGGCTATTCGGCCTGGGATCCCACCTCACCGGTGTTCATCATCGACGACACACTGTGTATCCCCACCATCTTCATCGCCTATACAGGTGAGGCACTCGACTATAAGGCTCCCCTGCTCCGTTCCATCCGTGCTGTCACCAAGGCTGCCAAGGAGGTCTGTGATTATTTCTATGAGGATGTGAAGAAGGTACAGGTGAATCTGGGTTGGGAACAGGAATATTTCCTCGTCGACGAGGGTCTCTATTCAGCGCGCCCTGACCTACTGATGACCGGACGCACACTGATGGGTCATGAGAGTGCGAAAAACCAGCAGATGGATGATCATTACTTCGGCACGATTCCTGATCGCGTACAGGCTTTTATGAAGGATCTGGAGATCCAGGCATTGGAGTTGGCCATCCCCTGTAAGACGCGTCACAACGAGGTGGCGCCCAATCAGTTTGAGTTGGCCCCGATCTACGAGGAGTGCAACCTGGCAGTCGACCATAACATGCTGCTCATGTCACTGATGAAGCGCGTGGCCCGTAACCACGGTTTCCGTGTGTTGCTCCACGAAAAGCCTTTCGACGGGATCAATGGTTCTGGTAAGCACAACAACTGGAGTCTGACGGCCACCCAGAAGAAAGGGTCTGTCCTCCTCCATGCGCCCGGTAAGACACCGGAAGAGAATCTGCGCTTCGTCACGTTTATCGTGGAGACGCTCATGGCTGTCTATCGCCACAATGGACTGTTGAAGGCTTCGATTGTCAGTGCCACGAATGCGCATCGTCTGGGTGGCAATGAGGCGCCCCCAGCCATCATCAGCTCGTTCCTCGGCAAACAACTCACCGAACTGCTCGACCATATCGAGAACCTCCCCCTGACCCTCAAAAAGGAAGGGAGAGAGAGTTGGGAACAGTTGGGGGACTTTCATCCCCTCCTTTTGGAGGGGCTTGGGGAGGCTCTCCCGCAGATCCCCGACCTCATCATCGACAATACAGACCGCAACCGCACCTCACCCTTTGCCTTCACGGGTAATCGCTTTGAGTTCCGCGCCCCTGGCTCTTCTGCCAACTGCGCCTCGGCGATGATTGCCCTCAACTCGGCGATGGCAGAAGCCCTGCAGAGCTTCAAGGAGCGTGTAGATGCGAAGATTGCTGCAGGTGATAATAAGGTTTCGGCCATCCTCGATGTGCTGCGTGAGGATATCAAGACCTGTAAGCCTGTGCGTTTCGATGGCAACGGCTACAGTGAGGCCTGGGTGGTGGAAGCCCGTCGCAGGGGCCTTGATGTGGAGAAATCGTGCCCGAAGATTATCGAGCACTACCTCGATGAGTCGTCCATCCGCATGTTCGAGGCCACGAAGGTCATGAACCGCAAGGAACTGGAGGCGCGAAACGAGGTGAAATGGGAGACTTACGTGAAGACGGTTCAGATTGAGGCCCGTGTCATGGGTGACCTCTCGATGAACCATATCATCCCGGTCTCTACCCACTACCAGTCACAGCTCATCAAGAATGTACAGGGCATGAAGGATGTGTTCCCGGTAGAGCGCGCAGAACGGCTCTCTGCCCGTAACATGAAACTGATTGAGGAGATTGCCGAGCGCACTGAGCGCATCGAGCAGTTGGTTGAGGAACTGACGGATGCCCGTCGCATTGCCAATCGCATCCCGGCTATCCACCAGCGTGCCATTGCCTACCATGACACGGTCTGCCCCAAGATGGAGGCGATCCGCACTGAGATTGACCATCTCGAAATGATTGTCGAGGATGGGCTCTGGTCTCTTCCCAAATACCGGGAGCTCCTGTTCATCAGGTAGAAGTTATGCCCCCTGCATAATAAAAGCCCCGCATTCTGCGAGGCTTTTTTTATTTGTCTAATACTTCGTACACCGAATTATTAGACTTATATTCCGGAACAATCTCCTTCATTTTCCGGACTGTCTCCATATCATCATAATGCTTCGAGATCTCCACCAACTCATCCACCTGCCGGCTGATATCCGCAAAGTCATACTCCCGGACCTCAGCAATACGGATCTTCTCATGGAACGTCGGCTTCGTACCCTCCAACTCGTTCAAGACCTCCTCATAGAGCTTCTCTCCCGGACGCAAACCCGAGATCTTAATCTCAACATTCTTGGCACCAGAGAGTTTGATCATACGCTTAGCCAACTCTACGATCTTCACGGGCTGACCCATATCGAACACAAAGATCTCACCGCCATTTCCCTTCGTACCGGCCTCCAGCACCAGCTTACAGGCCTCAGGAATCAGCATGAAGAACCTGACAATACGCTCGTCAGTAACCGTCACAGGCCCACCGTTCTTGATCTGCTCCCTGAACAAGGGAATCACCGAACCATTTGAACCCAGCACATTGCCGAAACGCGTCGTCACGAACTGCGTCCTGTAGGTCTGTTTCTCCATCTCCGTACTCTGCTTATTGTTCAACAGATGCAGGTATTCCGGCGTCTTCTTGTTCTTGATGGCCTGGTCGAGACTCTGCACGTAGATCTCACAGATACGCTTCGAACAACCCATCACGTTGGTCGGATTCACGGCCTTGTCGGTCGAGATCATCACGAACTTCTTCACCCCGTATTTCACGGCGTAGTCAGCGATGATCTTCGTACCCCAGATATTGTTCAGCACAGCCTCCGAGGGGTTGTCCTCCATCATCGGCACATGCTTGTAGGCAGCAGCATGGAACACGTAATCAGGCCTGAACGTACTGAAGATCTCCTCCATACGGCGCTGACGGCTGATACTCGTCACCACCACCTCCGCCTCAATGTCAGGGAAGTCCCTCGCCATCATCAGACGGATATCGTGCTGGGGCGTCTCGGCCTGGTCGATAAGCATCATCTTGGCCGGTTTGAAGGCGGCCACCTGGCGCACCATCTCCGAACCGATACTACCGGCAGAACCCGTAATCAGCACACGCGTACCCTTCAGCAGTTCCTCCACCGACTTCAGGTCCACGCGAATCTCATTTCTCGGCAACAGCTCCTCCACGCTCACCTCACGCATCTTCAGGTTGCCGAGGTAGTCGTCGTTGAAGTCTTCGTCCGGATTCATTTCCTTGGCACCCTCTGCCATGAAGATCTTAGCGCCGGCTCCAAGAATCTTATCCTGCAGTGCCTGATTATTGCGGAAATCTTTGACGCGTGAAGGCGATACCAGAACGCCCTCAATATCATTTTCTTTGATAATCGCAGCAACATCCTGATCAATGGAATAGACTTTCTCGCCAAGCACTTCCACATGTTTTAGATTCTTCCCATGCGTAATAAAACCTTTTACGAGGTAACGCCTAGGACGCTCGGAACGGATATGCTTCGCCAGGCCCACGCCATCGGCCACCATACCATAGATCAGCACGCGGATAGCCCGGGAGTTCGAGAACGCCACGTCGTAGAGTGTCTTGACTACGACACGCAATGCCCACATCAGCAGCGTGGAGACAAGATAGATGAGGAAGATACTGGTCGTGCTGAAATTCACGAACCACTCATTATAATAATGATCCAACAGAATATCAACAACTGTCACGATACCCAGCGACACCAGATTGCCATACACCACACGCATCAAGTCGACAAAACTTGAAAAGCGCATAAAGCCCGAATAGGTGTGGAATAGCTTAAATCCCGGTAGACTCAACAGGACGAAACAGATCAGAGTATTCATGACTCTGAAACCGTTTTCCAATACTGTCGAAGCACTGTTGAATAGCCAGTATGTTACGAGTCCGCTAAAAATGATAATGAAGCAGTCTATCATCAGAATGCTCCAATACGGCAACGAGTTTTTCGTAAAATACCAGTTTAATATCTTGTCAAATGGATTCTTCATTTGCTATCATCTCCAATTCGGGTGCAAAATTAGCACAAATATTGGAATAAAACAAATATTCATTAATTTATTTCATTTTTTCGGCGAAAAACCACTCGCCTCTCTAGTCCTGAATCGTCTTTTTCGCATTAATTCCTTCAAAATTTGGTGATACCGAATTATTGTTGTAATTTTGCGGCTTGAAAATAGAATAAAGTATAAATATGCTGAACGGAAAGACGGTTTTGATTACGGGAGGAACAGGTTCCTTCGGTAATAAGTTTGTTGAGACAATCCTGCGCGATTATCCCGGTGTGAAGAAGATTGTGATCTACTCACGCGGCGAACTGAAGCAGTATAACATGAAACAGCGCTATCCCGCCAAGGATTACCCCATGCTGCGGTTCCTCATCGGTGATGTGCGCGATGCAGAACGTCTGAAGATGGCCTGTGAAGGGGTCGATGTGATCATCCACGCTGCTGCTATCAAACAGGTGGATACGGCTGAGTACAACCCCCGCGAATGTATCAAGACGAATGTGAACGGTGCAGTGAATGTGATCGATGCGGCCATAGCCTGTGGTGTAAAGGATATTGTGGCACTCTCGACCGATAAGGCCTGTGCCCCCATCAACCTCTATGGCGCTACCAAGCTCACCTCCGACAAGCTGTTCATCGCAGCAAATAATATAAAAGGTTCGCGCGAGATGCGATTCTCGGTCGTACGCTATGGCAACGTGATGGGCAGCCGCGGTTCGGTCATCCCGTTCTTCATCAAACTGCGCGATGAGGGTGCGACGGAACTCCCCATTACCGACAAACGGATGACGCGCTTCAACATCTCGCTCCAGGAAGGTGTCGACCTCGTCATGTGGGCGCTGGGCCATCATCTGGGTGGCGAACTCTTCATCCCCAAGATCCCCTCTTATCGCATCACAGACGTGGCGACTGCCATTGCCCCCGACCTGAAACAGGTGGAGGTGGGTATCCGTCCGGGCGAGAAGCTCCACGAGGAAATGATTACAGCCACCGACTCGCTGAGCACCATCGACCTGGGTAAGTACTATGCCATCCTGCCCTCGATCGTGTTCGACGGACGCACCCCGGAGGACTATCTCAAGCACCACAACGCGAAATTCGTGGAACAGGGCTTCTACTATGCTTCAAACAACAACGAGCAGTGGGACACCGTAGAGACGCTCCGCGAAAAGTTCCGCCAACTCATCCCAGGCTTCTAAATCACTCAAAAATACAAGAAACTTATGACAACAGGAAACGTACGTCCGGCCGACATGGAGCGCATCACGACGCCCGAACTGGCCCAGAAATTTATCGACGAACAGATTAGTGAGCTGCGTGCTCAGATTGGCGACAAGAAAGTGCTGCTGGCCCTCTCGGGGGGTGTTGACTCTTCCGTGGTGGCTGCCCTGCTTATCAAGGCTGTCGGCAAACAGCTGGTATCTGTTCATGTGAATCACGGACTGCTGCGCAAAGGCGAGCCAGAGCAGGTGGTTCGTGTGTTCCGCGACGAACTCGACGCCAATCTGGTGTATGTCGATGCCACCGACCGGTTCCTCGACAAACTGGCTGGTGTGGCCGATCCCGAACAGAAGCGTAAGATTATCGGTGCAGAGTTCATCCGCGTGTTTGAGGAAGAGGCGCGCAAGCTCTCTGGCATCAGTTTCCTCGCCCAGGGCACCATCTATCCCGATATCGTGGAGTCTGGTCCTGTAAAGTCGCATCACAACGTGGGCGGTCTGCCTGAGGATCTGCAGTTCGAACTCGTGGAGCCCATCAAACTGCTGTTTAAGGATGAGGTACGTGTCGTCGGCAAACAGCTTGGTCTGCCCGACAATATGGTGTTCCGCCAGCCGTTCCCCGGCCCCGGTCTGGGTGTACGTTGCACAGGTGCCATCACCCGTGATCGTCTGGAGGCACTGCGCGAGTCTGACGCGATTTTGCGCGAGGAATTCGCCAAGAACGGCCTCGAGGGCAAGGTCTGGCAGTATTTCACCATCGTGCCCGACTACAAGTCAACCGGTGTCAAGGACAACAAGCGCTCTTGGGACTGGCCCGTCATCATTCGTGCCGTGAACACGCGTGACGCCATGACAGCCACCATCGAGGAGATTCCCTATGCCCTGTTGCATCATATCACCCAGCGCATCATCACCGAGGTTCCCGGCGTGAATCGTGTCCTTTACGATCTCACCCCGAAACCCACCGGCACCATCGAGTGGGAATAAACTCACCGCTGGGGCCAGGCCCCAAAACTAAGTGCTAGGGTCAGGCCCCGACATCAAATTTTAGTGCTGGGGTCAGGCCCCGAGGTTAAGTATCTTTTGGAAACTTAACTTTGGGGCCTGACCCCAGCGTTAAGTTTCCGTATTTTTCGACGGCTTCATAATAAGTGTCAAGGCTGCCGATGTCAAATCGTCCGGCACTCATCGGCCAGGCATGCATCGTGGTGTGCTCCACCATGTAGTGGGCCAGGTTGCCGGGAGCATCCTTGCCACAGCCATTCTCCACGGCATGGCGCACGAGATCGAGGTCTTGCTTCAGATAGATATAGAACGGAGGCACAGCCCAATGGCTCTTCGGCACCTGAGGTTTTTCTTCCATCCCCAGCACTCTGTTCTGGGAATCAAGCTCCACCACACCTGTACGCTGCAGTTTCTCGATCGACGGCTGTTCATGACACATGATACAACTCGTCTGTTTCTCCTTCGCAAAGTCCACGAACTCCTGGAACGAGAAGAACAGCAGGTTATCCGCAGCCACCACCAGCATATCATCGTCTATCTGCAGTTTCTCCATTGCAAACAGCAGGTCGCAAACAGCCCCCAGTCTGGTCTCGTTCGTCTCTGTCCCGTCATCCACGATTGTGATTTTTTTACTCTGGGGCCTGGCCCCAGAGTAAAGTTTTGCCCAGTTTTCGAAGATCGGGGCGAACTTATGATTGGTGATAATGATATGCTCATCGATATCAGGGATGGTATCGATATCATCAAGCATTCTCCCGAGAATCGTATTCTCGCCTATCTTCAACAACGGTTTGGGGAAATTCTTCGTGAGTTCCCCTAATCGGGTAGCGTACCCGGCAGCGATTACAATATTCTTCATCCGTAGAAATCCTTAGGCTTGGTTAACCATAAAATTGTTTGTACCATCGGGCGAACTCCCTCAATCCCTCTCGCAGGGTAATCTTCGGTGTAAAGCCGAAATCACGCTCCAGGGCAGTGGCGTCAGCATAGGTCGTGGGCACGTCTCCGGGCTGCATGGGCACCAGCTGCTTATGGGCCTCGAAATCGAAATCCTTGGGCAGGACCCCGGCTGCAACCAGCTCTTCCTGCAGGATCTGCACGAAATCCAACAGATTCTCAGGCTGACCGCCACCGATATTATAGACGGCGTATGGCGGCACCGGCAGTCCATCCTCACCTTTCTTGCGCTCCGGAGCACCCTGCATCACACGCACAATACCCTCCACGATATCGTCGACATACGTAAAATCCCGGCGACAGTTACCATAGTTGAAGATCTGGATGGTCTCGCCCTTCAGCAGTTTGTTGGTAAACCCGAAGTACGCCATGTCAGGTCTTCCCGCAGGCCCATACACCGTGAAGAACCGCAGTCCCGTCGTAGGGATATCATACAGTTTCGAGTAGCAGTGCGCCATCAGCTCATTCGATTTCTTCGTGGCGGCATACAGACTCACGGGATTATCCACCCGGTCGTCCGTCGAGAAAGGCACCTTCTTATTGCCCCCATACACGCTCGAGCTCGACGCATACACCAAATGCACAACCTTGCCTCTGGGGTCAGGCCCCAGCGATGAGTGGCGGCAGGCCTCGAGGATGTTGTAGAAACCGATCAAGTTCGACTGGATATACGCATCGGGATTGGTAATCGAATACCTCACTCCGGCCTGTGCAGCCAGATTCACCACGATCTGCGGCTTATACGTCTCAAAAATCCCATCGACAGTGGCCTTGTCCGCAATATCGCCCTTAATATAATGATAGGTGATGCCCTCAGGCACCAGCTGCTCCAACTCTTTCTTGCGCCACGCCTTCAACCTGACGTCATAATAGTCGTTCTCGTTGTCAATATTGATAATGGTAGTCCCTTCGGTATCTGCAAACAGCCGTTTGATCAGATTGCTGCCGATAAACCCCGCACCACCAGTCACCAAGATACTTTTGTGATTCAAATCAATTTTTTCCATATACCTTATTTATATGATTCATACAAACCTTGCCCCGTCGTCCGGTTTCACCCAGAACACCTTAAACGTCTTCTCATACTCCGGAAACTCCTCCAGATAACGCGCTGTGAGCGTCTTTTCGATCTCGTCTTTATGCGCCGGATCCACCAAGGCGATGCAGGCCCCTTTGAATCCCGCGCCCGAGAATCTTCCACCATATACCCCCGGCAACGACCGCATGATCTCATAGATGGCGATAAGCTCGGGCGACCCACACTCATAGTTGTGGATTGAACTCTCGCACGAGTCAAACGAGAGCTTTCCGAAAAGCTTCAGATTACCCGTCTCCCAGGCCGTAACTCCCTGGCGCACACGGCGATACTCAGAATAGAAGTGTTCCGCCCTACGGGCAAATCTCGAAGGCATCGCGATACGTGTCTTCTCGAAAGTCGCCTTCGGAATATCCCGCAGAAACGTCTTGTCAAACGTCTTCAGCGGCTGCTCCGTATACGCCAGCATATTCCACGCTGCCGTCTTACACTCAAACACCCGCAGGTTGTAGTCCGAGTTCACCAGACTTCGCGTAAGGCCGGAGAAGAAGATACCGATCTCAAACGCCGGCATCTCCGGGTTCCGCTTGATGATACGCCAATCGTTCGAGTCGCAATCCAGGAACAGCAGCCCGTCCTTCCTGCCCAGTGCGATGCACGCCTGATCCAGCAGACCATTGTTCAGACCGATATACTCGCGCTCCGCCTCCGAGGCAATCTTCACCACCTCAAACGGCTGCAGCGTGATCTCATTCGCCTTCGCAAACGCCATCACATACGCGATCAGCACGGCAGCGCTCGAACTCAGGCCACCCACCGGCAACGAGCCCTGGATGACACCCGTGATACCCCGCTTCAGCTCAAACCGCTTCCGCAAAGCATACTTCGCACCCCGGGCATAGTCACCCCAATGGCCCTCCTTCACCTGCGTAGGCGCATCGATCTCAAAATCCACCACGCCCTCGAAGGTCTCCGACTCCAGGTGCACATGCCCCTCTGGTTGGGTAGAGGGCGAGAACCACAAGTCCACCCCTTTATCAATTGCAAAACCCGTCACCAGCCCATGCTGATGATCCACATGCGCTCCCAAGGGACACACCCTATACGGCGCAAAAATATGATACTGATATGCTTCCATGTCTGCAAAGGTACGAATAAGTGAGGAAAATACAAAATAAAAGAGGTGTATTTTTTCTCGACGCCGCCTAATTTCGACCTTTTCAACTCACCTCTGGGGTCAGGCCCCGAAATAAAGTATCTTTTGGAAACTTAACATTGGGGCCTGGCCCCAGCACTAAAATTTCATCTCGGGGCCTGACCCCAGCACTTAGTTTTGGGGCCTGACCCCAGAGATGAATGACCCTAGAATAAAAAAACGCGAAAAAATTTGGCCGTATCAGAAAAACTTCTTACCTTTGCAGCCGACGAAACTCTTAAATTAAGCTAAGAAATGACACGACAACCCAGATTATCAAGTCAAAGCGGCATCTACCACGTGATGCTAAGAGGCGTAAATCGTCAACAGATCTTCGAAAACGACGACGATTACCGCAAGTTTATCATGATCCTCCACGACATGACCTCGCCAAAAGACGAGTTAAAGCGTCCTTTACCCCCGCGTTGCGCATTTTACACTTACTGTCTCATGCCCAACCATGTCCATCTCCTCATCCAAGAGAAGGAAGAGAAACTCTCGAAGACCGTCAAGCAGATCGCTTCGCGCTACGCGATGTACTACAACAACAAGTACGAACATTTCGGACATCTCTTCCAAGACAGATTCAAGAGCGAGCCCGTCGAATCCTATTCATATTTCCTGACGCTCATCCGATACATCCACCAGAACCCGGTTGCAGGTAGGCTATGCCAGCGTGTCGAGGATTACGATTGGAGCAGCTGGGCAGAATACACCAATGCGCCCAATCGGGTGTCCGCCATTTGTGCTGTCACCACCGTCCTTAACAGGATCCCACTCGACGAGCTGAGAGAACAAGTCCACACGCCTTTGCCGAAAGCCCAGCAAGTCCTCGATTTCGACAGATACCGTGGAATTGCCCCAACCGAGGCGGTAATCGACTTCCTTAATTCTGCCTATCATGTGAAAGACCCCAAAGACCTCAAGACTTACCCCAAAGTGCAACGCGACGAGATTCTGCAGGCTGCCCTGGATTTCGGAGCCGGTATAAACCAGCTTTCCAGCCTCACCTCCATCAGCACCTACATCATTTCGCGCGCTGGGGTCAGGCCCAAAAACTTAGCGCTGGGGTCAGGCCCCGAAACTAAGTTTTAGGGCCTGGCCCCAGCAATGAGTTTTGGGCTGTGTGCGCAAACACACCGATGTTTTCTACCTCAATCGTTAAATGAGGTTAATTTTTGAAAGATTTTTCAAGAAATACTTGTTTGGTATTATAAAGTTTTTTATCTTTGCACACAGAAAACAACGACACAGATAACCTTTTACAATATAGCACAAAAGTTTTTGCGGTAATGAGCGCATTTACGTAATATATAAAAAATGTCTTGATATGAATATTTATCACAGATATTAAAGATATTGTTGTAACTTAATTTCTGATGCAATTTATATACAAATATAAATTTTGTTCTAATGCCTTAGGCGGAAGCTATTGAGGACAATGAACAAATACTATGAGCACAGATTAATAATCAGTTCTCGGCAAAAAGAGAGGTATCTATGAGAACACTTTTAGTTAACCTGCAGGGAGTCACTCAAATGGCTCCCTCTTTTTTTACCTCTGGGGTCAGGCCCCAAAATTAAGTTTCCAAAAGATACTTTACTTCGGGGCCTGGCCCCAGCACTAAAATTTGATCTCGGGGCCTGACCCCAGCACTTAGTTTTGGGGCCTGGCCCCAGAGGTGAATTTTACGCGAAATGAGGCGTTATTCCGATTTTTATTGTTAACTTTGCAAATTGAATAAGCAATAAGGCATTATGGAACAAAATATGGCAAGTAACGCACAGGATATTATTACATACATGGAGTCGCTGCGCAATGAAGAGCAGCGAAAGGTGTTGATGGGGTTCTTCAAAACCGCACCAGGCGAGTATGGCTATGGTGATGAATTCCTAGGTCTGAAAGTGCCCCAGACCCGCGAAATCGTAAAAAGTGTGGCTCAAGATTTCCCCTTGGGCGAGATTCCCGAGCTCTTGATGAACCGCTGGCACGAGGTGCGCCTCTGCGGTTTCCTCATCCTCGTGGCGAAATTCGAGAAGCTGGCCACCAAACGCCTGGAGAACAATCCCGATGCCATCAATCAGCGCGATGAAATCCTGACCATGTACCTGCAATATGCCGAACAGGCCAACAACTGGGACCTCGTCGACCTCTCCGCGCCCAAGATCCTCGGCCATTGGCTCCTCCTGCCTACGAACCTGGGCCGCCATCCCGATCTTCCCCCCAAAGGCGAAGAAGACAGACTTCAAAAGGACTACAAGCTCAAGGTATTAGACGGTCTCGCTGCCAGCCCCTGCCTGTGGAAACAACGCATGAGTATCGTCTGCACGTGGAAAACCTCCCGGCAGGGCGACCCTTCGTGGTGCCTGCGCTATGCCGAAATCCACCTACACCACCCCCACGACCTCATGCATAAGGCCGTAGGTTGGATGCTCCGCGAGATGGGCAAGTCTCGACCGGAGGTCCAGGCTGGCATGGACCTCCTGCGCGACTTCCTCCGCCAGCATGCCCACACAATGCCCCGCACCATGCTCCGTTATGCCATCGAAAAGATGTCTGAACAGGAGCGCAAGGAATGGATGAGTATCCACTGATTACACCGCTGTTCGATCACATAATCTGCCAGGGCTCCCAAAGGTGTCGCTGCATATCCACATGCCCGTTGCTCTTGAAGACCACACCTTCCTCTTCCAATAAAGTTCGCTGCCGACTCCACCCTGGAGCCATACGCCCCTCCTTGTTCACCACCCGATGGCAAGGCAGCCCCTCTGCCCCCGGCGAATACCGCAAAGTCCGCCCCACCATCCGCGAATGGCTCGGCCACCCCGCCAGCGCAGCAATATACCCATACGTCGTCACCTTGCCACGAGGAATCTGGCTCACGATGTTCAGCACGTCCTCACCAAACCTCCTCGCCTGCTCCACCGTCATCTTATCGGGATAGTCCTTCATTCCTTAATATATTTGCTGCAAAAATAATAAGAAATTTGCAAAACTAATCAGAAAAACCGGTTTTTCTGCATTCCGCATGTTGCTCTTCACCTCTGGGGTCAGGCCCCAAAACTAAGCGCTGGGGCCAGGCCCCGAGGTTAAGTTTCCAAAAGATACTTTATCTCGGGGCCTGACCCCAGCACTAAAATTTGATCTCGGGGCCTGGCCCCAGAAGTGAGTTTTGGGGCCTGACCCCAGAGGTAAGACAATAACACAGCCTTTCCGGCCGTTAATATATTACCTAAATAACTAAAAAACAAAGAGATATGGAACCATTTGCAATTTTCAACAGATGTCTGCGCGTGTTTCACGCCAGGAAAACGTCAGAACTGATGTACCCCCGATTCCTGCGATTTATCGAAGAGGCCCACCGCGACGGAGTGATGGGCGACGGGCGTTATGCCGTTGCACTTGGGAAAGCCAGCAAGCTGCAGCGGTTTCTGATCATCACCAAGCGTGCGTCCTTGCAAGCGGACAAGTTTACCGCCGACATGGTGCTCGACTTCCGCCGGTTTGTCTCCGACGAGTACAAGTACGTATCGCTCTACCCCATGCTATACCCGCGAGGAGCAGGCCATCGCCCACCCCAGAAGCGTATCCGCGACACGACGGTGGTTCACGACCTGAAGTTGTTGCGGGCGTTCTTTGCAGAGCTGGAGAATACCGGCGAGATACGCTGCTCCCCCTTCCGGAAGATCTCGGCGCAGAAACGGCGGGTCATGATGCATGTGATGTACGACGCCCCGGTGTTTCTGCGGGCTGAGGAGGTCAGACAGGTAATTGCGACTGCGGTGCCGGCTGAGCTGCAGTGGGCCAAGGATCTGTTTGTGCTGAACTGTGCCGTCGGATGCCGCATCAGCGACCTGCTTCGCCTGACGCCCGACAAGGTGGCCGTGTCGGATGAGGGCATCCCGTTTGTGCATTACATCCCCTCGAAGACGGCCAAGCGGCAATCCACCAATCGCGAGGTGATCACACCGCTGATTGAACCTGCGCTGGAGATTATCAACCGCACTGGGCTTCGATTGGTCAGGCCGAACTTGAAGTATGAGAAGCAGCGGTATAACAAGACGCTTCGGAGGCTGTTGGAAGTTTGCGGTATCACGCGACGGGTGAGCCTGTTCTGCCCGGAGACGGGCGACAACGAGTACCGCTCAATCTGCGAGGTGGCCACATCGAAGCTCGCCCGCAAGACACATATCGACATGCTCAACAAGGTGCAGATCAATTACTATGCAGCAGGGCTCCATCGCCCAGGCTCCGAGGCCGTTTTCCGCTATACAGGTATGGAGCTAAGGGATCGTTATGAGTTGATCCGCGCCGCCTTCGGCCTCTGATTTTTTACCTCTGGGGTCAGGCCCCGAGATCAAATTTTAGTGCTGGGGTCAGGCCCCGAGATAAAGTATCTTTTAGAAACTTAAACTCGGGGCCTGGCCCTAGCACTTAGTTTTGGGGCCTGGCCCTAGCACTTAGTTTCGGGGCCTGACCCCAGAGGTAAAAATCTACTTACCCTCGTAGCGGGCAGCGATGACGCTCCAATCGACAATCTGCCAGAGCGCTGACAGATGAGCAGCACGGCGATTCTGGTAATCCAGATAATAGGCATGCTCCCATACATCGAAGGTCAGCAGCGGCCGCAAGCCCTTCACCACAGGATTAGAAGCTCCCGGCTCCTGTGTGATGACCAGGTTGCCGTCAGCATCAGCCGATAACCACACCCAGCCAGAGCCAAACAGCCCTACGCCCTTGGCCTCGAACTCAGCTTTGAAGGCCTCGAAACTCCCCCACTGCTTCTCGATCTGAGCAGCGAGTGCGCCCGTCGGACCCTGTGCAGCCTCCCCGGCAGGCTTAAACTGCGTGAAATACAACTCATGGTTCAGTATCTGCCCGGCATTGTTAAAGACCGGCCCGGCAGGAGCCTGTCGCACGATTTCCTCCAGCGCCATCCCCTCATACTCACTGCCCGGGAGCAGTTTATTGAGGTTGTCAACATACGCCTGTAAATGCTTGCCATGATGGAACGACAGTGTCTGAGCACTGATCACAGGCTCCAGCGCCTCCATCGCATAAGAAAGTTGAATTAATGTAAACATGGGGTTTTAAATATCTAGGGATTAATAACTATCACAGGGAGCAGTTCTCTTTTCCTTTCTGGGCGCAAATATACATAAAGTTTCTGAGACTTACCATATTTTGCAAGGAAATTTAAATATATTTGTGTATATCGCATATTGATATAAAAAAACAGCAATATGCTTCACTTAAGGTTACATAATGCAAGAAATTTTAAGAAGAGTGCCCCAACTGGTTCTCAAAAACGAGCAGCAGCCACACCCTTCATAGTCAAAGAATGTGGCTGCCGCTAACTCAAAAACTCAACTCTGGGGCCAGGCCCCGAGATCAAATTTTAGTGCTGGGGTCAGGCCCCGAGATAAAGTATCTTTTAGAAACTTAACCTCGGGGCCTGGCCCTAGCACTTAGTTTTGGGGCCTGACCCCAGCACTAAAAAGATGTGTTATACTTTCTGGGAATACTTGATTCTCTTTACCCCGGCATACCAGAGGTACTGCAGATTGCGCCAGAGGGCAACGAGGGGATTGATATCAAAAGACACAAGCCCAGCCGAATTTCCGGACAAGGTCTTTCAGTAAGTTCCTGTCACTGACAGGAATATGAACGACTACTGATTCATGCTCATTCTCAGGCATGCGATAGCCCGTTAGTGGCAGCCTTTCTTCCCCAACCGATGCCGATTCATGAGGTTGGAAGAAATACTCATTGTCGCGATACTCCACATCAAAATACTCAAAAGCGTTTTCGGGATTATCAAACAAGAACCTCAAATCCTCCCTTCCTGACAAGAATGACTGCAGGCGCTCACTCGAAACACGAATTGCCGTATATCTGCATGAAGGCTCATCTTCAAAAAGTAAGCAAAGATAATCGAGCACCCGTATGTTGCGATATTATCGCTACCACTATTGCAGCGCCATTAGGATGAACGAGTCAGAAAAGTGAACGGATATCCCCGTTTTGGGTGGGTGGATATCGACCGTTTTTTGCAAGTGTGACATAATCGGACCATGCAAACGAGTAAAGGTCACAATCGAACAAGCATATTCGGCACAATAGCCTCAATCATTTCTGCTGGCACATCGCACTCGCGGGCTATTTGCGGCCAATGCGAAGCAGCCTCACATATTTCATCAATAATCAGCGAAGCGTCTTTGATGTTGTTTTGTTGGGCAAATGTCAGCAAGTCATGACGGGTGATATCATCAAACTTCCCGTTAATAGACATCTGATGTGTAGCTGTCCAACCACCATTGGGATTATAGGCATAACCCATGTCGTAAGCAGGTGAGAGATGCCATTTGCCGTCTTCCTCCATCAGGAATGAGATATTCTTGGTGTGGTCGTCCTGATTGCGTACCACCACGTTGAACACCATCCTGCGGAACATCTCCTTGGCCTCAGAATAGGGCAGACGCAGGGCACGCATCACATTGAATGCTTGCTCGTAAGAATAGGCCCGATGCAGTCGATAGTCATAATGAGCCATACCGCAAAGTGTCTGCATGTGTACTTTCTTACCATTCTTACGGTCGAAACGCTTCGTCAGGAAATGGGCACGTCCATTCTCCTCAATCAGTGAACACTCCGTCATTTTTATTCCACAAGCCTTCACCAATTTATAAAAAGAATACTCCAATCGACCATAGTTCTCTGTTTCCTTAAATCCTGCCTTTGCCGAGACACCATCCAATTTAATAAGATAATAGTCGAATCCTTCAGGCGCATCTACCTGACCAGACCGCACCTCGCCTGTTTCTTTGTTGTATGCAATGATGGCCTTGGCCCGCTGCCCACCGGCTGATGTACCCAGTCGCAAAATCTCGGCAATAGCCTGTTTCTTGTCGTCATTCAGATTGGCATCAAAAGCATTCTTGTCTGCCAATGCCTCTTTCGCAACATCAACCAAGGAGTCGATCTCAAATCTGGCGTGAGGGTCGAATGTTGTGTCTATGGCCGGTTCAAACTCCAAAGCGCCCATACAGCGTTTCCCCAAGAAGCACAAGGTCTCAATAGGATTGCTACTCGTACGGCCCGTTATGGCAAGCCAGCGGTCAAACAAAGCCCGACCATAAGTGTCAGGCAATGAGTCAGCCAACATACCAGGCAGTCCCTTAAAGGTTTCCCGATCCAAATCTGCAAAGGAATAGACGCGGCCTTCTTGGACGGGCATCATCAGCGGAGATGGCTCCAAGCCACGCCCCACGAAACTATGGTCGTATTCAAACTGTACGATTCCATAACGTTCATCCCAGCGGAATGTCCCTACAGGAAAGCCAAACATGTTGGCGCGTGCTACATCTACCATTCCGACTCCTCCTGATGTTTTTCATTCACTTTACCTGCGGCCCGTTTCCTTTGATTGGTCTTCGACGATTGCACCAACTGAAAGTATTCATTGGGGCTCAGTTGTTGTTCTTCGACCAACGGCTGGAGGATGTCAAGCTTTCCCAACGTTCGTAATAGTCTCAACAGCGAATCAAACGACCGAATCTCTCCCTTCTCTATCTTTTTGACGGTAGAGAGAGACACATTGGCCGCCTCAGACAGGCTTTGTTGGGTGATGTTTTGCTTTAGTCTGACAGACTTCAGCCTTTCTCCTATTTTTCCAAGGATTGCCCCATCCGTAAGCATATAAATATTCTCCATAATAGCTCTATTTTAAACTTTTATGGCGCAAATATACGAATAATGGCCTAATTTAAAACTATTAATCACGATTATTTAACAAATTTTAAGTCCCCAGGGTGACATTTTCAGCCGGCTTGAACTGGGTAAAATACATCTCGTGGTTCAGGATCTGCCCGGCATTGTTAAATATGGCCCCAGCAGGAGCCTTTCGAACGATATCCACGAGAGACAATCCCTCAAAACCGCTTCCTGGGACCTCACAACCGGGCCCGCCTTTCATCATTTCAAATACTCGTAGAGAAACAATGGAAAAGAATTCAATACGGCAACGCACTCTGAAACATCAACATATTTATCTTTTTGTGAACCGAATAGCCTTAATTGATTGATGTCGTCCTTCTGGTTGGGTATCTTATTGTTTCCTGATATGATATAATTAGCCTTGCGAACATTCATATGAGTCAAATACTCCCAATTATCCTTAATCATCAGGAACTTCTCTTTCGTCGGCACTTCACCATCTTCAAACAGGATATAGTCAAAATTATCATAATATGAAAACTCGGCTGCAAGGCGTTTGAAGTCATGACAATCAGCGCGGCTGATGACATAATTCACATAGTTCTCGTCGGGCAGTTCTTTGGTATACCGTATTGACTCTATCATCGGATAGTTGACATACAACTTCCCATTTCCAGTTTCATCCGTAAACAATTCCAGCATATTCTGCACACGCGAGTTTATTTCTTCAAGCGACAGTTGGGAATGTTGGAAATCGTAGTCGAAGAAAAGGTAGGTTTCTGATATATCCGATGTTTTGATGCCATCAAGTGTGGTGTCTCCACGATTGGCAAGACGTTCTCTCAACATGGAAACAATATCGCCATCATCATCAAGAGATTCTATCTCAGAATAGAGCTCATAGATATTATTGTTGAAAGTGCAGATAATATTGTCATTCCCTTTTGGCATATAGAGCCTTTCCAATGTTTTGTAGAGGAAAGGTTCTCTTTCTTTACCTTCAAATACAAATAGTATCATACCTGGAAACCATTACCCCTATAAATTTTTTCGATGTTATGTGCAAAGCGAAGCTCCTTGGGTGTGCAATCGCATAATGCCTTGATTTTGTTGTCCTTAAGAATGAAGTTGCAGTCGGGACGCAACAAGTCGTTCGTCATCAGATAAGTGTTATGCGATGAAGTAAACACCTGACAATCGAGAGCAAACAGACGCTTGCACACCTCATAGCTCAACTCGAAATGATAGAATGCATCAAACTCGTCGATGAAGACAAATGTAGCCTCATTCATTTTCTGAATCCAGAAATAAAGCAACATCAGGGCATGAGTACCAGTAGAGGCAATCATATCGAATGGAATCTTTTCGCTCCCGTATTTACACAACAACACTTTGTCGTTGACATTAGGCTTGGCGAACGTAAAACTCTGCCCGCTGACTGCATTCAAAAAATTCTGGAAGTCATCAACGAGTCCTTTCTTAATGATAAACTCGTCAAGCCTGTATATGTTATTCTCGAGACCAATAAACTCTCTGATATCCAGATTGCGGAACCACAACATTCCTTCCACGAAATCGCGCAGTTTAATCAGATAGTTGTCTTTGGCCAGGGGATATGAGGTAAGCAAAAAGTTTACGACCGAAACGTGGTTGGCATTTTCTGCAAGGCCTTTTTTGACATTTGCATCCATAGGGAACGTCTTGTCGTCAATTACAAATGTCTTACCTTTTCTCTCAAAAACCTGTTTTTCATCCACAGTCAAAGCCTCATTAACAAGACGTCCATCCCTCATTTTGGAATAGGTGTATTCCACCTCCTGACCATCGAATAAGAAAGTATATTCAAATTCTACAAGTGCGTTAGGCGTTCCAGCAAAGATAAAATTATTGTAGTAATCAGCCTTTTTAAACTTCTGAGTCAGGTGGTTCACTATGTCAAATAATGCAAGACCAATGTTTGTCTTACCCGAGCCGTTCGGGCCATAAATGATACCATTCTTGACAATATTGTCCTTAACAGCATATAGGCTGAACGTGTAATTACTTGGATGAGACAGATTCCACTCGATTCTATCCACAAAGCCTCGATAGTTTTTAACTGCGAATTTAGTAAGCATAACCAAAACGTTTAAAGTGATACCTATTTGAGCGCAAAGATAGTGATTATTTGTTATTCCGTAAAATTTTTACGGCAAAAAGACTCTTTTCTATAGCGTTTTTTTTAATTATTAACGCTTTTTGTCGCATTAGTGTCCCTTTATTTGAATGAATCTTCTGAATATCCCATACGGCGTGCGAATCGTGGCCAGGTTCTCTGGTATATCCTTGTTCGAGATATGCGCCTTACCGCTGGTGACCACGTCCCGGCTCTTCGACAGATTATTCATCAGCCCATTCTCCTGTTCTAACATCGAATGAAGCTTGATGAAACATTTGTTGTTCTATATGTACGTGAGGACGTTTGTGATTTGCATCTTGTTCCATCGTAATTTATATTCACTTTTTATTTCGAAACATATCGCTCTTCGATGACCTGCCAATCGATGATCTGCCAGAGGGCAGAGAGATGCGCAGCACGTCGATTCTGGTAATCCAGATAATAGGCATGCTCCCAGACATCAAAGGTCAGCAGCGGCTTCAAGCCATTCACCACGGGATTGAATGCCCCCTGCTCCTGGGTAATGACCAATGAACCGTCAGCATCCGCCGATAACCACACCCATCCAGAGCCAAAGAGCCCTACACCTTTGGCTTCGAATTCCGTCTTAAAAGCCTCAAAGCTCCCCCACTGCTTCTCAATCTGCGATGTCACACTGGGAACAGGCCCTTCTGTGACATCTTGCGCAGGAAATGTCACAGAAGGGCCTGTCCCCAGTGTGACATTTTCTGCCGGCTTGAACTGGGTAAAATACATCTCGTGGTTCAGAATCTGCCCGGCATTGTTAAAGATGGCCCCAGCTGGAGCCTGTCGGGCGATTTCCACGAGAGACAATCCCTCAAAACCGCTTCCAGGGAGCAGCTTATTGAGATTATCAACATACGCCTGTAAATGTTTGCCATGATGGAACGAAATCGTCTCAGCACTGATCACAGGCTCCAGTGCCTCCATCGCATACGGTAATTGGATTAATGTAAACATAAGAAATGCATTTTGTTCTAACTACTGATATGATAATCACATTTTTCTATATGGGATCTCTGACTTTTCCACTGTGATTCTTTCCTGACCCATTTCATTAAGAAAAACTTTAAGAGCCTCACTTTGCAACTGAGGATTCGATGTAGGTCCGACAAATATCTTTGTAATAAAGTCAATCGGTATCGATATCTCTTTATATGGAATGAGCGAACCATTCCTAACCCTCACTTTCGGTGGTTCTATTTTATCTTCTTTTTTATCCCAAGGCAGTATCTTGGCTTTTGCCACTATATCATCTGCATCCCCAGTCATTATAAAATGATTAAACAGACGTACTTCTTTCTCATAAGCATATGATTGATTTTTTAGAAGAGGTGCAATTTCCATAAGAACACGAGCAATAAACTCTCGACATTGTCTTAATAAATCATTATTACCATCACTTGATAAGACTTTATCATGATAAAGAATATAAAACGCAGCAACCTTAGGCCATATATCAATTTCCTTAAGATAATAATGTAACTCTATTATTCTAGAAATGGTCTTTGTTTCCGAAAAATACTCTTTCAAGGCATTATAATCAAACTCCAGGCACAAGCCAGAGCCATCACACCCATACAACGACCACATTGGCAGAGCGTCTTTCTGCTTTGAAAAACTAACGGCATATGCATTCTTAAATATATTATTAAATACATTGTCTTTAATATCTTTAAATAGATCAAAGGATATGCCTAGTTGATTTTTTCTTAAAGAAAGGAATAAAGAAAAAGGCATATCCTTAATTTCCAAATCCCTCTCTAACTCGGGCATAGCATTCATCAACTCATCATACAAGAAACTAAGCTCATTAGGATCATTCATATAATGAACATTTGAAGCCCAAAACACCAGTTCATTCGAATCCTTTTCTTTCATCTTTTTGAGCATACTAACAAATGCATCAACAGATGTGTAATGATAAACATTTTCCTCCATACACCAAATATTTACAGTATAATCCTATTTTTCTAGCAAATATATGTAATCTAACATCCAAAATAGAGAGCGTTTATAACGATTCTTCATTATGTAGATTATTCAAAAACCTCACAACCAGGCCTGTCCCCAGTGTGAGTCTGGCCCTATAAACTCAACGTTCGTCTTGAGTCATTACATTACACCTTTTTTATAAGTTCATAATACAAGGGAACATCCATAAACACCTTGATTCTTTCCAACGGGCTATTTTTATGTTCAGCTACCGTATGACTGATTAAATTATATATTTGTATGTACTCGTAGAAGAATGTATCCATATTAAGAGAGTTAAGAGAACTATTGGTAAAATAGCCAATCATTTGGTTCAACATATATACTAGATAGAAATGTAAGAATCTTATAACATTTTCTAAGCCAGGTAATATAGCAGCCTCATGTATAAGCTGGTTCCTAAATCTGTATGTTCTATATATTTGCCATACCAAATGATCCCGATGTTTGTTTAAATATTTCTTTACTTTATCACTATTGCCATACAAATTTGCCTTCATTTGCATCAAGTGATGTTTCATTAATAATGAATTTTGCCTGTTTATTAAAATATCAAGATCCTCAACAGATAGTTTCCACCATTTCTCTTTGTTTGATAATATCTTCTCCTTTACTAATTTCTCGTTCAAATACTCGAATCTCCTTTTTACGTATGTACATGTGAGTACATTTGTTAAATTCTTCTCCAATCGTAATATAGTACTATCTTCTGCCCTAGGAGAAGAGAAAAGGAATTCAAGAGCAACCCAATAGTTAACAAGTTGTTGACCTGCATCTGTCTCGCTGTTCCCCATTCGCAAATGACGTAATGCAGATCTAAGTCTTTTGTGAACATCTGGCGATATATGATTACTCTTAATGATAGCTTGGACTTTCTTCACCATTAATTTAGCAATATTGTCGTCATCAGCATATGTTGGATCTAACATACGCATAGAACGAATCATTCTAAATGGCATTCTGTCCTTCTCTTGGACTACGACAAGAGCCTTTCTATACGGAATCACATCAAGGGTGCTGTACCCCAGTACTGCTTTGTCAATCTCAGTATCCATCATTTCTTTTGCATATGCAATAGCCATTACAGAATCATGAGCTTCCACAATTCGATGAAAGAATATCCAATTACCTCTAATATTCGCAAAGTTCTGCATGCCGGAATTGGGGTTATTACCAACCAATGCAATAGGAATGTCAGCAAGAAAGCCATCTATATTAAGAAGTTTCTCATTATGACTACCTCGTAATTTAAAGACTACATCGTAAGTCTTATTATCAACGCCATAATTGTGTTCATTCTTAAATTGATAAAAAGCTTCATCAAAATTCTCTATATCATCTAACAAATCATGAGATTTTTTATATAAATGATTCTGCGAATACCCTTCATTTATCAAAGCACAAGCTAATGATGTCGTTTGATAATCCAATTTATCTACTATCGGTTTGAAATCTTCTTTTTTAAGTTCTTCGTTGTTCTTTATGATTTTATAAATATTATAATACAACATATCTATGTAAGAAGATTCATTTATAGAAATACACTTATCCATCAGATAACATACCCTGTTACATATATCAAAATTTTTATTCTTATCAGAGCCTCCTAATTCTTGAATATCTTGAATAAACAGGTCTTTATTATAAAAAGAAAAATCTAATATTGTATCAGCCTTAACCTCTTCTATTGTTTCCATAGTACAGAGCTTGACTCTATTAAAATCTTGGATATGGCCTTTTACCCAACTCTCTGTAACATCCCTCAATTCTTTGATCAAAGAAAAGGCATTATGACATCTTACCCTATAACTATCTATAGAGTCTCTAGCATACAATTCTACAAGCCTTTCTACGAAAAAATACCTTAAATCATAGTATCTCATATCACAAAAATCATTAAATATTTTAAGAAATTTAGTTGTTTAATTGCTTATTAGCTAATAAATTACTAACTTTGCACCCAGAAAAAATAACATTATCCCCATAAGAGGGAGAGCCTCTCTACTGTTAGTGAACGTCAGTTCCTCGGTTTTGACCAACCTCCCTATTTTATAAGGACATCTTTCATAGATGTCCTTTTTCTTTTTTATATTTGTGTTATTATCACTCTAATTGATACCACATTATAAATCCAATCGGTACCACTATGAATCTCTTGATAAGGGATGGCTATAAAGCAAAGATACTCTATATTCGAACTTCCATGATGCCTATACACCGGCATCTCAGTCCCCGGTTCCAGCGCATTTAGCAACTTCCACTCCTCAGGGTCACCCCGTCGGGATGACAGGGCGATGCGTTTTGTTGTATATGTGGTGACACAACTCATAGATGACTGATGACCAATGCATCATGATTAGTAGTAACCAACGGCACAAAGATAGTGCAAAATTTCGATTTAGCGAAGAGAATACTAATAAATTTGCATTCTTGAGCGTGAGAAATCGTTTCTTTAGTACGCTTTGCACCTTTAGGCCAAAGAAAGTTATCTAAATCGAGCGAAATACCAAATTTTATTTGGATTTTTCAGAGATGCAGCCTATCTTCGACCTAATTTCGAGGTCAAAGATAATGAAAAACTGAATACATACCAAATATTTCCCGTTTTTTTATCAAAACTTTACCTTGGGGCCTGACCCCAGCACTAAGTTTCCAAAAGATACTTCACTTTGGGGCCTGACCCCAGCAGTAAGTTTCTAAAAGATACTTTATCTCGGGGCCTGGCCCCAGGGGGAAGTAAATGACTCACGAACGGTACCAAAAACGAGCAGCAGCCACACCCTTCATGACAAAGAATGCGGCTGCCGCTAACTCAAAAACTTTACTTTGGGGCCTGGCCCCAGCAGTAAGTTTCTAAAAGATACTTTATCTCGGGGCCTGACCCCAGCACTAAAATTTGATCTCGGGGCCTGGCCCCAGCGCTTAGTTTTGGGGCCTGGCCCCAGAGGTAAGTTTACGACTCACGAACGGTACCAAAAACAAGCAGCAGACACACCCTTCATGGAAAAGGAATGTGGCTGCTGCTATGGCAAAATCTCACAATGGGGCCTTATTCCCGACCAAAGGTCGCCCGCTCCAGCTCTGCTGGCTTGCCACCATCGGGACGCAAGAACCCGTAGCCTTATTCCCGACCAAAGGTCGCCTACCCGTAGCCTTTCCCCACTGTGAGCCTGCAATCTTTATTTCCCATAAGCACCGTCCTTGGCCTCGAGGATCGTGCTCGGTTCATGGACGACCACGCTATGCCATGCGCCCAAAGGCACTTGAATTCCATACTGACCTTCTCTTGGGCAAACCCGTAATCTCGCGGTTTCTACGAAACTACTCTCATCCGTCGCCACTTCGCCATTATGTACCGGCCCACCGGCATCCATATTTGGTCGCTCGACCTCTGGTCGCTCATTCGAGCTTGCGAGTCTTGAGAATTCATCATAGAATACCCAGTCCAGGCAGCCTTCGATACAGATGACGCTTTCGGAGGAACGAAGATGTCGATGTATCGGCACGCGAGTCCCAACCTCCAGTGCATTAAGCATTCTCTGAGATCCGTCTTCCGGCGTAGTTCGCAAATCGAAATTCTGCCGAAGCCTCTCCGACTCTGCTGCCTTCCGATGTAAATCCTCCAGCCGCTCGACCTCTGGTCGCTCATTCGAGCTTGCGAGTCTTGAGAACTCTTCATTTATTAGTTGTACTTGCATCATTATCTCTCCTTCTTATTCCAACCGATGCCTTTGTATACACCTCATAGCGCCATTTCACCTTATCCGTCCTTAGGAATCTGCTGACAATTCGAGCGATATGTTGGTCTAATACGGTCGATTTCCCCGTTTTGGGTGGATGGTTATCGACCGTTTTTTGCACCCCTATATATAATTAAGGTATAAACCCTATCCTACCCTCTCCTTTCGGTTAATCCCTTACAGGATCAAACACATACAGCACCCCTTCATGTTCTCCTTTATCATGGTAATAATCGTAGGTAACTACAGGATGACTTTTAAGTAAACGCTGAAACTGCACTAGTCTCATCCTTTGCAGAAATACTTGAGCATCGCTGGGATTTCCTCTGTATAGTGTTGGAATACACGGAACAACCTCCTCATTCTGGCCTCGATACAAGAAATGCAACACACCGACTTCACGATTTTTTATCAAAACTTTACTTTGGGGCCTGACCCTAGCAGTAAGTTTCTAAAAGATACTTTATCTCGGGGCCTGACCCCAGCACTTAGTTTTGGGGCCTGGCCCTAGAGGTAAAAAAAATCCGACTGCCTTATTGACAATCGGATCTTTGCTCGATAATCATAAAAGCGTGGCTTTTGGATTATGCTCGCTCAATCGCAGCTTTGATCGTATCGACGATGTATCTCACGTCGTCATCGGTGACGTATGGACCGGCGGGAAGGCACATACCGACTTTGAAGAGAGCTTCAGAAACTCCATTCACATACGCGATGCTTGAGTCGGATGTCACGCAAGAAATGTTTTCATTCTTGCATTTTTCAATTTTCACATTGCCATGCAGATAGCATGGCTGTTTGTGCATCGGCTTCCAGACAGGGCGTGCCTCAATCTGAGCCTTATCGAGCGCCACGCGCATGGCTTCTACGTTGGCATTCGGTTCGCAATCCGTATGGGCAGATTCTGCTGCATGGATGACACCTGCGGCGCCACCGACAGCACCTGTCACGATGGTCTTATAGGCGTTCTCCTGGCCCTTTACGCGCACCGAAGGATCAATCGTAATTGTACACAGCCAGTAGTTCGAGTCGTAAACCATTGACCGTTGACCATGGACCATTGACCATTCATCAGGCTGCGAATGCACATGCACTCCGGGCACATCAGCCAGCAGCTCCTCATACATCTTCTGCACATGCTTATGATGCTTCAGATGATCCTCAACCACAGTCATCTGTCCACGGCCGATGCCAGCGCAGATATTACTCATCCGATAGTTATAGCCAATCTTCTCATGCTGATAGTACGGATAACTCTCGCGATACTGCGTCGCATACATCATCACCTCGCGCCAGTGATCTTCGTCCTCAGTAATCAGTGCCCCGCCACCAGACGTCGTAATCATCTTATTGCCGTTAAAGCTCAGCACGCCATACTTACCGAATGTACCAAGCACCTGCCCCTTGTAGCGAGAGCCGAATCCCTCAGCCGCATCCTCCACCACAGGGATGCCATACTTATTCGCGATCTCCATGATGTGGTCAGCCTTGTAAGGCATACCATACAGCGCCACAGGCACGATAGCGGCAGGCTTCTTCCCCGTCTTGGCAATCCGATCCTCAATCGCCTCCTCCAGCAACTCCGGGTCGATATTCCACGTGTCAGGCTCCGAATCCACCAGCACTGGTTTCGCCCCCAGATATGTCACAGGATGCGTCGACGCACAGAACGTAAAGCTCTGCATAATCACCAGACGAATTATCCTGGGATACGCTCACCGTTTCTTAATTTGGGTGCAAAATTAGTGAATAATCGAGGGAAAAACCAAATAATATGAGAGTTTTTTCCAAACCGATGGAGTAGCGAGCGCCATCACGCCCGTATGTTAGGCCTGCTCGGGCGAATTAATGATATTGATTCACATGCTTATACTTCTCAGCCAGTTCTTGAAGCCTCTCAAACATCTTCATACGCTCCGGCTTTATCTCTCCTGCATTGATAATCTTTCTCTGGTGCTTACACCAATTCACGAGGGCTCTTTCTTCGTCTATATACTTCGAAGGATTCCGATGGTTGCTTTTGATAAAACCAACCACCTCGTCATATTTTGCTAACCACTTCTCGTCCTGCGTCATACTTTTCTGTCCTCCTTCACCCATATCTTCCACATCGGGCACTCCTCCAACACACTATAGTCATAATATTGTTCTTTGGCCCCACAAACCATATCGCTCCATCTGGTATCACACTCCATATCCCCGAAGAAACCCGTTTCAAGATTGAACACCTCCAACTGTATATTCATCTCATCCCCCAGCCTCTTCGAGATTCCAGGCATCTGCCTCAGATGACTGTACAACTCCACCAAAGCCAGCGTCAACAACGTCATCTTTGACAATTCTCCATCATCCTCGAGCCCTTTGAACCAATCAGGATACACATCACGAATCTTAGCCAGTCGTCTGAACACCGCATAACAACCTCCAGCCGCTTCTTCATATTTCCCAGCTTTCACCATCTCAGCTATCCTCAGCAGAGGGTCTGACAGTTCCAACACAAACTCCTTCTCTGTGCGCTCAATCTCCTTAATTTGCTCGCTTACATCGGGGCATTCAAACCCATACCACTCACTATTGATCCAGCCGACCAAATCATCCTTAGCCCTCCGATATATCGCAGGCGCATCCTCCTTCCATTCTTCCATGAAATCAACTACATACTGGTTCACTACCATCTTCGCCTGTTCACTTCTCAACGAGTACAGATTGTAGTATGCATCCATGTAGTCATCCACCTGCCACTCATCCCTGAATCCATAGTCCGAGCAGTTGATATAGTTTTTCATGAACAGCAGATGCACCTTCTCCGCCAGTCCAATGCTCATCCCATCCATCATCCGATGCAGATCCTTCAGATAAATTCGCTTTACTGCCATACTTCACTCAATTAACATTTATCGACCATTCGCCACCGCAGGGGGCTTTCAGGCTTTCATATGGCTTCAATAACATTCATACTTTCTTGTTTTATCATTTTATCAATTGTCACTTCTTCTGCCCTACAAAGTATTTTATATCCTCATACAATTTCTTCAAGGTTCTATCAACCTCTCCCTTGGTCATCTCAATTAGAGTTTTATCAGGTCCATTTGTTGCTTGATAGTCTGAAAGTCCACTTTCTTCAAATGCGGCACATGGTCTTACCATTATTGGCATAATTTTAACTCCACCTTTATGTGCATTTTCAAGCAGAGGTTGTAATTCGTTATTGATGATAAAGTCCGACGCCATAAAATCAGGAGAGAACAACAATATTGCTATTGTTGCATGATTCAGAGCCTTAGTAATTTCCTCCTTCCACCTATCGCTAGTTCTTAACTTTTGGTCATCCCATTCATCTATTCCATAATATCTGCTTAGTGGTTTTAAATGTGTTGAAACCATTTCAAGCCATTCTGCGTCTTTATGCGAATAACTGATAAATATACTTTGTTTCTTTTCCATAATCTTCACCTCATTTATTACTGTTTCTTCAACAATATGCTTTATCTCGACATCACTTATATCAGCTAATTTCATTATAGTCTCAGAATATGGTCTAACCACTTCAATACCCGTTAACTTATCCAACTCTTCTTTTTCTATAGGATTCTTCCCGATAATCAGCTTCTGAACCCCTGTACCCTTTATCTGCTCGGGGAATTTCACTATTTGATTCCCATACAAATTCAAAGTTCTCAACTTAGGCAGCTTAAACACTGCACTTTGCAGGACTTTGATCTCATTATTCGCCAAATCCAATGACTTAAGCTTCTTCAATTTCAATATTTCCTTTGGAATCACTTTAATCCGGTTATTACTCAACACCAACTTAGTTAAATTGGTGTATTCAAACAGATTCTCCGGGAATTGTTTCAGACCAAGTCCTGAAAGATTCAATTTTGTAACCTGTTTTATTGTTTTTCCTTTTATTTTTATTGGAAATTTCATTTTTTCTTTGTACTTTTGCAGCGTCATTATTGGCCGTCGGACTATGGAGATAGCGACGTTAAATAAGTGGATGTTCAGTGCGGCATCTTGAGGGATGTTGAACTGATTAATATCTGTACAGAGGTCTTCCAACGGAAGAAATTCGTAGCACTCGGAAAGGAATCGCCTCTACGGGTCTGGAGGAAATCTAATACATTCATCCGCGCTTCGGCATCTCTCTATTTATCACACTAGTGTGCTATCAGCCACCCTTCGGGGTGGCTTTCTTTTTTTATTTCTGTCTCAAAAGTATATCAATACTGCCTTTATTTTGCTCAATTACTGTCAGACCAAGCAATTCATCATTCTTGTAGTTCTCTTTCTCCATAAGTTTATAATTATATCGTACGTTTTTCTATTTCATCAATAGTATTATATCATACACCTGCTCAATAACATTATTAATACGCATCTATCACCTGCTTATCAAACAACAATTTAGTTTCACCTGGCAGCACCGCCTGTCTAATCCTCCTATTCCTCACAAAATCCTCTTCCAAGATAGTCTGGAAACAAATCTGTCTCATAATACTTATGCGCCAGCACTCTAAGGAAGTCATATCCAACTTTATCTGTCCTGTACTTTACAGTTCTGTATTTCTTTTTGAATGTATTCCTGAACTCCTCCAATGTTTCTGGCAACTTTATATCCGACTCCACAGGTATCTCTTCATCCAACCGGTGTTCAAACAATCTCTGTTCAATATCATACTCATCCCAGTTCGGATAGGCAACTTGTAAGTTTACACCTGACTCATTTACAATCTTAATGAATGCTGCGTAAAGATCGGGAATATTCATATAAGCTATCAATTCTATGACATTCAACAGCAACAACGAAGAATCACAATTGTATGCATCATCTTTCTCATACAGGCTCTTCGCCAATGCCATCCTGTTCCCATACATTTCGGGCCACATCCCATCTCGCGTATATCTCTTCAGTAGGTTCAAAACTGTATTATATAAATAGTCCACGATGAATTCAAAATTCTCATCTTTTAACTGGTGTAAATACATATATTTGAACACCATTTGTATCACTATCGAATGGGTATCTAAGAGAGGTGTACAACATGCATTATTGTTCTTGATGATGGTTTTCACAATCTCAGATCGTCTAACAACTTCTCCTTTAGGGATTCTTGCATATGCCTCGGTTGCCGTAAAATAGTATATTAAATCACCTAGAAAGTCAAAGCATCGCAGCGGGTAGAAAACAAATTCCGTATCCGACGCGTTATAAGCATACAAACCTTTCTCCATGTTAGCAAATCGAAGTACTTTGTTGATATACTCTTCATATATCTGTATCTGTAATAAAACGAGTTTATTAAAGTGCTCCACATATACCTTTTTCTTCTCATTCTTATTCTCCAACACCCATGCCCACGTCTTAAGCACCATTGTATCAATGCAAAACTTAGCCGGAATCAAGTTATTAGCTTCCATTGCATAGGCATATACCATCGAGGCTATCAGTCGCATTGTTGCAAAAAAATTCAACAAAGTTCTATGATTAGTCTTCTTGGCGTTTTTTATTTTTACTATCTGTAGTTCTATCAGCTTTGAAATGTCCGAATAGTCATTACCCTCTGCATCTATTAGCACCAAAGCGCGCTTAAATAGACGATAACTCTCTTCGTCCATAAGTAAAGTCTCATCAAACAGATATTCGGAAAACAGCGTAGTCAATTTCCCCAAATCCCAACGTTCCAGATTTCCTTCTGGAAATTCACTTTCCACAAAACCATCCCATGTGGGCTGTGCATTAGCGTCAATCCCACCATTATGAACAAAAACATAACGTCGTGGAAAATTATGTAGATCCGGAATTGAGGCGTCCTTATACTTGGTGTATTTAGATGCTTTTAGTGAATCAATAATGCCATCTTTCTCTGTTAGAGTACGGTCAGTTATGTCTTTTGCACGGAATCCCTTAAGCTCAAAAAGAAAAAGAGTATTAATTTTCTTAATTTTCTTAATGGCGACCACATCCCGTCCAAATTGTGATTGACCTTTAGAATTTTTTGGAGTGCTCAGTACTCTATACCCCATTCGTTCTAATAGTAACGGGAATATATAGTCCAACTCACCATCTTCCTTCAAGGTGGCAATATACTGCTTAATGATTTCTTGACGTATCATCCCAGTCCTTCATTACATTGTTAAGCCACTCATCCTGTTCCTTAGGACTGAGAGACTGCGTCATTTGCCTGGCGGGCATCGAGAACTTTGTCACTGGCAAGTGTCTCGTTTTTCCGTCTTTCTCACGCCAACCGCCACCACGTGCCAGTACTACAGTATGCATCAGATCCTCCCACTGGGCCTTGTGTTGTTTTTGCATCTCTTTCATCTGACCCTGTCTGTGATCCCGTTCAAGCCTTAAAGCCTCGCGGTATTCTTTTTCAAGGACAAAAAGAGGCGACAATTCTTTTAGTTTCCGTCGTTCTATGATTGCATTCCCACGTCCGTCCACGTATTTCTTGATGGCATTGGCTTCTTTACATTTCAGTTTAAGCTTGTCTATGGCATTACTCACATGCCCCATATAGTCATCTACGTATGGATGGATTATTGCCATCACGTGCTTCCGTAAATTCTCCGACCCTGATTGCAGCAGCAATAAAACCTTCGGTAAACGCGTTTCCGGATTGCCAAAGTCTTGCAACATGGATACAATGAAAATCAATTGTAGGTTCTCATCAAAGCTAGAAACATCAATATCCGAATTTTCCAAATGATAATTATCCCACAACCTTCTTCCTGCTATCCTGTAAAGGCCTTTCGGATGCATAACAAATGACAAAACAAGATTGTTGAAATAGTCTTTCTTCTCGTATAGTCTATGCAGGCAACCTTCCATAGTCAAAATATCTGTCGGTTGCAGATTCTCAGCCACGCAAACAAAAACGTTTGTCAGTACTTCAGGATCTTTCAAATGGATTCCTATAGAATGGTCTATTGCTTTCAATGATAATTCCTTATTCTCATCATTGAGGCCCTTTATCAGTAAAAGAACACATTGCTCTTCAAAGGGAGTCACGTCCGGTTTCAGAAACATCCAGTTACACAATGGAGTCACGTAAGGAGTAGTGTCACCATTCAACATGCTGATTACCACTTCCTCACATTTTCCTTTTCTTTCTCCGTCTAATTTTCCACGAATAGAAAGATAGAAAGCCATTGCAGCAATAGTTGTAAACGACTTAAAAGTCAATGCCATGTCAAAGACCTTGTTTACCTCTTCCGTTTTCAGCAAGTTCGCTTTCACGAATGCCTGAGCGAATTCTTCTGTATTATCCGCCGGCGGATAATCCCTACAATAACGCTCGAAATCATTCTCCATCAACCCAGACATAACGCTCATCCGATACTGGGGCATCGATGACATCAGTTCAACAGCATTGTCATAATAACCTGAACTATACACATGGGTAGCCCAGTTCATTATGCCCTCAATACCTTCATGTTTACCTTCGAAAGAACGAATGATACGTTCCAAATAAGACGGTTCCCAGTTTGAAACACCCGTAATAAGATGAAGCGCCCAACCCCATCTCCAAATGTTTGCGCCTTCTGGAAAAATAAGGTTGCCGTCAAACTGGTTGGCAAGGTAAGCAAGCGATACAGCAAAGTAGTAACCATTACCCACATGACTCAATCCTAGAGAATCAATAATATCTTCACGATCTTCCCAATACCAAGGGTCATTGCTGAACACGAACTCACCTTGTTCTGCCTTCTCATTCAGAAAAGACACAACCTTCTTTAGCTCTTCAGGAAAAACTGGTAGTATATTCTTCCCCGTAAACATTTAGCCTTCGTTTATTCTATCCTTCACTTTCTGTTCAATCACCTTCATCAGGTCATCGAACGTAATACAATGATTCTTCACATATACCTGTGGCACTACTGATTTGATTTCTCCACCCAAATGAACATCAGACGAAGAATCTTGTATATAGGGCACCAAATCCGCATTGCGCTCGCCTATTTTCGGAACCACAGATATTCTGCACTTTATCTCATTGAAGTCCGTGGGATATTCTTTCCTAAACACCTTGTCCTTATCGTAATCATGCATATCCACAACGCACAAGGCGTAATTCTCTTTTTTCTGAGCAGAAATCTCCAGTTGGAGTTTGCTCATATCCACAGATTCCCTAGTAGACCATCTAGATTTCACTTCTATATAGTAAACGGGCTCTGGCTGGTTCTCTCCTTTTTTGAGATAAACAATAATGTCCTGACCTCCTTGTACATCCTCGCCTTCAACTTTCTCATCACTTGGAAGCGCCTTGATGGTTTCGTTCTCGCTAAGTAAATGCTTAAGTTGTTCAACAAGATACGTTTCAACATACAAACCGAGGGCTCGTTTGTACTGCATATCTGCATCTTCAAACATCTTGTTCTCCAGTGCTGTTTTTACCAAACTCAACAAAAGGTCACATTGTTCATTGGAGGCCAACTCTGACATTACATCCAATCGCGACTTGGGTTGTAAAAGGAGTTTGAACACATTGTCTGATTCTGCAAAAGAAACCAAAATGCTCGTCTTTTGCAACGAAAGTCTGGTAAAATACCCCATCCATTCTTTCCCCTCATCACTTTCATTTGAGAAGCGCCTCACTATCTGGAGCACATCTGCTTTCTTTGCATAGTTCTGAATATTAGGGTATCCTTCCACTTTGCATATTACATCTTCAATCTTTCCAGCAACTGTCTGATTATCCCATTTTCCTTCGTGAGGGATGAATTTGGCAAAACCATCATCAATTAAAAGCGTCTGAATGGTTTTACCTTCAGTAGCTACGATAGAATTATAGTAGTCCTTAATTTTATTTAAGATGCCAACTCCCACCACAAGTTCATCCGCAAACCTCATCTTACCTTTCTGGTCTGGGAATAAAATATAACGGCTTAGATACTCATTCGTAGCTTGATAATTCTTCAATACAGCCAACAAATCCTTAAGCCACTCTTTCTTTGCTAACTGTTCTTCATTTGACAATCGTTCAAAACGGTAAACTATTTCGAATAGAAGGGTTCTCCACATCTGCTCACAGTCAGTGAAATACTTTTTGGTTATAGTAGTTGTTGAGAACTCTGTAACATTAAGGTACTCTGAATATACCTTGTGTAACTTCGCTTCCAGATTATCCGCATTCCTATCTATCCACATGGTGAACAGTCGAAGAACGGCTTTTATAACCGTGTCATCAATAACTTCTGTCCACTTTTCATCATCAGGTTTGTATTGACCGCATTTATATGCTCCTGCTATTTCACGTAGTTTAGCTGAAACAGAATTCTGTAATTCACTCAGTCTGGCAGTAATTGCATCTTTAGCTTCCTTCTCGGTATAATTCGTAAGATTTGCAATGCCTATCTGTCGGAACTGAGTGTGAATGAACTTGTTTTTCTCTTCAGGAACAATCTCATCCAGCACCTTCCTAAAGTCTTCATTAAATGCATCTGGCGCGCAAAGGGCTGTAACCGGGTATAATGTTCCCGCTTCATTAGGGATGATAGGATTACTCAGCAAAGCCTCTGCGCCTATACCGATAATATACTTAGTGATACATAAAAGTATTTCTATCCATTCGTCATCTATTCCTGACTCTTCTTTTACTATGTTTAGCTCCGCTACTGCCTTGGTTATTTCTTCTATTCCAAAAATATGGTCAACCAAGTCTATTTGCTGCCAGTTATTGATTACTTCGCACCAGTAAAGAAAATCTTCTTTTCTTGACACTTCTCCAGGCTTATATGTAGAAATAACAGCAAACAGTGCATCCTTCAGTTTATCATCTATTGCAGCCTGTTTCGTTAAGGCCTCATCCAACACGAAGATTATTCGAGGAGTTACGTAATCTCCATTGGCATTGATAACCAACGGCAAATTCTCAAAAAGCGCAGCCCATCTATTCTGTAGTTCCTCATTATACTGAGCAACGGCAGAATTCTTACTTGTTCCGTCAAAGCTAACCTTTCCAAGGTACTTCCTATCCTCTATATTTTTCAACGACTTTGTAAGCCATTCGTTAACAATTTCATACGCTTTGTCAAGCACCTTTCGGTTGTCATTGTCTGGCAGTCCTAAACCTTGTGAAACAATTCTTAAACCATTTCTTGAATCATTCTCACACTCGAATAGTGGCGAATGGATGATGAAATTCAAACCCCATTTATCCGTTCCAATCAAAGGCAAAGAGAGATAAAGCTTTGCCACACCAGAATCGATACAGACTGAGTTAAAACATCCTTCATTATTGCACTCGATAGGAAGAACAATTGATAATATGCTTTCATCAATTCTGGGGTCAGTGTCCTTAGATGTGAGCACATACAAAGACTTTACTACAGCAGAAGCATTATCAATTTCCTCTATCACTTCTGTTTGTTTGAGCACATACTTTTCACCTTCTTCTAACACATCTTGAACTTTCTCACCCAGCTTGTATAAGAATCGTTTAGACTCGATCTTGTCCTCAAATGCTATCCCCTGAATATACTGGCTGTTAAGAGCTAATACATAAGGAGCATTATTAGGTGCATTATCAAACGCCCTTTTCAAAGCGTTCCATTGGGCCTCGTTGCTAGTCTCATACTTAAAGCATGTTTCACCGTGTTCATTCGTTATTAACTTTTCAGAATCAAAACCCCAGCTATTTGCTTCACATGATTGGCGTTTCAGGCTATCTTTCAACTGCTCTTTGTCCTCAAACGATCGGTCTATTTTGAGATCTGTAAAAGGGTAGTAGAGGTCTTTATCATCTATCACCTGTAGAAGCCCTGCCAAATGGATAATACGTCCAAACTGGTGTGTTACTAAGAATCCAGTCCCATATTTTCCCACCGTTTTAATATCAGACCGCACTTTGGAGCTGGTCTGCTTAATAAGAGATTCCAACGACGTGTTAGTAAAAGGCTTTCTTTGGTGTGAGAACTCTAACCCTTTTTCTGTTCTAACGAAATGGATAACCGCAGGTTCATTTTCCCACGACACATCGCGGGCGTTTTGAACAAGTTCCCATATAGCACGTTCAGCGGGAGCATTCTCGGCATTACGTATGCCGGTCAGAATATCTCCCGCTGGACCGCCCCAAGTTGTTTCATCTTGGGTTCGTTCTATGGTGGCTTTTCTTTGTTTTTCTAATTCTAGGTTATCCATTTACCCTTATTCTACTCGTCAATAAACGACTGAATCTCTTTTATTACAGGCATATCTTTCAATTCTGGCAAACGGTCCTTCAGATACTCTTTTAGACTCTCAATATCGCCTTCTACTATTTTATAATCATCATGGAACAAATATTGATCAATCGTAGGTAAAAAGCAGAACACTCCTATGCGTTTATCAAACTCTGCACTAGTGAGTTGTCTCATCATACTCACCTTGTCATTCTTCACTTGTTCTCTCAGACTATCCGCATCAAAAGCAATGATAATCTTGTCGTTGGATACAACAGGTGACTCTAGTAGCCTAATAGTCTTGGCTACAGAAGATATGTTGCTATATCCACCAGCAGGAACTTGATAAACATTTTCAAAATTCTTGCAATCTAACAATGTATGTAGAATTGCCGCATCGGTTTCCCCTTCAACTATTATATATAACGCTCTAGTTTCTTTCATAACCATCAAAATAGAGGTTTGCTAACTGGTAATTTATATTCCTTATGATACAACCTAAATGGATAGTTATACATGCATGCCTCAACAGCCATTTTATACTTTTCCTTCAGACAAGGGATAAAGCATTCATTTTTGAGGCAGAACTCTAAATCCTCCTTCGACCAAAGGATGATGAGTTGAGGCGCCATATGACCAACTAATATTTCAGCAGGTGCGGTAAAGTCAGTTGCTGAAAAGAATATACCAAATAGATTGCTATGCCTTCTGGCCAATTGATTACGCAATTTAGCCAAGGATTCAACATTTATCTTACTATCTTTATAGTCCTTACATTCCACTATTGCATATAATTCATCTATATGTATAGCGCCGTCAATCTGTTCTATAGGATTCTCATATCCATCACAAACATTATAAAAAACATTGTATGGATAAGTCACGCTTCCCATGTTTTCATTCTTTTCTTTATTAAGTTTTTCTATTTCTAACTCAAAGGCTCTTAGTACCACATATTCCAACACTTTCCCATCCTTCCAGAAAGAATCATCAAATCCATCTTTGCCATGGTCTTCCCAGAGATGGATAAGATCTTGTCCTCCCATCTTCCTTATTTCCTGCTCGTATTCTTCTGCTTTTCCCATAAGAGAAACTTAACTATTGATACTGATTCTTCCTTTTAATCTCCTCAATTAATGTCAGCAGCTCTTTGAACTTGGCATGCCTCTCCTCTTTCAACTTCACAGCATTCATTGCTTTTCTGTTTGCTTTTAGCCAATTAAGCATGTCGTGTTCCTCAATCCTATGATGCGACGGATTTCGATGCCCCGTTCAATGAAGTTCCTCACTGCTTCATATCGTGTATTCCACCTTTCTTCTTGCGTCATTTTGTTATATGCACATCACCATTAATGACTTGGTTACCATTGCCCTTATTGTCACCAACTGTTTGCTTTCTTCCAGACTTACTAAATGCGACCCTATGATAGCTACAACAATCAGTTTCTCTTGTTTCAAGTACTCCGTCTCAAGTACTCCTATCATTTCATCTTTTCTTCTCACTTCTCTAGGACGCCCTACCGCCACATACGTAATCGACACGCACGCCAGACCTTCAATCTCCCTAGCTTTACACTCCTCGGGGTCACCCCATCGGGATGACAGGGAGATGCGTATTGTCGTATATGTGGTATCACAATTCATAGATGACTGATGACCAATGCATCATGATTAGTAGTAACCAACGGCACAAAGATAGTGCAAATCGAGCGAAAAACCAAATATTATTTGGATTTTTCCGAGATGCAGCCTATCTTCGACCTAATTTCGAGGTCAAAGATACAAAAAAAGTATTATTGCTCCAAGTTTTTTACAGAATATTTTTATAGAGAGCCCCAACCGGTACCGAAAACGGCGACGATTTGGGAACAGGCATGTCCCTCGCCGTAGGGATTCACGGCGAGGGTCATCTTGTCGTAGGCGGCCCCTTCCTTAGTATCAATACACTTGCAATATATACGACCTGCTCAGCACTTCCTCCAGATTCTTTCCTTCGATGACAATCCCATCCCACAACTCCTCAGCCTTCTCGAAAGAAAACAGGACTTCACCATCTCCCTCCGCATGAGCCTCGCATTGCCAACCTATAAACTCTTCGCTTCGGTCGCGCTCAAGTTTCTTTACCTCAATGGGATCCGCCTCAGCACATATCCCATAAAACTCATCACCATCTACATAGTAGAACGACAAGTTATGGCGTACCTTAACCACCTCGAAGTCAAAGATTACCTTCGATACTAGCGAGCGGGCTTCTCGCTTCTCTACATCAGACCAGCCCAGCTGGTCCGTGTAGATATGCTTACCTTCACCATAGAAATCCCTGACTGCAACCTCTCGTCTGTTATTTCTCAATTTCCTGTCCATTTCTTCTTGCTTTTATTGAAATTCACAATACTATCCAACAACGAATTATACGCACTGTCAATCGGATGGAAGTTCTGCTTGTCATGAGGCTTGCGACCATATATGCCAGGAGATATCTCCACCCAATCATGTGAATGCGTAGCTTTACCAGTACCATTATAAGGCACCAAATTCCCTTTAGAGTCAAACACCAGATCTACCGACTTGCTGATGACGTGCTTGTCGTAGATGCCAAACGACTTAATCTCTAGTTCACCCTTCTTGTTGATAGTAGCTATCAGATAGATGGGCGACTCCGAGTTTGAATTCATAGGCATCTGTGCCTGCATTTTGTTTTTATCCTGCAGCAGCACCTTATGACCACCAACTCTGAAGTTTGTTTCAACATGAGTGCGTGCCATATCCGGCACGCCACCTATTTCCTTACTGTAAGAACCATTTCCTCCCATAACGCGATGATTTTTCGTTGTCGTTCAAATAATACGTACTGATACACTCCATTTCATTTGGCTGCTTAGCACCGTAACGTAAGATATGTATCGGATCCAAGACATCAATAACATAAGGATAGATCTTTTGCCAATTCTCCATGGCTCTCTTATCCTTCCCTATACCCGAAGAGTTCATGCAGATAACCGAATTCCGAGGATAACCATCAAGGCATACCTCTATCAAATCCGGGTCAACCACCACATTCGGTACACAATAAATCCCATTAGCCGCCACCCAAGCCATATGCAGTTTGTTGTAGAACGAGATGGCTTCCTTCATTGGCTTAGGCATCTCCGGCTTAATAGAAATGTCCAACCCCAAGATCACTTTATGTTGTGATATCTTCTCCAAATGGCGATACGGGTCATTAATGAAGGGAATCAGGTTTTTGTCTGGCGTGTAGAAATGCGGATAAACGCCATCCACCGTCATGTTACCAAGACGATAATAGCAGCAGATATCACACGGTACATCCACCACACACCTGGGCACACTCGGCATTTGATGCATTGACGTGAAGTTCACACGCTCGCACAGTTGCAGGCTAAACTGGTTGTATGGCTTGAAGATTCCCCTCCAGTCATCCCCAGTTTCTGCCTTTGCTTCATTTAGGTTTATCGAGCCAAATTCTGCGAAAAGCTCAAGTTGTCTGTTTATATCCATAATTATCTACTTTACATGGATTTAACTTAAACTTACTTAATTCTTGATAGCGATTTGACTCATAATTTGGCAGACTGCAATATTTTTCTTAACTTTGCAAATGCTTTATGGCCATTCCGCTTGGCGTAAAGTGCCGCTGTTCTCTCCGAGCCTCGGAAACTAGCAGAGTCCAGCCCCTCGCCCTGCCCAACTATCCTGCTGGTCGGGGCCTTTTTCTCAAACTTTTATTTCTTATAACCTCCTTTCATTTTAATTGATTTCTCTTGATTTATCTGACTTAAAAGTATAAATTCCGGACTCATACGAGACACGCCCCAACACGATCCATTTGTTCAGACGGTTCTTGTTGGCCCACTTCGTATACTCCTGTTGTATCAACATCGGGATTGGCTTCACTTTTGGAGCATCATCCCATAAACTCGCTGGTATTAACATATCAGCCGCGAAAGCATTAGCCTCCTGCTCTTCTTTCGTATTAAGTTCTTCTTCTGCATAAGCCAAGTTGATGTTTCCGCCACGCTCCTCCGAGGAGTGCATCTTCAGATGCCCAACTTCATGAAGCACAGCAAAGGCCAAATTATCAATACGGTTATACCGCTTAGTAACCACAATAGCAGGCTTACCGTTGATAAAGAAGGAATAGCCATCAATAGAGGCTCGTTCCAGTTTGGGCACAATACAGAACTTGATGCCATAGTCAGCCAACAACTTCTCCACACGGTTCACTGTGTTTTGGTTTTCACAGAACACCTGACTTAATTCTTTGGCCAAATCATCCATGCAGCCTTTGTCAAACTTACCCGACACAGATGGTTTACACGAAGCAACATACTTTGCCAGCACTGCCCAAGTTGCAATCATTCGGGTATCAAGACCTGTCTTCACCGAACGGTGAAAGTATCCTTGCACCTGCCTCATCTGGACAGCAGGACTACCAAAGTGCAGCATCGTCTTGCAGAAATCAAGTTTCTCTGACGAGAGCTTCTCGTATATGCCAACATTCTTGTAGATAGTCCTCATGTCGTAGATGTCATTATATGCCAAAAGCATACTTTCTGCATCTCGCTCTGCAACATTACGCATATTCAGAGCCTTTACATTGTAGTCATACTGAGCCTGCATCTGTATCCATTGGCCAGCAGGAATACTCAACGCCTCCTCCAACTTGACAGCCAGATGTTCTGATATATTTCTCTTTCCCTTTATGATTTCCGATAGATGCGACTGTTGCACTCCAATCATAATTGCGAAACTCTTTTGTGTCAAGCCCCGTGCCCTCAGCTCCATACTTAGGATAAATCCCGGATGGGTGTTCGATCTCAATTTTCTCTCTCCGTTCTTTGCCATAGTTCTCTTCGTTTGTTTAGTATTTCAGTTCTAGGATGTCTATTTTTCTGCCTTCTTCCATTTCCTTGATCAACAGCAAGCCTCTGATTTTAGAGGCCACGATAAGCACACTACTCTGTTCTACACCTCTTTTATAATGTAGATGCCAGTACTTCGACAGCTCATTTGTATCATTAACTATACTCAGTAGGAAGAAGAATGCACGTAGTGCTTTCAGAAAAGCCGCTTTCGTCTGCAACTTCTCGTATGCATTGCTTCTACCCTTTTCTATCAGGGCCTTCAGTTCAGCATTGATATGATTAATTTCTATCATATTCTTTTTTTTGGCTGCAAAGATACAATGTTTTTCTGGATTTACCAAAGAAATTACAAGAAATTTAATTAAAAATACAGAATTATTCCCAAACAATGGGAATTTATAGAAAAAAACATACTTATCCGCCCATCCCCCTGTATATTCTTCTCAAAAACGGGTAGTCTTTTGTTAGAATCATATGATTTGAAGGCCGTCTTTATCGCCATTTCTCATTCCATAGCTGGCACCCGCACCCAAATAGTATATTGTCTTACTCATATTGATTATTTCTCTTATACTGTTCGCTCAACGCCAATAATATCTTCCAACAACTTCAACTTGTCGGCATGAGCTTTTTTATATGCAGCTAAATGAAAGATTTCTTCACGCACTTGCTCCTCAGTCTTAATATGCATAAACACTATAAATCTTGTAGCAATGCCCCGATATTTCTTCGCTTTTTCAAGCCATTCCATTGCTCTTAGCTTATGATTTTCGAGATTGTATCGGTTTTTCAGGTCAAACATATCTGTCACTATCCGATAATCATCATCTTTATAATCAAAGTCTATTTCATACCACTCTGGGTGATCATATTTGATTCGTCCTACAGCCTCTGGTTTCTCATTGATAACGAATCTTACTTTATGATTAAAGTCGTACTGCTTACTGGTAGGGCCGAGCTTTTTCATCTCTCTAGCGTCCTTCCCAATCGGTTGCGTACCTTTCAAATCGGTATTACACGTACCACAAGCGGGACAGAAGTTATACAATGACAAGCCCACTAATGGACACTCGCCTTTATCAAGTATATGTTCCGTGTCAAATTGTCTATGTCCATTACCAAAAGCTCTTGCGTCCGTCAAGTCACAATACACACAGTTATATATTTCAAAACCGTTGTCTGGATTCATCAGAAATCTCTTTATGTGCACCCTATAGGAGCCATAGTTAAATACCTTTCCTGCAGCGGTATTCAAAGCCGCCTTCCTTGCATCAGTAAGGTTGTCGTACACTTGTCTATACTGCAAGTAAACATCCACAAGTTTCTCATACTTCATTGCAAGCATATCCTCAGGAGTTATACCAGCAGGCAAGGTATTGGCCAGTTCTGGACATCTATTCAACTCGTCATTCCATTTCTCTTGAAGTCGGGCATGGGCATATATAGTCTTATAACGCTTATCCAAAACCTTCTTTGCTATACTTGACTCAAATCTGTACATATTATTCTATTTATGTGTAGTTTCGATTTCTTTTATCATTCTACTCAACATATCTTTCAAGTATGGGTCACCAAGCCTTGCTACCACCTGCTTATAATACCCTTTGTTCGTTTTGTACTCTTCCAAAGCGTATGGACTGTATAGCTTTTCTTGATAAATTAAGGAAATCTGCTTTATCACCTGTCTTACCGACTCACCTATCGTTGCATCTAAGAAAAAACTACTTCCTAATATATCAATGATATTAGCACCGAATGTTTCAGAGTCTGTTATTTCACCTTCTCCTAAATGTAATATGTTAGAAAACGGAATGTCACTCAGGATGAAAGGAGAATGGGTCGCAAGAATTATATTAATGCCCTTCAAATGCTCAAAGTTCACACTTTCTAGTGATTGCATCAGGTAGTATATAAACTGCCGTTGCATTTCAGGGTGATAATAAAGCTCTACCTCGTCAAAAATGACATTTACGTACTTATACTTAATCTGGGCTCTATGGTCTTTGTCCTTATAATAGTCATCCCATGAGGAGTTGACATTCACTAAGTGATACATGCAGTTGCTGATAGTATATGCCAACTGGCGTTCACCAGAACTCAATCCGGAGAACCTGAACACGGCGTCATTCTCCCCCTTTTTAGTAATAACTAAGTCTATATCATAAATAGGAGGTGGTAAGAGGTCAAGTTTAGTCAACCTATTCCCCTTTTCATTTTTCAAATCGCTAACGTATAGCTCTATAGTATTATCCAATTCATCAAGATTGAAATACTGAGCTTCCAAATTATATATGGATGATTTCAGATACGCTAATGTTCGCCTGAGTTTTCTAGTCACATGAGAGTAATCTTGTGCCAACGGCTTAAGTTTCTCGTTCAGTTTATCTACCTCAAAGTCTGCAAGACTCATGTATTTAAAAATAGGCTGATACTTTTTATAGTTGAACACTATCTTTAGTGTCTTATAGACCAGATAGTCATATGCATCCTGCCGTTCCTGACTTTTTAAAATTGTAAGGCTATATTCATTTGTCCAAAATTGCAGTACTGCATCATACACATCATCAAAGTTCTTTGCTACATTCCTCGTCCTGCTGATACCAATGTGTTCCAACATCTTTTGCCCTTCCTTGGCAAAATTCTTGTGTTTCTTTTCAGAAATCTTGAACGCGAGCACCCGCAGATTGCCATTGATAGTCCTAAAGGGGTATTTATCGTCATAATCTTGATAGAACAGAAGAGAGATAAGCCTTTCCTTGGCAAGGTCGTTTTCCTTGACCATATCCAGCATACCATCGTCTCTCATCGGATGTAAAACCACAGGCGTTTGATAGCCGTCATTTTTATGGAATATTCCCTTAAGCCAAACCTTATCCTCTGCATGAAGTTTTGAAGCAGCTGTTTCACCATATATAACCTTTAGCCTATCATCAGGAGTTTTCTCATCTGAATAATCCCTGTAATTGAACCCATAAAGCGAGTAGTTGCACACCAGAGTATAAAAGAGTTTTCGCAATAGGTTCCTTCCTTTGGGATTCTTCTTCAGGGGAACCAAGTGGTCTCTATCATAATTGCCATCAAGTAAAACAAAAGGGGAATCCTCACATGGTACAAACTTATATCCACTGCCGCGATGCCTTTCGTAACTAAATAGTTTAATGCTTCTACCACGTTCTTCAAGGATATAAACAATGCGACCGATCTGAAAACACAATGCTCCATACACATAGTCTATAAAGTGTAGATGTTCAGCAGCGGCGAAATTAAAGCCCTCGCCCAAAGACGCAGCTGATAGGTTGTTAATCATTCGGATTATTAAATCAACCACACTGCTCTTGCCAGATCCATTTTTGCCTACAATTGCAGAAACAGATACCTTCAAACCCGACTTATCATATAGTGAGAAATCTGCAAGGGCATCTTTCGTCATCGTAATGCAATGCTCCTCTTCATCAATGGTGATACCATCATAGAAGAATAGCCATTCTTTTACATTCCACAGCGCACGATGAATCGACTCAACCTTTTCCCAATGAATATTCCTTATTTCGTTGGAAGTCGGTTCTAATGTCCGCAATCCTAATATACGAAAATGTTCTGCCATAAATGGTTTCTCAATTTATACTTATTCACAAACTTATTCTCTTTCGCCAACGCCATCAGTTATTTAATAGATCAAATCGTTCAAGTCCACCGCCCCGTAACCTTTCCCCAGTGTGAACTTTATCCCATCAATCCACTCCTTGGGGTCACCCCATCGGAATGGCAGAGTGAGGCGTTTTATCGTATATATGGTATTACAATTCATAGATGACTGATCACCAATGCATCTTAATCATATACAACCAACGGTACAAAGATACACAAAAATACCCTTTCAACCAACAAATACTCTTAAAAAAACATTAATTTCTGCTCAAAACACTTGGAATATGAATAATTTCTGTAACTTTGCATTAAAAATAGAAAAGGATTATATTATATATAGGTATAAAGCGTCATGGATACTTGGCTGAAGGACATATTGGAACAGAGTCTGCTGATGGCGAGTCCATCAGGGAGTGAGGAGCTTATAACTGAACTCTTTGCTAAACAGGTGAGTCCCTATGTCGATGAGGTGTGGACGGATGCGAATGGCAATTGTATCGCCCACAAAAAAGGTATGGGGCCAAAGATCATGTTTATGGCGCATGCTGATGAAGTGGGGCTCATGATCAGTTTCATTGATGACCGGGGATTCCTCTATTTTAACCAGATTGGCGGTATCGACACGAATATCCTTCCTGGTCTGCGTGTCATCATCCAAGGTAAGCAAGGTCCTGTCACGGGTATCATCGGCAAGAAGCCTATCCATCTCCAAAGTAAGGAGGAATCAAGCAAGGCCCTATCTCCTGAAGACCTATGGATTGATATTGCTGCCATTGACAAAGCCGATGCCCTTTCAAAGGTGCAGATCGGATCAGTAGCCACTTATGAGTCCAACATCCAACACCTCTCCAACGACATGATTCTGTCAAAATCACTCGATGACAAGATTGGTTTGGCTGTGCTTATGGGTTTGGCACGAAATTTGCAGTCAATAACAACAGACAGCGATATTTATCTGGTTGCCTCCGTACAGGAGGAATTGGGGGCCAGAGGAGCTCAAATGGTTTCAGAAGCCATTCTCCCTGAGATTGGGATAGCCATTGATGTGACACATGCCACCGATTATCCCACCATGTCTCCCACGGCAGATGGTGACATCCGACTCGGGAAAGGTGTGGTCATACCCTTAGGACCGAACATGACAAAAGGCATCAACCAACAACTGACAGCTATAGCTGAAGCTTGTCAGATACCATATCAGGTTGAGGCTATCGCCAAGCCTACTGGAACTGATGCCAGAATGATTCAGGTAGCCGGACAAGGCATTAAGACGGGGCTCGTCAGTATTCCATGCCGATATATGCACACTCCTGGTGAGATGGTGTCATTGACAGATGCTGATTACGCAATATCACTCTTAACGGAGTATATTAAGAATAGAGAGAATTAACATTATTATTAATTTAAAAAGAATTGAAACGATGAAAGAGAATTTCACAATTTCGTTCGATTGGGAAGAAAAGACTGCTGAAAATACAGAACGCATTGGCGCCATGTACTGCTTCAAGCGCTGTGATGTAAACCAGAACTAATCCCCTGATCAAGGATTAGTATTACTAACAGCAATATCCCAATTGGGTTGTGTTCCAAGGCTGGGTGCCTTGGAACACAATTATTTAAGATGTAGTCAAATGAAGCAAAAAGCGACACTGAAATCCACTGATCAGTTATTCTTTCCGCAGGATGTAACGTTTCGTCCATGTGATGAAGGATGGCTTGTGGTTGCAATACCCACAGCCAACTGGATTGTCTTGCCCGATAATTTCCAGAAGCAGTTCCTGGAGCAGCTTATGCAAGGAAAGACGATTGGAGAAGTGTATGCGCTCGCAGATCAGCAACAGCGCACAAACAATTTCAAGCGTCTCTTAGCAGCTATAACAGCCAGAGATTTTGCTTCAACAATCGCCCCACCCCAGCCTATCTATCACGAAGGTTACCGCATGCTCAATATCTATCTCACCAATGCTTGCAACCTACGCTGTGCCCACTGCTTCATGCGCTCAGGTCAACCTCTTGCTCATGAGCTGCCCAAGGAAGAATGGCTACGCATCCTCACAGAGTTCAAAGCAGAAGGCGGTCAAAGTGTTACTTTCTCTGGTGGTGAGCCGCTCATGAACCGTGATTTCGATACAATTTTGCGTCACGCCTCTTCGATTGGTCTGGCCACAACGGTCCTTTCTAATGGCATCCTTTGGACAAAGGAGCGTATTGAGACTCTTGCACCCTATATCAGTGAGATCCAAATAAGCATCGACGGCTTCGACGAGTCTTCCAATGCAATCATTCGGGGAACTGGACATTTTGAGCGCGTTGTCCGCAATGTCATCCTCATGGCCAATCAGGGTATCAGGACATCTGTTGCCACGACCTTCACCTTCCAGAATATGCAAGACGACACCCCTGAACGTTATGCCCATATGGTAAACAATATCAAACAGCAGTGTCTACATCCCGTTTTTTTCAAACTCAGCAAAAAAATTCTGCAAGGACGAGATACCCATTACACCCAAGCAGAGAATCAGGAATTCTACCATCGCATCCTCGATATTGAGCGCAGCATTGACCCACATGCACAACATCAGAACTTCATGGAGGGACACGCCCCCAATCAGGCAGATCGGAATTGCGGTTTTGGCGGCATCTCCATAGGTGCCGATGGTGAAGTCTATTACTGCAATCGTATCTCTGAAGTGGAATCCTATGGGAATATCCAAGGAAAACCTTTGGGACCATTCATGCAGCAGGGACATCAGTTACACCTCCAGACTTCAGTTGACCACATCTCGCCATGTATGGATTGTCACCTCCGTTACATCTGTTTTGGCGGTTGTCGTATAGATGATTGCAATTTCCATGGCAAACTCCAGCTACACCAAGGGCCGCTACTCCAGATCAATTGCACAGAAGAGACAATAGCCCGATTGGAACGAAAGATGATTGACAGTTACAAATACCGCTATCAATTCTAAAGCTATGGCATACCGTTTAATTTGCATATACGAGACATCCGACAAACAAATCCTGCCAGATTTGCGAATAGAGGTTTGTCTGGAAGGTAAAAGCCGGTCTTTGTCTCCTTTTCAGCGAAAAGTATCACTCAGCGACCTCTATGAAGAGGGTGTTACTGCAGGAGCTGACCTCTTGCCTCTTCTGAATCATGCAGGCTTGGAGCATCAGCCTTTCCGCATTAACCAGCATTTTCTTCAATCTGGAATCTTAAGAGAACACCTTAAAAGCCAGACATATTCCTATATTCAGTCCAATGCGAAAGGTTCTATTCGGAAAACCCCTTGTCCAATATCCTCTACTTTATCCAAAAACACCTACCCCGACGGCTGCTTCATCGGAGGGGAACTCTATATCGATCATCTGGCTACCTGGCATCGCCAAATCAAAGTACGTTTGAGATATCAAGATGCGCAGATGGCTTTTTATCCCACCTATTCTGCCATACCTTACCTGACTCGGTCAGGGCAATTGATGCAGCGCGACAAAATGGCAGAAGATCAACATCTCCGGACATTGGGCGATAATTACGATCCTGTCACTGCAAGCTTCACCCTTGACAATCCAGACACCACCGCTCTTGAAAGGCTGACCCATCAGGGTTGGCACATCTATGTTGTTAATCAACAGAAGAATCGGAGTCAGGTCTATGCTCATCGGTCATCATCGGGAATCATATGGTTCTCTACCGACGAAGAGAGTAAGGATGATGAATTTACGCAGCAACTCCTGGAAGGATTTATGTTTTCTAGGAACTACTGTGAAACTGATGGTAAAATTTCATTCTTCCAAAAGAAGGATGTTTTAAAATCCGATGAGCAATCCCTTGTATCCAGGATAGGAGCACCGGCTGATGTTTTAAAGTTCTATAAAGATAATGAGCCACTTCTCGAATCCGAAAAGCAGCTCATTGATCAGTCCCTATCCCGGGAGTTCCATGCAAAACTATACCCTTATCAGCGAGAAGGCGTTCTGTGGCTTCAGCAGCAGCGAAAGAACGACCATGGATGTCTCTTGGCAGATGAAATGGGACTTGGAAAAACCATTCAGGTGATTGCCCATCTCTGTTGTATAGGCGATGGAAAAAGACATCTTGTCATTGCTCCCACCTCTTTAATATATAATTGGCAGAATGAAGCTCATCGCTTTGCACCACAATTAGTGTCCCAACTGACCTTAGTCAGTTATGACATGTTACGCCTTCATTTGGAGGATTTCCTCCACCAGTCTTTCGATACCATCATCATCGACGAGGCACAGGCTATCAAGAACCGCCAGACAAAAAAATATCAGGCAGTCAGCCAATTACACTGTCTGCACCGGATTATCCTGACAGGAACTCCCATCGAAAATTCCATCGATGAACTCTGGTCCCATTTCATGATACTCATGCCTCCCATCAAAGGGTTATACCACAAATTACAATCGCTAGGTATCCCCTCTGTGTCAGAGGCTTATATTGCATTGTCCAGTAGGTTGCTCAAGCCATTCATCCTCCGACGCGAGAAAAAACAAGTACTTACAGACTTACCCGAGCGGACAGAAAAGACCATATATATCGAACTATCAGAGAATGAGCGCGCTATCTATCACCAAGTCCATACTGCAATTGTTCATGCCTTAGCCACAGGCATTAGCGGTCGTGTTAGTAGTATAGCTTTAGAAGCCTTGCTACGTCTTCGCCAGGCTTGCGTCTCGCCGAACCTTCTACCCCAAACTATCACGAGTCATGAACCCATCGTCAGTACCAAACTCCAGACTGCCTTAGAATTAATCGACACCTTCAAATCGGAACATCGCCAAGTCCTGGTCTTTTCACAATTTGTCAGTGCCCTCCACGAGATGGAAAAGCTCTTAGAATCCGAGGGCATTCGATATGTATCCCTCTATGGAGATACCCACGACCGAAAGACCCCTGTAGCTCAGTTTCAGACAGACGATTCCATCACGGTATTCCTTATCAGCCTGAAGGCTGGTGGTTTCGGATTAAACCTCACTTCTGCCGACCGCGTCATTCTCCTTGACGACTGGTGGAATCCTGCTGTCGAAGATCAGGCTATGAGTCGAGCCCATCGGATTGGCCAGAAGAATAATGTCCTTGTTCTACGCCTTGTATGCAAAGATACCGTTGAAGAAAAGATTCTCCAACTTCAAGAGCAGAAACGTCTGACAGTTGATCAATTCAACGCCGCCAACGATAAAATCACCTTAGAAGAAATCAAAGAATTGATCAGCTAACCAAAATAAGATTTGTTAGAATTCAACCACACTTGGAGTCAGAATATGTGCCAGATTAGCAGCTTTTAATATCCCGCCACCAGACTCTTTCTTAACAGCGAGCATGAAATCCTGATCAAAATAGAAAGCATCAAAAGGGTCTAAAGGTGCTGTACCTGGTGTAGATATGACAAGATACTTCTTGAACAACTTAGTATCGAGCGCCTTCTTTTCCTCCATGATATATTTACACGTAGCCTTTAACTGACTTATCCCATCCAACATATTTCCATAGAGATTCTTTTCCTCACAGTACTTTAATTCCAGAAATATCATCCATCCCTTGCGATTATCATGGCGTTCTGCATAGATAATGCATTCGCATTGAGGCACCTTAGTCCCATCATCCTTAGTATAGAGTGCCCCATTCTTCTCGTTATTGACAACCAAGAATGGGTATGAGTTATCATCAGTTAGCACAAACGATGGAATGATTCCATTCTCCTGTGTTCCAATTAGAACACCTGGACATGGCGCAGCTTCCTTACCATTCTTACTGACATAATCTGTAAAGTCTGCTACGTAAACCGTCTTTGAATAAGCCTCATTAATCATCGAATTCCAACAGTTTATTGAAATCACTCATCACCTGTCGCATCACTTCGTTGAAATAATTCTTCCTGATGAGTCCTCTCTCATCCTGAATGGTCTTATGAGGTTCATCCTTATCATTTTGGAGGTACCCATCCTTAATTGACCAAACAGACACATCTTCAGGATTAATAGCAAATTTTGTGCTATCAATCTTGGAGGCTGTTTCCCCGTCTATCTTATCTTTCACCAAATATGCCATCAGACAGTTATTCAGTGCATACAGCACGTATGGGCTATGGGTTGTCAATACCAAACGATGATTTCTACCATGATTAATCTCCGAGATCAAATGGTAAAGCAAATCCATCTGAGTTTGAGGAAACAAGTTCTGTTCTGGTTCTTCAATTATAAATTGTGTATGTGAATACACGCGACCTTGGATGAAGCCGCGCAGTCGTTCTACCAATTCCGCCTCATTATCGTTAACACTACCCGACAAATGCGACAAAATATTGCGAACGCGTTCATTCTCTGCAGGCGAAAACGGTTTGTTCTCTTCATAAATGCCAGAGGATAGCCACTTTACCAACACTGCCAAAGGCACTATGGACTGAAAACCGCTAGAAGCCGACGTTAAAGGGATTACACCATCTGCCCCTAATGTCAGATAGTCAAGATCAAGACCTTGATTATAGTAATAACCCAAACCAAGGTTAGTAACTGGCATCGGTTTTTCCTTTGTATATTGACGCTTCGCATCAAACCAGTCATTCACAAAACTCTGCAGGTTGTCGTTCTTGTCAGAGTAGTTCTTCAAAGTAGGTACCGCTGATACAAAGTTGCGCTCTGCGGGTATATAGACCACTTTCGGATTCACCACCTTGTTAACAGTGTAGAATAGCAACTCCTTATCATGAAGATGTTCAACATTATATTCGCCCCAAGAGTTCGACAAAGGAATAGCCTCTTGTTCTTTCCAATTATATGCAAATACGACATTATCACCTTCATACAAAATGACAGACTCATCAGAAAAATACTCATCCATATGGTGAAATGAGCCCAAACGCTTTATCATTCCTTCTCCGGCTGCTCGATGAGTAGCCTCATTAGCCTTCTCCAACCACGAGCAGAAACTGATGATTTTGGCAATGGTACTTTTACCACTACCCTGCGGACCTATAAAGGCATTCACTTTATTTAAGCGAATATCCACACTCTTGATAGGGCCAACATTCCTGATAACCAGCCTTCTCATATTATTGTTCCAATATCCTATGCAAAAATAATAATCTATTCTAATAATAACAAATCTATTAAGGATTATTTCGCTTTATTAGCAAATGAATAAAAACCTCAATCCGGATGATCTAAAATTTTTATAACGACACTATATCTTTTATTCTCATCAGCCTTTTCGTCGACTTTGCATATTCTGCATTCAAAAATCTCTTTCCACTTAGCCTTTAAGAATTTCCGTATAACTTTGGAATCCTCATCAGACAGACATCCAATTCTATCCGTTCCTATTTTGGCGAACACACATTCTTTATCATCATCGTCTTTATCAATCGATAAAGTAAGGATCTTACCAATCTCTAAATATTCACTATGTTCATCAAAGACCTTTAAAGCTTCAAATTGATTTGCCTTTTGCAAATAACACTCTAATAAATGCTGACTCATAATAATTCCTTATTTAATGTTTAAATCTTTGTTCTAACGACATCTGTCTAACACGGTCTAGCCAATCCACAATGGTTCTTGGAGAGTTCCTAAATGCTTGCGATTGATTCCTTTCTAACGCTAATGCCATCAGAGAATATTCACGCTCAAGCGAAGTTGAGAAGACTCCCTGGTCATCTGTGTTAATTGAAACAGCAATATCATGTCGAGGATAGGGAGTTGACAGTCCATAATTAAAAAACTTAACAATAGGATGTTCGTCATAGCGATCTATTTCACCAATTTTATAGTTGGAAGATGGATTACATTCTATGGCGATATGCCTACTTTCGACCTTTTCCAACAATTGTTCTTGGATTTTCTCTAATAACTGTATCCATTCTTCTATGTAGTCATATGGGATAGTAATAGTATCTCCGACATCGCCCTTTTTAGCAAATTTTTTAGAATGATAGGCATCAAAGAGATTCCTTGCCCTCTCATTTCTTAAAGCCACTTCAGCCCATTCATGATGATTAATCCCAGCCAATAACCATTGTTTATCAATACCTGTAACTTTTTCAAAATTTTCTTTCGCAAGATCCTTCCCTATCTGGGGAGAATGCCCTCGTAGTAACCATGACAAATAATAATCGTGTAAATCGTCTGAAAGATCATCCTCAGAATCTTCTGCAAAAAATGATTCTATGATGTTCCCGCCTTCATCTTCGTGATTCCGATATATCTCTGTAAAATATTTAAGGAACATTATTTCCAACCATCCACACAACTGAGTATATCCTATCAGTCGGATACATTTGTGATGCAACCATACAAGATTATCAAGTAATACTTGCTTACTCGCACAAATCGAATAGTATCTCCGCGTATAATAGGATCTAACGTCTGTTCCAAGTACAAGTGCATGACCCAATCTATCACCATTCTTAAGGTTCAAGAATAGAAGTGCTTCCTCGACAGCCCGAAGGCCATCTGCTATATCCATAAAGTCTTCACCAATATGATAAGTAACATTCAAATCATCTGGATAGCTATCCACATCTTTATCATTCTCCATCTTATGCCCACGAAGGAATCTGAAAGCCTGTGCATATACCTCTGGTCGACAGAAGATCTCAGAATTTGCAGCATCCAATCCTACTACTTTACCAACCAAAGAGTTACCATCCTTCCAATTATCCTGATTGCATCGGAATTTGTAAATGGCATACGACTGCTTTTTGATTTGCTCACGTAACTCAAAATGCCTATATGGGTGATTTTTTCGCTCATCTCTTTTCTTAATGAAATGAAAGATAAAGTCGTATTGATCATTAAACCTTGGTGCAATTTCTTGACATATGCCATTCAACATCTTAACAATATCTTCTTCTGACTCTTTGGGCACAATACGAGCTTCCAGATGTCTTATCTTGCCTTTTTCTAAAAAGCCCTCAATGGCAGCCTTATACAAAAGATGATAATAGTCATCTAAAATATAATCCGTTTTCTTTTCTTCGTAACTTGCGAAATTTGCAAAACCAACCCTTTCGTTCAATTGTAAAATCTCATTCCTAAAATAATTTTTATATGCTAAATATGCATAAAACAAAGAAGCAATATCCGCTTTTTCATTTCTGTCATCCTCATATATTGACCTAAAGACCATATACATAAACTTTCTTTCAGAAGCCAGAACTTTGTTTTCAATACACTCATCCAAATAGTGACCAACTGGAATATAATCCTCAATATCCTGTTCAATTAACGCGTCGGCAGTATTTTCTTCAAGACCCGCTTCTGCCCTCAAATTATTGTATTCCCCTATCGCTTTTTTCTGATTTTTTATTCGATATTGATTTATTAAATCAAAAAATGAATCGGAATGCTCTTTTCTTGAATTCTTGGAATAATTACATAACTCATCATTTAGTTGACCTAAAGTAATCGCAGGATCAATACACCCGACGGCACCCGCTAAATAGAATCTGATTAGAGCGGCTTTCCTCATCTTTTCATACAAGTCTTTATCCATATCTTTGTATTGATGATGGGGATATTTTTTTTCAAATAATCGCTGCATTTCTGCAATATGATTCATAATACACTGCCAACTTAAATCAAAATTGAAAGAAGATCCATTTAAGTGCATATGCAATTCTGCCATCGGCTTTTCAAAGAGATATGCAAGCTCCTTGCTATTATGTCCCAGAAATGCATCCCAATCAAAACTCTTTCTTTCGTATTTCAAATTAAGATCTCTTGATGCTAAGAAGGCTGTCGTTAACAAGTCTTCACCAACTTGAGTTGTTAAGGTGTGCCATCTAAGCAAGTAATTATACTGGCAAAGTGGATCTCCACTTTTTGTAATTAGGCATTTTGATGTGAAATATAACAGGATATTAAACAAAGAATCAATCTCATGGAATTTTAAGGTCATACATGTATTATCCTTCGCCATCCATTTATTCTGAATGATCTGCTCTAACATAGATATTTGGTCAATCGTTCTCTTAGAATCCAATTTCAGGAGTCTATTTACAATCATTGATTCAGATACATCCGTATCCAAGTGTTTTAATTCATGACCTTTATCTTCTGTATTCCCAAAACCAGCATTCTTTAGTATGTCATCACCACTGATTTTCGTAAAGAGAGCTTTGATAGCAATACTAATATTCTCCATATTTAAATAATTAATTGTTCTGACCTTAGCTATTATATTTCTATCAATTCTCAAACATAGTAAATAACTCTCCACTTCTCGGGGTCACCCCATCGGGATGACAGGGCGATGCATTTTGTCGTATATGTGGTAACACAACTCATAGATGACTGATGACCAATGCATCATGATTAGTAGTAACCAACGGCACAAAGATACAAAAAAAGTATAATTGCTCCAAGTATTTAACAGAATATTTTTTTATAGCGCACCAATCGGTACCAAAAACGAACAGCAGTCACACCCTTCATACCCAAAGAATGTGGCTGCCGCCATGGCAAAATGTCACAGAAGGGCCTGGCCCCGGTGTGACATTTTACACGCGCCTAACGTAGTGGATCCACTTCATCAGGCCATTCCTGCCGTTCCTGATGGTGTAGAAGAACGAAGTGACGGGGCCGAGATCCTCCTCTACGCGATACTCTTCAGCATTATGCCTTATGCTTATTCTCCAACACCTTTCTCAAATCGTTTTTCCTTATTTATCACTTTAATCCCATATTCCTGCCGCCATCTGGCAGAGTCAGCCAAGGCATATACTTTTTCTTTTCATTGTGGTACAATCACAACATTACACTGGTTCAAAGACAGACGAATTGATGCGCATAGTTAAAGATATATAAGAGATGATGTCACTCTCTCATTTCATGAAAAACCTATAAATCATCTTTTCGTCTTACTTTGGAAGCACTAGGTTTATCACTCCTACAGTCAATAATAATGCGAGAATTGTCTATATCAGTTTGGTATTTGTTAAATAGATTATGTACTCTACTTAGTTCTACCATATTAAAATAAAAAACAACCAAAACACACTTTAAGGTTTCATTGGCTTTTTTGTAAACTTCCACTTGAAATTGCAAGCTATCTTCAAGTTCTTTATTTGAAGCTAATTTGAATTCGATGATTGTGCGATCATTCATTCCTTTTGAAGCCAGAAAATCCACCGGCCCACGTCCATTATTGACCTCCCTATCAAAACAGTAAGAAGAAGGTGTCATTGTACAAGCATATTTAAAGAGAAGTTGTAAATGACCCTCTTTGATTTCTCTAATGTCGCGTAATAATTTACTACCATCTTGACTTTCTATCCACAGTTTAAAACGTGTCAACCTTCTGCACGCTTCTTCAAAGGATGTCATAGCTTCTTCACCTCCCAGATGCGGGAGTTGCTTGCGTATAATTGCGATTCGCTTCATTTGAATATTATACCAATCTTCAAGAGTCTTAATATATACATTCTCTTCTTCCAAATAATTATCCAATATTTTAGCCTCTTCTATATCTAGACTTTTCTTTTCAATTGTTGTTTCATATTGACTAATTAGAAAGGATGATATTCCAGACAATTTCTTTAATCTATTCAGAAGTTCTTTGCTCTTATTATTTATCCATTCCACTAACTCTCTATTTGTCCAAAGACGATAACAGGAAACCTCGTGAGCCGGTTCCCCAATAACAGGTACTGCTACTAGAGGTGATTGATTCGCAAATTCAATTTTCAAGTTTTGAAACTCTGGGAACTCAAAGGGAAAGGTTTCTAACCAATTATTATATATTTTCAGTAATTGTTCTATGGGATCTACTTTATCAGTTTGTAATGGAAAAAGATATTTATTAAGAATAAAAGAAACGAAATGTTTAACTTCTGACTTTATCTCATGACAATGATCTACTAAAACACGAAGTTTATCATTGAAAGTATCTAAAAACAAGGCACTACCATAACCAGACGGCATGCAACCAAAACGAAATATTGCTAATTGTAGGTAAACTTCGATATTGTTACGCCAATTATAGTCATTTTGATGATTCAAAATGTAGTCGTAACAAAAGATTATACTGTCTGCACATTGTATATGCGCATTTTTATAATCGTTTTTATTAAAAAAGCTTAGTTTATTAAGGTTCTTGTGCCATTCACAGCAGTCGGGGAATCGTTCATACCGTTTCTTAAGGCTTTCGATTATCCGTATTCTGTTTTGTTGGCATCCTGTGCATGTTCTGAAATCATGTACGATAGGTGGCATTGGTAGCAATGGAAATGGTGTGCGCAATATCTCTCCTTCGTAATATCGAAAGAGTCGATCTCCGCACGGTACCTCTTTTTCCTCCATAGCTGAAACACAAAATATTTTATACAGAATCTCGTCCATTTGCAAACTCTTTTCTCGTTAAAAAAATCAAGCCATATTATAGCCTCAAAATGCTTATGCAAAGATACGAAATAATTGTAAAAAGGGAAATGTTTAGGCTGTTTTTTAATTGTTTTTATGATGCCGATGTGAATTGACAACACAAAACATGTTAGTTCGTTTAACATCGACTGAAAACATTTCCTTCCACCCAAAGCCATGTACCATTTAGTTATTCACTACTTACTGTCTCATCAGCAGAGCTGAAGGGCCTGCCATAGACAGTAGCAGGAATATGGGCGAGGACACATGTATCACGACGTGGAAATCTACGGCAGGGTATCTTCAACAGACTCCGAAGCTTCTGCATATAAGCTATTCTGTTTCGTTTCGACCAAGATTTTGGTATTCTCCTTCATACAATTAAATTTTGACATCTATCAAAACAACACATTTTCATGCACATTATCTAAAATTTCTTCTTCCTGGTAATTCTTGGCATTAAATTTATAATGCAAATATTCATCAATACCTTTATCGTCCTTTCTATAACCCAGGATATACTTGCACGTCAAACTCAATCTGTGCCAACATGACCAATTTTTCTTTCCTATCTTCTTATTTCGGTAAAAGCCCTCCCTGTCTTTCTCTGTGGGACATAGCACGACAATATCATATATACCAAATGTACTAAGATCGAGAGAATAGTTATCACCTTACAACCAACACAATCTTGACAGTCCTCTATTTCGTATTTTATTCCCGCTTTATCCAATGCTGCAATTCTAATACCTATACCCCACAGTTCATTGGTGAGTTGGGGTAAAATTATCTCTATCACGAAAAATCCTACAACGCTCGGCCCTACTACTGTCTCCTGAACCATTCCACCAGTGCCTCTTCCTTACTCAACTCCTCAAAAATCATCCTCTCCAAGAAGTTCCACGTATTGCATGATACAATATGCTCCCGCCATACATTTTTCTCTTCTTTTAGAAGCGCATCCATATCTACTTCCCCATCACTCCTCCTTACGTTCAACCTGTCCAACAGCGCCTGGATAGTTTTATCCACAGACTTGTTAGCCTCCTCTTGGTATTTGTCTATCAAATGCAGCTTCTCAATAGTCGTAATAATAATACTCTCTTCGGGAACTTCTGTACGCAATGCAGGGTTTCGTGTTACCGTAATACGAGGCATCCCTAATACGCCATCTATCTCCAATGTACAAGAAACAATGGGCACGTTCGGCACTACATCCATGAAAGCATTGAAGATAAGTCGCCGGCTCTCATCATCATTAAGCCATAGTGTATTTTTTGCGTGATTACAGTCATGACACAGCGGAATCAGGTTAGATGTCAGAACCGAATACTCTGGCATCAGCTCGCGCGGTACATAATGATCCCATTCTTCGTAACTCTCAATACCACATATCGGACAGATGATGCTATCACAATGATTCTGCTCCAAGATGTCCTCTTTGTGATTCGTCACAATAGGGCGGTTCGATTTATACAGATCATGCACGAATCTTCGTTTCTTCTCAACGACCTCTCTCTCGGCGGCTGGTGCCAGATAGTCCACCTTCCATAGCTCCGATAATTGGTGAAGATTTCCAGCTGCCATCAACTGATGATAGTTTGCATAAGCTTCCACCAACTCGTCCTTCAGCGATTCCAGATATACCCTGCTCTCGGCATGCAGTCCTTTCCTGCCTGCCTTATAGATGGCTTCGTCGGTTCCTCGTGTATATATCAGGTTGTTCATCCTCTTCTATTTCTGTGTTCCAGTTCCATGTCCCGTATGGTCAACTTCGCATTCAGATTCAACGCCATATGTTTACTAAGGGTTTCTATGATTTCCTGACAGGTCATATCCTCTTCCAGATAGCTTTTTACTATCTTGCGGAAATAAGAGTTTCTCTCATCGTATGAAAATATCTTGTGATAGAGATTGCTTATATCCTCACCAAAAGTGTCGAAAGCCACAGGATCAACAACAGGAATCTCCCCATCCACCTTATGCATCAAGTAAACGTTACGTCTTACAATCTCTCGAACTACGAGTGGCGAGTGTGTCGCGATAATGGCATAACTGTCAAACTTCTCAAGTACATCACATAGTAGCGTCACAAAATCCATAATGGTATGCGGGTGAAGATGCACTTCTGGCTCATCAATAACGAACAATGACGATAAGTGGGCATTGGCACAAATAAAAGTCAGAATCGCAAAAATATGCAACTGTCCCGAACTGAATTTCGGGAACATTTTATTGTATGCAGCTTCGCAGAACACAAGTCTTATATCCTGTCCGTTTTCGTCCACTTCATTAAACAGTCCATCAGCAATCTGTCCGACATGCTCATCAACCAGCGTTTGATAGAAATTCGACATTTCCACACCCCTTATTGGTTTCCGCCCTTCTATTTCGACAATAGCTGCGCGCAGTTTCTCTTGCAGTTCGTTGGCTGTCTGTTCAAGGCAACAAGGATAATAAGGCTGGAAATCATGCTGGGCATCCTTTTCTGGATATCTGTCCTGAGCTGTAGAATAGATGGTAACATAACAGCTGTATTGCGGAAAGGTCCGAAACTTGTCCGTTCGATGCTCTTTCAGGTCTCTCACCAATGCTGACAGCATTTTTGTTTTCAGCACTCCGTTCTCACCTATAATGGCCGATGCTCTCAAATAGCGTTCTGGTTTGAATAGTAAGGGTATTGACAGCTCTGTTTCAATCGTATCGTCAAAGTCCGGCATAAACCGATAGTTGATACCATAAAAATCTTCATAGTTCATGCCAGATATGATGACGGGCGCATCCATGAGAGCCTTTTCCGTTGCCTGATCTCTGAATAGTGAGTCTCGATAGACTTCGGTTCCCTCGAACACCTCCCGGATTAGCGGATTTACAAAACAGTCACGCAGGTCATGCAGCAGTTCGTTTACAAGCTCCGTTCCCTCAAGCCTTTCCCTGATCTTTTCGTAATAATCACTATCTATCCCCGCTGAACAAAACCGATTGTCAAGTGTTCCATCCCATTGATCCGGTAGCTCATCGTAGGTATTGTATGTCCAGTCCTCTGCTATTATTTTCAGTTCCCCTAAGAATGATCTCACGTTCACTCGAGGGAAATAAAACAAAGAGAACCAAGTATAGTAGCTGAAGTCATTCCAATCGTCATTAAACACCAACACAAAACATGGGTATTGTGATGGCGACTGTACTGATTCTGCATAATCCGACCTCTGGCCCCGTTTTATCTGTTTCTCAAAGTGTAACATTTACTCATACTATTAAAACACAAAAAAACGATACACAGTCCCATCCCTGTGTATCGTTTCCCTTATGGCTTATACTTCCCATCTTTACTCTCAAAAATCGTACTTTTCTCAAAAACTTCTATAGTATGCCACGCCCCCTTCGGAATCTGCACGCCATACTGCCCCTTCACAGGACAAAGCTCCGTTCTGAATGTCTCTTGGAACTCTCTTCCCGGCCCGCCAGCATCCATATTCGGCAAATCCGCATAAAATATCACATCAAGCCTCCCCTGCAGACACACCACAGTCTCGCTGGTCTCCTCATGCCTATGTATCGGCACATGCGTGCCCGGTTCCAACGCATTCAGCATCCTCTGAGACCCATCCTCCGTCGTAGTCCGCAAATCGAAATTCTGTCGTAACCTCTCCGACTCCTGGGCCTTCCGATGCAAGTCTGCCAGCAATTCCTCATTTATCAACTGTACTTCCATAGCAACTATTTATCATCCTTAAACCAAATTTATCTTCGGATACTCTTTATATTTTTAGGTCGTTCTGTAAAACTATAGGAAATAATCGATATTCTTCCACCTACAACCCAGCTAATCACTCCTCCGTCGTTCGCACATCAAAATTCATCCGAAACCTCTCCGACTCCGGGGCCTTCCGATGAAGTTCCGCAAGCAATTCCTCATTGATTAACTGTATATCTATGCCTACCCCTTCCTCACATACTTCGCCCATTTCACGATACCGTACCATCCATTCCTGATGGTGTACAGGAACGACGTGACGGGGCCGAGATCCTCTTCTACGCGATACACCTCGTAGCGCCACTTCACCTTGTCCGTCCGGAGGAACCGGCTGAAAATGCCATACGGCGTGCGCATCGTCGCCAGGTTCTCATCCAGCAGATAACAGTCGTTCCGCTCACTGATACTCAGCCACAGGGCATAGTCGTTGTTCTGTTTGGTGTTATGGAGCCTGAACTTGCCCACTTTCTCCCGATCATACATCACGGTGAGATACGCCGGCCAGCAGCACTTCATCATATCCTGATACGTCACATGCTCCTTTCCGCCGATGACAACTCCCCGGTTCTGCGACTTATCATTCATCAGCCCATACTCCGTGTATGAAAAAGCATAGCCGTGCTCCGTCATAAACTTGATCTGCTTCTCCAGCTTGTCCGGAGCCCACACATCACCTACATCCAGGAATGCGATCCATCTGCCGCGCGCCTCTTTCAGCAACGAGTTCCTGTTCACCGCCTCGCCTTTGTCCAACACCGTTTGCGACACTTTGATGCGGTCGATGAATGTATAATCTTCTTTCCTGATTCTGGCCTCGTCCTTCAGATCCATCATTTTCGTGATAGTCTTGTCCTTCGAGTTGTCGTCCAGAAACAGCAGTTCCCAGTTCTTGTAGGTCTGTGCAATCACACTCCTGACGCTTTCCTCCACAAATTGGGCCTGATTTTTCGACAGCATAATGATCGAAACCAATCCGTTAGCTTCCATACTTGCCCCCCCATATTTAATTTATTTTCCATATTCATTCTCCTTCTTCTTTTTTCTCTAAACTCCTCAGATACGCCTCATGCAGATGATAGTATCGCTTCATAAATACCAGATATATCACGATCAGTGCCAGAGCCGCTCCGATAAAGACGCCCCAGTGCCAACCCGTCAGAATCAGCGTGAACGAGATCGCCAGCTGCACGATCATATAAACGATCGACACCACGACATGCGGGATCTTCAGTTCGTTGGCCATGATCTGGAACGCGTGCTTCCGATGCGCCTTCCCGAGATTCTCGTGCAGCATCAGCCTGTGGGCAATCGTCAGCATCGCATCCGCCGCATACACAGCCAGGAACATCAGGTAGGTGATGTCCTCCGTCGTCACGATCAGCCGCCAGATGGCAAAAAGCAGGATCAGCGCGATACCCACGGCTCCCACATCGCCGGCAAAACACTTCGCCTTCTTCCGGAAATTGAAGAAGCAGAAGATGAGTACGGCAATCAGCGAGATCTCCAGGAAGCCGTCCGACACGAAATGCATGGTCGGGTTCAGATAGAGCAACGGCAACAGCACCGCCACCGAATAACCGCCCGTGATACCGTTGATGCCGTCCATAAAGTTGTAGAAGTTCAGCACACTCACACAGACGAGCCAGGCAAACGGCGCCAGAAGCCAGCCCCCGGGCAACGCAAACCCGACATCCACGAGCATCACCGCCACAGCCAGAATCTGGATGATCAGTCGCGGCAGAACCGGCAACGAATGGATATCATCCACAAAACTCACCCCAGCCGCCAGCGTCACGCCAGCCAGCATCCAGGGATACTGAAAACCATACACGACACTCCACACCCACAGCGCGATGGTGAAGATCACCCCACCCCCTCGCAACACGACCTTGGTGTGCGAGCTGCGTTCGTTGGGCTTGTCGATGATGTTAAAGTGATCGGCCAGTTTGAAATAGCCGAGTTCCAGTGCCAGTAGCACCAGGAATATAATCAAATAATTTTGCATAATCTCACGGAGGTTTGATTTCTATCCCCAAAGTCTTGCGCAGTTCGTTCATCACGATCTGCTGCCACTCTTGTAGCTCTTTCGGTCGGGTTTTCAACTTCGCCTGGATGTCACGGCAGACAAGCAGAAACTGCCATAGCTGCAGGTGGTCACCAGGCAAAAGTTCACGTTTTTAGACTCTGGAGAATGCACCGTTCCTAAGTTGGTAACGGATGCACATGTTCTGACGCTGATGGGTGTAGAGAAAGTCCACTTTTTTCAACACCATGACGGACAGCCCCTCTGAGAGGGCTTCTGTCTCTGTCTTGAGCGTCTTGAGTTCTAAAAACTCCTTTTTCATTGCGTTTTGAGTGATTAAATGATAAAAACTATTAAAACTATCCCCGAGGGGATGGATATTTCTTACAGTGTCAAGTTCTTCGTACCTTTATCTCGCCTGAGCCGCTATTACCAGGCGCCAACAGTATCAACAATTAAAAACCAATCAATTATGATTACAGAAAGAGAACTCCGCTGCATCGAATTGCAGTATTTTGTGAAAGAGCACATGAAGGAAGATGACGGAAAGGATGCTGCGGCATTTATTGCCGGACTGATCCGACTGACAAAGTACCTCAATGAACTCAGCTTCCAGAACTTCTGCGAGTATCTCCATGACTACATCTACCAGGATGAATCGGAAGAGTGTTTCTTGAACGTACTCGAGCAGAACATCAACAACGGCACTTATTCCAAGGACGCTGCCGATAACCTGAAATCCGGAACTTTACCATTTGACTGATATGACAAACGAAGCATTTGACTTAGTAAAGAAAAGTCAGGCGAAACAGATCGCCAAGAGAAAATCGCCCCAGGAAGAACTGATGGACCATCGCGTCACACCGGAAACGAAGCTGCCTCCATTGGAATTCCTCTTCAAGATGAACGGAACGGAGTGTTTTCCGCTCTCCGAACTCGTGGCCAACACGGGCAAGGCCAAAAGTGGCAAAACCCTCTTCCTGTCGATTGTGATGGCATGTTGTCTCAAGAAGAATGTCCTCGGTCTCGAACGGAACAGCGATGAACCGATTCGCGTCCTTTGGTACGACACCGAGCAGAGTGCTCAATCCACCCAGCGGATCCTCGTCAATCGGATTATCCCGTTAGCGGAATTTGGCGGGGATGTCAACGACCGTTTTTTCGTCTTCAATGTCCGCGGCATTGGCTGGGAGAAGCGCCGGGAGCTTTTATCGGTGGCCATCGAGGCATACAAGCCCAACCTTGTGATTGTGGACGGTGTGAAAGATCTCATCACCGATATCAACGACGGCACCCAGGCCACGGTTGTCGTTGAGGATCAGATGGGTATGGCCCAGTCCCATAACTGCTGTATCGTGGATGTGCTTCACCAGAACAAGAGCGACACCGACCGCAATATGCGTGGTTGGATCGGTACCGAACTCACCAACAAAGCCTTTGAGGTGTGGTCGTGCTCCATCGTGCCGAATACCGACACCTTCAAGGTAGAGCATGTCATGTCGCGTATGAAACGATCGGAGGAGAACCTCTATTACCAGCTCAGCGAGGAGAGCCTCCCGATATCTTGTGAGATACCCGACGAACAACCTCGGGAGCTCAATGGCCGCTATGCCTCCAAAAACAAGGCCGAGTCAGGAAAGCCTAAATACGTTATCAACTGGTCTGCGCTCAATCGGGACTATTTCCTGCGCTCAAATGGCGACCCTGAGACTATCACGGAGCCCAAGAACGCGGAGGATATCCCCTGGGACTTGGTGAAGTTGTTTACCGATGCCATGGAAGGGTATTCTTTTAAACATTTCAACCAACTGATGGCGATCGTTATGCGTATATCAAATATCGAGGACAAAAATTACTACTATCATCTGTTAGACCGCGCCCAGAAGGAGCATATCCTGTGTCCCGGAAAAGACGGGAATTGCCAACAAGGCTTCTTTATCAATACTCCCGAGCAGCGTCAGCGCATCCTCGACTACGAACAGAAAAAAGAAGAACCCCTGCCCTTCTAGGCTGCCCCCCTATATATCGCCCTTTTTTATTATAAAATAAAAAGGGCTATGTATATATATAGGGGCTAAGCCTGAAGCCACCGAACCGTCAAACTCGAACGTATGAAATGGAACGATGTCTTTTGCAACACCTTCAAATCACTTCGGGCTCAAATCGACCCTGAAGTCAAGAAACAGGTCAATTTCATGCTCCCGTCTATGCCGATGATCGAGGCCTGCCGGGCTAATGATCTCGACTCCTTCCAGCCATTTATCGCTGCAGGATTACTGTCGGAAGAGGATATGCACCAGGCATGTAATCGCTACTATCTCGGCAAGACCAAGACTGGCGCCCCCATCTTCTGGATGATCGACGACCTACATCGTCCTCTTGATGCCCACATCGGAACCACCTGGATCTCCACACTCCTCAAACACCGCGAGCCCCTTATCAAATCCTGGCACGTAGAGCATTGCCTCTTCGGATTGCATTTATTGGCTAACAATGGGGCCTGGCGCAACTGTGACATTGCGAAGCCGAAGGCCAGTAATGTAACTGGGGGGCCTGGCCTCAGTGTTAGCCCCTGTGTGAGCCCTGTGGCGATCGTCGAGTCCGAATCCTCCGCCATTGTCCTCTCGGCCCTATTCCCTGAATCTATTTGGATGGCCTACGCCACGACCTCTCATCTCTCTCCCGACCTCTTCTCCCCTCTCGAAGGCCACATCGTCACCATCTACCCTCGTACCGATCCAACCCTCTCAAATTATCTCTTCTTCCAAGATCTCATCAATCTCACCCAGAAGTACTACGATATTGACATCTCTGTGGACAGAATTCTCGAAGACAAAGCCACCCCAGACCAAAAAGAGCGATGTATTGACCTGCTCGATTATCTCAAAGAATCTCTTTAAAACTCAATTCTATGGTTAACTATTACAACAAACATCTCTTTATTAGCAAGAAAAAGCTTGCAGAACTTGCTGGAGTCTCCCGCCATACTTTCAGCCGTTATTTGAAATCCCGCCAACACATCCTCGAGGCAATGGGCGTTTCACCTTTGGCTAGGCTTCTGCCCCCTCAGGCCGTAAAGTACATCTGTGAGGATTACTGTATCGACTTGCCTCAGGAGTTACAGAACCAGAAGGTCTGCGAGATGTCACCCATCTTCCAAAAACTGATCCGAGAACTCCAGATGACCACCTATTTTGAGGGCAAATGGACACGAATTACAGAAATACCACATGATTTCTAACTTTTTTCTGAGCTAGTGTCCCATAATGTGCCAATTGCCTTTGGCGATGTTGTAACTTTGTATTCGCAATCAGGTAGTAACCCTCGCCCCAGTTTGGTACCGACTAAGCAAGGGTTTCTCGTAATGAAACTACCAGTTAGTCGTAATGAAACTACCAGTTTCTTACCGAGAAACTTCCTGAGCGCGCGAAAGCCTGTGTTAATTTTACATTGTTACATTTTTAAATTTTTAAAAGCTTATGCCAGTAAAGAATCCACAATTCGAAATCAACGTTCGCAAGAACACCAACGCCAACAACCCCGGTTACGGCAAGTACTACCCCAAGGCCAAGGAGAAGCAGACCATCTCCCTGCGCGGTCTCACCAACCACATGGCCG
>JAEEGL010957153.1_pt1 | contig 99862 bp, 67 predicted proteins | sample 9134231 | NCBI WGS metagenome assembly JAEEGL01 (sample SAMN16246548, study PRJNA631951) | gut metagenome | biome: gut microbiome; feature: rumen; material: fiber-attached | host: Bos | place: Iran: Karaj | collected 2018-10 | reverse complement strand
CGTTCTTCTTACGAGAGTCTTTGCGGCGCTTCGTCTTGAAGACGATGACTTTCTCACCCTTTACCAGTGGCTCAAGCACTTCACACACTACTTTGGCGCCATCTACTGTCGGCGCACCTACTTTCACTGCTCCTTCGTTGTCTACGAGAAGCACCTTCTCAAACTCAACAGACTGGCCTTTCTCTGCATCCTTGATGTGATGCACGAACAATTTCTTGCCCTCTTCAGCCTTAAACTGCTGACCGTTGATTTCTACAATTGCGTACATTTATTATATTGTATAACGGGTTTTTCCGCGAGGCGGATGGCTTCGTGTCATCTCTTTCCTAAGCCCCTACGGACTAAATCGGCTGCAAAATTACTACTTTTTGAGTAATTCTGATATCTGCCATTTTAAATATTTTCATATTTTAATTGATTTTAACTATTTTAATGTTCGCTCTTAGTGATACTTGCGCTGCTGATCTTTATCTTTACAACGGATAACAGGCATAGTCATCTCTCGAAGGGCGTAAGGCAAATAGCCAACAGCCTATCAACTTGAGAAAGTAGAGTGATCCTAATATTCGTTTTTTAAGGGCATAAAAAAAGCGATGACCTTCTCAGGCGACCGCTTCGAATCTTCAATAGGTATTAGTTTTTTTTAAGGTAAAAAGATTGTTTTCAGGATAACGTTGCAAAGGTAAACTATTTTTTTTAACAGGCAAAACAATTATTGCCTAATTTTTCTTAACATATTTCTCTGTGCGCCCACACAATCATAAAATTAACATATTTTATACATTTTCTTTGCGTAAACGTTTGTCTATCGATAAAAAAAATGAAAAAGTCGGCTTATTTTTAACTCTTTATTACTATCTTTGTGCCAACTTATCTACAACATAATCAAGACAAACTATATGATGAGAATCAAATTGGTTTTGGCATGCCTTGCCATATCTTCACTCAGTTTTGCAGATGGAAGAAAAGAATTAACACTTACCCATGGTTGGCAGTTCTCCAGAGACAGCGTCACATGGCAGGAAGTCACCGTGCCTCACGACTGGGCCATTTCCGGTCCCTTCGACAAGAAATGGGACCTGCAGGTGGTGGCTATCGAACAGAATGGAGAGAAAGAGAAGTCGGAAAAGTCAGGACGTTCAGGAGCCTTGCCCTGGATCGGGCGGGGGTATTATCGCACCACCGTATCTCTCAATGAGAAACCTGCTTCGGCATTGTTGATCTTCGATGGTGCTATGAGTGAACCGTCGGTGCGCATCAATGGACACGTCGCCGGTGGATGGGCTTATGGTTACAATGCTTTCCGTATCGACGCTGCCGCGTTGCTCCACACGGGTGACAATCTGATAGAGGTGTCGCTCAACAATGTGGAGGAGAGCAGCCGATGGTATCCAGGTGGCGGACTGTATCGCCCCGTCAAACTCATTCTCGGAGGCCCGCTCATGCTCGACGACTGGGACACCTTCTTCCAGACTGTTCAGGCCGACTCGGCCTCTGCTGTAGTTAAGGTTTCGTGCGGAGTGAGAGGTCATGCACAGAGTCGAGTGACTGCTGTCGAAGTGATATTGAGAGACCAACGCGGACGGCAGGTGGACGCATGTCATTCGGGGTTGGATGCCGAGGGCAAATGCCAGTACACGATGCATGTGCGTCGTCCTCAGTTGTGGTCTCCTGAGACACCTTATTTATATAGTCTCGTCACACGGCTCTATTGTGATAATGACTTGGTAGACGAAAAAGTCACCAAAGTGGGCATACGCACCATCGCTGTCAGCAAAGAGCACGGATTCCAACTCAATGGTGTGACTCGCAAGATCAAGGGTGTCTGCCTCCATCATGACCTGGGCCCTCTGGGTGCGGCTGTCAACCGTGCGGCACTCATACGTCAGGTGCGTACGATGAAAGAGATGGGATGCGACGCCATACGCACGGCGCACAACATGCCGTCGGCTATGCAGATGGAGGTGTGCGACTCGATGGGCATGATGGTTATGGCCGAGAGTTTCGACATGTGGATTTATCCCAAGTGTAAGAATGGTTATGCGCGCTTTTTCAAAGAGTGGGCCGACCGTGACATCGAAAACTTGGTGCGTCACCACCGCAATCATCCCTCCATCGTCATGTGGAGCATTGGCAATGAGATACCTGAGCAGTGGAGCGAGGAGGGTAGGGAGATATCCCGCCATCTGCAGGATCTCTGCCATCGTTTCGACCCGTCGCGTCCTGTAACACAGGGCATGGATAGGGCAGAGCAGGCCTTGAAGTCAGGTTTCGCTCAGGTGATGGATGTGCCAGGGTTCAACTACCGCGTGCATAAGTACGAAAACAATATCAAGCAGTTGCCAAAAGGCTTCTTGCTCGGGTCGGAGACGGCTTCCACGGTCAGCTCGCGTGGTGTATACAAATTTCCTGTAGTGGTCTCCGACCATGCGGTCTACCCCGACGGGCAGTGTTCGTCATATGATACGGAGTATTGTTCTTGGAGCAATCTGCCGGATGACGACTGGCGTATGCAAGATGACTACGACTGGGTCATCGGCGAGTTTGTATGGACTGGCTATGACTATTTGGGTGAGCCTACGCCATATGATGGCTACTGGCCGTCACGGAGTAGCTATTTTGGCATTTGCGACCTCGCAGGACTGCCCAAAGACCGTTACTACCTCTATCGCAGCAAGTGGAATCAGCGTGAGCATACCATTCATCTGTTGCCTCACTGGACATGGAAAGGCCGAGAGGGTCAGGTCACGCCAGTGTATTGTTATACCGATTATCCTGAGGCGGAACTCTTCGTCAATGGGGTCAGTCAGGGGCGCATTCATAAAGACTCGTCCGCTCGTCTCGACCGCTATCGTCTCAGATGGAACGACGTGAAATATCAGCCTGGCAGTATAAAAGTCGTTGTCTATGATGAGCAAGGTAAAAAGGCGGGCGAGAAGGAAGTCTTCACGGCTGGGAAACCTGCCAGTCTCAAGTTGGAGACAGATCGCAATGTCATCAAGGCCGATGGCGAGGATTTAGCATTTGTGACGGTCAGCCTGACAGACGAGAATGGCAACTTGATACCTGACGCATCCGACCAACTGACATTTTATGTGACAGGCAGTGGTACTTTCAAGGCTGTTTGCAATGGCGACGCCACGTCGCTGGAGTCCTTTGTCGAGCCTACCATGAGATTGTTCCATGGCCAGTTGGTGGTCGTTGTCCAGGCTTCCAATCAGAAAGGGGAGCTCACCCTCAATGTTTCTGACCAGAAAGGAAAGTACCAAGCTTCTTGCATCATCAAAGTGGAGTAGGGGTGAGAAAACGTGAGTATCAGGAGGTACGCCTGAAGTAATGACAGAGTAACATAAAGGGAGGGAGTAGAGAATATGCATCTCTACAACCTCCCTCCTCCGTATGCTTCGGCTTTGCCGAAGCTCTATTCCTGCGTTAGAGGGAGCGGTATACAAGATATACAAGATACTACTTCCGCCGTATATCAACCTTCACTCCGAGCCCTTTCTTCCATTCCTCCAAAAAGGCAAACCACTCCTTCGCAGAGTGCATGCCGAAGGTTTCGTTGTCGCTGGCAAACGTGATGTAATAGGTCAAGTGGTCGGAGGGAATATTCACCACAAAGGGGTAGTTGTCTTTGTCGGCTGGCAATTCTTTCGTGATATTGGAGGAAGGCAGGCAGATACCTAAGCCCACTGTCTCTCTCTTATGTCCGGCGGAGTCTTTCTCGGAGACAGGCCAGTCAATGCCCCAGCAGCCGCGAAGACCTTGATGGTCACTAAATTCCACTGAGTTCTTGACGTTGATGACACCTGTGGCAAACTGCAGGTCATTCACAGGACGGCTGAAACTCACATCCACCCTGCAGTCACGACGGCCGGCATAGAGCGTATAGAGTGTGGTCATGTCAACAGGACGGGTGCTACCTTCCTGCTGCCAGGCCTCGTCTCTCACTTCCACGATGGTGCGCAGGGGACCACGGGCGATGATACGCTGCCCTCTATGCTCCACGTCTTTGATCATGGTGGGGCGCTGTCCATCCCAGCCACGTAGGGTGCCGAGACCTAATGTCTCACCCACCCAAAGGATGTCATCTCCATATCCTGCGGCTTTCTGGTCTTTGTCGGGATAGAACTGTGTCTCTTTCAATTCCAGACCCTTTTTGTATTTGCCGTAGATGTCCACAGTCTGACGGTGGTCGAAATAGATGCGATAGGCCACCATGTCGTTTTCGAAGGCGGCGCCATGATGATGGAGCATAGAATAGGGGTTGACGTTGCGGTCCACCGTCAGTTGAGAGATATACAGGTCTTGTTTGTTGCTCTCTTTGATTTTCTTGTTTGTGAGCATCATCTCCACATACACCTGAGCGGGATAGGCGATGGGGGCACCAGTCTCAGAGAGCGACACTTGCAGCGTCTTCTTTTTCTTCTTGCCTATATTGGTCAGAACGAACAGTTCATCATACACACCGTCACCATTCAGGTCATCCAGCTGGCAGGGTATTTCCATGCCATCAGTGGTCACCTTGGCGCTTTTGATTGTCTGACCAAACGGTTGCAGGTCAATGCTGACAGGATAATTCTCTGCATCCATTTTACTGTTGTTCACCAGTTCCACGTCAAAAGTGGTCTGTGCTGCCAGGCCATTGATGACAGCCATGAGTAGGGTGGTCAATAATGCTCTTTTCATTTCTTGCTGATAGGATTTGTTTGAGTAGAGGTTTTTCCATGCAAATATAATCAAAAAAATAAATATCTCCATCATCAACACCATTTTATCTGATTGTTTTTCTTGCATTGAAGCTTTTAGTCAGTCTTCTCACAACTTCTATTTGTGAAAATTGATTAACAGATAGCCTCGTTTTAGGCTGTTTGTTCACAATAATTTTAAAATTTTTAGCAAAATATTTGGAAATTAAGATAATTTTTGCTAATTTTGCAAAATGAAGTATTATGGGTGATTCTTATTGATGAAATGTCACTTTAGGATCAGTATGAATAGTGCAAAACTCAAGTCAAATTGGTGAGAATTAGTTATTTTATAGGATGCATTGTCGCTGTCTGTCTCCTTACGGCGTGCGATTTTAAACTCAAGCCTTTCGACGAAGTCGTCGCAGAGGTGCAAGAGGTTAAGATCCAGCGTTATGACAGACTGGAGAGCCTGTATCTCACTACAGGCGACTTCTCCGCGTTGCAGCAAATGAGCACCGATTATCCTATAGAGACACGTACGCTCATTGAGAATGTGCTGGGGTTGGGCACCGTCGATGACCCTGAGATCAATTCACGCTTGCTCCGCTTTTTCCAGGACAGTGTGCTGCAGGTGATGATTTCCGACGCTGAGGTGCAATACGCCAATATGGATGATCTCAACAAAGACCTGACAGATGCTTTTCACCGCCTCACCGTCTGGGTGCCATCACTGAAAGTGCCTATGCTCTATGCGCAGATCTGTGCCCTCGATCAGAGTATTGTTGTAGGCGATGCGTCGGTTGGCATCTGTCTCGACAAATACCTCGGAGCGGATTATGGATTGTACAAAAAGTTTTACGATGAGCAGCAACGTAAGACCATGACACGGCAGTATATTGTGCCCGATGTGCTGGCATTCTATCTCCTCAGCCAGTATCCATTGCCCAATTTCAGAACCACAGAGCAGCGTGTGCGCGACCTTCATATCGCAAAGATACAATGGGTGGTCAACAAAACCATTGGCAACCATTTTTTTAAGTCACCTTATGTCAATATCATCAACCGTTTCACGGCCAAAAACCCTGGAATGTCGGTAGAGGAAATACTCAATGACCTCGACTATGACAAGTATCCTACACGCTGACATCGTCTTATACTATATCTTTCCGATAGTTTTTCCCTTGCCATAGGTCTTCTTTCTCCATATAGTCTTCCAGCATTTTTGTGAAGGCCTGACTTTTCAGTCCCCAGTGTGGCGCCACTACCATCTCTTTTGGCGACAGGGTCACAAATCTTTCCAGTAGAAGGTCTTCACGCAGTCTTGAGATATAGTCTGCCAGTAGGGTTAGGTATTCTTCTACCTGAAACAAAGGGAGGGGCGACGAGGCGTGCATCTGCGCAAGGCGCGTGCCCTTAAGTACCTGTAGATGATGGATTTTTAGGACATGAAGGGGTAGGGATGAGAGCACAGCCGCTTGCTGGAGGTGGTCGTCATGGTCTTCGCCTGGCAGACCTAATATCACATGGCCGCCAGTATAGATGCCTCTTGATGCTGTTGCCTCGATGGCTCTTCGTGTACAGGCAAAGTCATGCTGTCTGTTGATAGCGCGAAGTGTGCGGTCATTGACACTCTCTATGCCGTATTCCACGACCACGAATACATCCTGGCTCAAATCTTTGAGATAGTCAAGCAGGTCATCACTCACACAGTCAGGGCGGGTTCCTATCATGATGCCCACGATGTCCTCCACAGAGAGGGCTTCCTCGTAACTCTTACGCAGGGTGTCAAGATCGGCGTAGGTGTTGCTGTATGACTGGAAGTAGACGATATAACGCATGTCGGGATACTTCTTTCCGAAAAACGCTTTCCCGTCATTGACCTGCTGGGTGATGGGATGGGCCGAGTCACAATAGGAGGGACTGAATGAGCGGTTGTCGCAAAAGATACATCCACCAGTGCCTTTGCTGCCGTCACGGTTGGGGCAGGTAAATCCAGCGTCGACCATGATTTTCTGCACATGAAACGGAAACTGCCTTTTCAGCCAGTTGCCATAGTCGTTGTATCTTTTCTTTTTCATTTCGAGATGATTGAATCCGATGCAAAATTAAATAAAACAAAATCAAAAATAGAAAAATAACAGGCAAAAAGCCAACAGCTGACGGCTAATCACGAAAAGCGAACCGCTTACACTCCCCAACTTCCAAAACTTCTGTTTCTTTTGCTTAAAAAATGTCATATTTGAGAAAAAATCAGTATATTTGCACCGTCTTTATTACCATGTGTCATATGAACATTCACCATCCTATGAGAGTATTATTATTCTGTGTGTCGTTATTGCTGTTGAATACGACAGTGTCTGCTGACGACATGATCAAATTGGAAGATATCACAAGTGGCAAGTTTGCAGCTGATAATCTGCGTTCAATGGCGCCGCTACCTGATGGAGAAAACTTCTCTCAGTTGAGTCCCGACGGTGACAAGATTCTCTCTTATTCGTTTAAGACGGGCGAGATGACGGGAGTGGTCTTCGATGCCACACAAGCTGTAGGCGACTCGATCACCTCTATTGATGGTTATCAGTTCAGTCCAGATGGCAGATGGCTGATGCTCCAGACCAACACAGAGCGCATTTATCGCCGTTCGTACAAAGCCGACACTTATTTATACCAGTTGGACTCCAAACGCCTGATACCACTTACTAGCCAAGGTAAGGAGCAGGTGCCTATTTGGTCGCCCGACAGTAAGAGAATCGCTTTCGTGCGTGACAATAATATATTTATCGTCTCTCTTGATGACGACATGAAAGTGACACAGGTGACCACTGACGGACGTTTCAACGAAATCATCAATGGCATACCTGACTGGGTCAATGAGGAGGAATTCTCTTTCAACTGCTCTTTGACGTTCACAAAAGACGGGAAAAACATCGCATGGATCAAATACGATGAGTCGGGAGTGAAAACCTATTCTCTTCAACTCTTCTCTGGCATGAAACCCACACGTGAGGAGTTCGCCGATTACCCGGGAGAGTATTCCTACAAATACCCCAAGGCTGGACAGGACAATGCAAAGGTCTCTGCATGGTATTATGAAATCGACAAGGCCAAGACATCACGCTTTGACCTCCCATTGGATGAGGATGGCTATATCCCTCGTATCTTCTGTGGATACAATGATGCTGATGTGTTGCTCTGTACGATGAACCGGCATCAGGATGAGCTCTGCATTTACAAGTCTGACACGAATACGGGGCATTGCAGCCTCTTAATCAGTGAGCGCGTGCCTAAATATATTAAGGAGGAAGTGTTAGCAGGCATCATTTTCACCAATAAGGCTATCTTTATGTCCAGCGACCGAGATGGTTTCATGCAAGTCTATCAGTACGATACCAATGGCAAACTGATCACTCAGGTCTCAAAAGCCAAGTATGGCATCAGCGCTCTTTATGGTTATGATGAGCGCACCAAGACCCTTTTCTATCAGGCTGCCGACATTTCGCCTCTGGAGAGGGAAGTCTATGCCACCAACAGCAAGGGAAAGACTCGCAACCTCACACCAAGACGTGGGTGGAACACGGCTAGGTTCTCTGGCAATTATCAGTATTATGTCTCCACATGGAGCGACATGAACACTCCCTATGAGAGCATGGTGTGCAATATCAAAGGCAAAATGCTGCGGCAGGTGGTCGACAATGCCAAACTGAAAGAGAAATTGGCGGCATGTCAACTTCCTACAAAAGAGTTCTTCTCGTTCACCACTTCTGAAGGCGTGGCGCTCAATGGCGTGATGATCAAGCCTGCCGACTTCACTCCGAGTCGGAAATATCCTGTCATCATGTTTCAGTATAGCGGCCCTGGCAGCCAGCAGGTGGTCAACTCTTGGAGCATCGGCTCGATGGGGCAGGGCGGCATGTATGACTTCTATCTCGCACAGCGGGGCTATATCATCGTGTGTGTAGACGGACGAGGCACTGGCGGACGTGGTACAGACTTTGAGAAATGCACCTACCTGCAACTCGGCGACCTTGAGTCGAAAGACCAGGTTGAGACGGCGCTCTATCTCGCCTCACTGCCTTATGTCGACGCTGACAACATCGGTATATGGGGCTGGAGCTATGGCGGATTCAATACACTGATGAGTATGAGTGAAGGAAGACCGGTGTTCAAGGCAGGGGTGGCTGTAGCACCTCCCACCAACTGGAGGTTCTACGATTCTATCTACACCGAGCGTTTCATGCGCACACCAAAGGAGAACCCCGAGGGCTATGCGGTCAACCCCATCGTGAGGGCTTCTCAGTTGCATGGCGCTCTGCTCATCTGTCATGGCATGGCCGATGACAATGTGCATCCACAGAACACTTTTGAGTACCATGAGGCACTCGTGCAGGCTGACAAGGATTTCAAGGAGTTGTTGTACACCAACCGCAATCATAGTATTTATGGAGGCAATACCCGAAATCATCTGTTGCGACAAATCGCACAGTTCTTCTTCGAACATTTAAAATAACTAAATACCTGAAATTATGAGAAATAAATGGATTTTGGCCATTGGGTTCGCCGCAATGATGTCGACTGTGGCTGAGGCAAAGGACATCACAATCGTGGTGAATAACAATGAGCGGGTGCAGAGACAGGAACTGGTGGAGGTCAACGCTGCTGATGTATATAAAAGCATGGGCATCAAAAAGGGAAGCCAGTTGATCGTGAAAAACTCACTCGGCCAACCGGTAAACTATCAGCTGACCTATGATGGCAAACTCCTCATCGACGCCGCTGTGAGACCTTGTGGCAGTGCCGTGTTTACGGTCTCGCAAGGGGAGCCTCAGAAAATGAAGTCTTTTGTGACAGGACGGCAATATCCAGAGCGTGTGGACGACATCGCGTGGGAAAACGACCGTACTGCTTATCGCCTTTATGGGCCAGCACTACAGCGGTCGGGTGAGAAAGCCTATGGTATCGACGTGTGGCTGAAAAACACTCCCGATCTGGAGGTGGAGAAACGCTATGAGGTGGAACTTGCCAACCATCACAAAATACAAGAACTGAGAAAAGCGGGCAAAGACAAAGAGGCACGGCAGGTGGAGATAGAGACCACCTATCATTTCGACCATGGCTACGGACTCGACTGCTACAAGGTGGGGCCATCTCTGGGCTGCGGCGCACCGGCGCTGATGGATCAAGGCCGTCTCGTCATGCCTTATAGTTATAAGGAGTATAAAATACTTGACAATGGACCATTGCGATTCACCGTAGAGCTGGTGTACAATCCCTCTGTCGTAGGAGACAATCAACAGGTGGTGGAGCATCGCTTGCTGAGCCTTGACAAAGGATCCAACTTCAATAAGATGGTGGTATGGTACGATGGATTGGAAAAACCATGCGACCTGGCAGCTGGCGTGGTGATACATGAGGAGGACACACAAAGTCTCAAGTTCGGGCGTGACTATCTCGCTTATGCCGACCCTACCGACGCTCCTGCAAATCAGAATTTCCAAATCTATGTGGCAGCACTCTTCCCTGATGGCGCCGATGAGACCAAAGCTATCTTCAACGACGAGGTGAAAAATGGCATTGCAGGACATGCAGTAGGCATCCAGAAGGCCTTGAAGAGCGGACAGAAATATACCTACTATTTCGGCTCGGCATGGAGCAAGAACGATGTCCGCACCTTCGACGAGTGGATCCTACGCATCAACGGCTTCCTCGACGCACTGCACAGTCCACTTGAGGTGGCAGTTAAATAATAATGACTCAATATCATCATACAATAATAAAAACTACAACATGAAAAGACTCTTATTAGGTGACGAGGCCATCGCACAGGGCGCACTCGATGCAGGACTGAGCGGTGTCTATGCCTATCCTGGCACACCTTCTACCGAGATCACGGAGTACATACAAAACTCGCCACTGGCCGCGGAGAGAAATGTGCACCGCAAATGGTGTGTCAATGAGAAAACGGCCATGGAGACCGCATTGGGCATGTCGTATATGGGCAAGCGGGCTCTCGTCTGTATGAAACATGTAGGGCTCAATGTCTGTGCCGATCCCTTCGTCAACTCTGCCATGACTGGCACCAATGGCGGGGTGGTGGTGCTGGCTGCCGATGACCCTTCAATGCATTCGTCGCAAGATGAGCAGGACAGCCGCTTCTATGGCAAATTTGCCATGGTGCCCGTATTTGAACCCAGTTCACAACAGGAGGCTTACGACATGATGGCTGAGGCGTTCGATTATTCCGAAAGGGAACATCTGCCGGTGCTCATGAGGGTGACCACACGTATGGCGCACTCCAGGGCTGTGGTCGAGGTGAAAGACTCTCCACGAGCAGAAAATCAGCTCAACTATGACTCTGTGGCTGCCAACTGGGTGCTGCTGCCTGTCAACGCACGCCGACGCAATAATTATGTGACCGCACAGCAGCAGAAACTGGAAGACGACGCTGCCGCCTCTCCATATAATGCATACATCGAGGGCGATGACCATAGCATGGGCATCATCGCCAGCGGCATCGCATACAATTATCTGATGGAGTGTTTCCCGGAAAAATGTCCATACCCGGTCCTCAAAATCTCCAGATATCCTCTGCCGAAAGCATTGGTCAGAAAAATGACCGAGGAGTGTGACTCCGTGCTCGTCATCGAGGAGGGACAGCCATTTATTGAGGACATGCTTCGGGGTATCATGCCGGGCAATGCCATCATCAAGGGACGGCTTACCGGAGAACTTCCACGCACAGGCGAACTGAACCCCGACTGTGTGAAAAAGGCTCTTGGCATCGCTCCTGAAGAGACCTTCGCACCATCTGACAAAGTGGCCGCAAGACCACCGGCACTGTGCCAGGGATGCGGACACCGTGACGTCTATGCAGCACTCAACCAAGTGCTCCTCGAATATCCCAATGCTCGGGTGTTCGGCGACATCGGATGCTATACCCTGGGCTTCTTGCCACCTTATAAAGCCATTCACTCTTGTGTAGACATGGGTGCTAGTATCACGATGGCTAAAGGTGCTGCTGACGCAGGACAATGGCCCGCCGTGGCAGTCATTGGCGACTCCACCTTCACTCATTCTGGCATGACAGGACTGCTCGACGCCGTCAATGAGAATGCCAATATCACGGTCATCATCAGCGACAACCTCACAACAGCTATGACGGGTGGACAAGACTCCGCTGGCACCAACAAGTTTGAGGCCATCTGTCGCGGACTGGGTGTCGACGACGCTCATCTGCGTGTCGTGGTGCCTCTGCCTAAGAATATGCCCGAAATCACACGCATCATCCGTGAGGAAATCGAGTATCGCGGACTCAGTGTCATCATTCCGCGCAGAGAGTGTATGCAGACATTGCAGCGTCATCTTAAACAAAAGAAAGCTAAGGAGGCAAACAAATGAAAACGGATATCATATTGTGTGGCGTCGGCGGACAGGGTATCTTGTCTATCGCTACTATCATCGGAGAAGCAGCCATGAAGGAAAACCTTTATATCAAACAGGCTGAAGTGCATGGCATGTCACAACGCGGAGGAGATGTGCAGAGCAATCTGCGTATCTCGTCAACACCTATCAACAGCGACTTGATCGGACTTGGACAGTGTGATGTCATCATCTCCATGGAACCGATGGAGGCCTTGAGATATTTGCCATATCTCCACAAAGACGGATGGATCATCACCTCATCCACACCATTTGTCAACATACCCAACTATCCCGACATGAGCGACATCATGGCAGAATATGACAAACTCGACAACGTCATCATGCTGGATATCGAGAAGCTGGCAAAAGATAATGGAGTGCCACGCTCGGCCAATGTCATCTTGCTCGGAGCCGCACAGCGCGCACTTGGCATCGACTATGAAAAACTAGAGGCTGCCATCGCACGGGTATTCGGCAGAAAGGGCGAGGCAATCGTAGCCGCTAACATCAAGGCGCTCGCCATAGGAAAGGAAGCACAAAGATGAGACCAACACCGATACCAAAACAGTTAGTAGATGATGCGATACGCGACTTCGGCATCCAAGATTTTGCCAAAGCCACCATACGCGAGGTGAAGTCAATCGCGGCGTACGCTGAGAAAGAAGCTGGCGTGGAGTTCATCAAGATGGAGATGGGCATTCCGGGACTACCAGCATCAAAAATAGGTGTGGAGGCGCAAATCAAGGCGCTGCAAGAGGGTATCGCCAATAGCTATCCTGATATCCAGGGCAACCCGGAGTTGAAACATCAGGCCAGCCGTTTCGTCAAGGCATTCATCGGTGTGGACATCCATGAAGAGTGTTGCGTCCCTACCGTAGGGTCTATGCAGGGCACTTTCGCATCGTTCATGCTTTGTGCTCAGGCCGATAAGAAAAAGGATACGGTGCTTTTCATTGACCCGGGATTCCCTGTGCAAAAAATGCAACTGCAGGTGCAGGGAGTCAAATATGAGACATTCGATGTCTATGACTACAGGGGAGAAAAGTTGGCACCCAAAGTGGAGAGCTACCTCGCAAAAGGCAATATTTGTGCCATCGTCTATAGCAACCCCAACAACCCGGCGTGGATCTGCCTCAACGAAGAGGAACTGAAGAGCATCGGTGAACTCGCCACACGCTATGACGTCATCGTCATGGAAGACCTGGCTTATTTTGCCATGGATTTCCGCAAGTCGCTTAGTGTGCCGTTCCAACCGCCTTATCAGCCCACCGTGGCGCGCTATACGGACAATTATATCTTGATGATCAGTGGTTCAAAGGCGTTTAGCTATGCAGGGGAGCGCATCGCAGTGGTGTGTATCTCCGACGCGCTTTTCCATCGGCATTACGAGGCACTCGATGCCAGATATGAGGGACTGCCCTTCGGCTTGGTGTTCTCCACACGCATCCTCTATGCGCTCTCATCAGGTACTTCTCATAGTGCTCAGCTGGCATTGGCAGCTATCATGAAGGCGGCAGCCGACGGCACCTATGACTTCCGAAAGGAAGTGGCTGTGTATGGAGAGCGTGCACACAAGATGAAGGAAATCTTTTGCAGGCATGGCTTTTATGTGGTCTACGACCATGACTTGGGCGACCCTGTGGCTGATGGATTCTATTTCACCATCGGCTATCCCGGCATGACCAGTGGTCAGTTGGCTCACGAACTGATGTATTATGGGGTCAGCGCCATCTGTTTGATTACAACAGGAAGTCATCAAGAGGGTTTGAGGGTTTGCACCTCATTTGTCAAAGATCATCAATACGCTCTGCTCGAAGAGCGAATGGCTATCTTCGAAGAAAACAACCCGAGATAATGTTAAAGGAGGATGAGTCCATGGCTCATCCTCCTTCATCTCAAGTTTCGGTAGTCAAGAAGTTTCGGACTTCCGAAACTTCAGTAAATTACTCTTCCACGATTCCTGCTTCAACCCATTTCTTCGACACTTCCTCAGCGTCTTTCAGAGCTTGGGCGTAGTCGAGAGGTGTATTCTCGTCGATCTGATAGTTCTCGCACAGAATTTTTGCCAGGTCTTCAGGAGTGAACTCCTTGCCTTGAATGCTGTTCCACAAGAATGCGGACGACTCATTCATGCTGATGATGTTGGTGAAGTCGATGTTCTCCAGTCCCTCTGCTACGATGATCTGCTCACCACAGACTTCACGAAGGTTAAATCCTTTTTTTGCTTTCATATTCTTTTGGGTTTAAAAATTTTCAACCATATCCTACGATGAAATGCCAGTGGCCAACGGCGGATAGGAGTCAGACGCATCCAAATCCATGAGTAGGTGCGCCATTTCCAACCGTCTGTGCGGTCAAGGGTTTTGCGGCCTTTACGGTAGAAACCCACGACACTGGCTCGAAGGTCGTCTTTTTTACAATATTCGGGGCGTAAGTTGCCGTCGCCTAAAAGTGTCACGTCATCACCCTCCATTTTGATGATACGATGGAGGACGTAATGCCCGGGGCCTATCTCTGCCAAGACAGGGTCAAGCACCTGTGGGTTGTTGAGCTTCGTCAGCAGGGCTTGGTCGCGACGGTCCTCCAAAAACGGGCGCATACTGATGCCACGCAGATTGAGCGTCACGGTATGGCCTTTGTTGATCTCATCGATGATAATAGGAAACAGTTTGCTGTTCTCAAATTGTATCTGATGCATCTTTGGCCGTGTGGCCTGTCTGTCATTCATTGAAGCCATCTTACTCTGTTTTTATTCAAATCACAGGTTCATCTCATTTGACAGCGATCACCGAATTGCATACCTCTGCGGCTTCTCTGTTGGGGAGGCAGTGAAGGATATACACTCCTGTCACCTCCACAATCTTCGTCACAATATCGCAAAGGTTGCGGAAAATGTCGACATCCCATTTCATCGAAGAGCAGGAAGGAAGCACAGAGGTGAAAGCCTCTATTGGGCTTAGCTTTTCCACAGAGTTGACCTTAGCTCGGTCGATGCGTGTCAAAGCACCTAATTTAGCTTTAGTGTTGCGATAGCATGGGGTCTTGCCACTCCAGGGCGTGCCATAGATGTATGCCTTGCCGTCTATCACACGGATGATGGGGTTGTCGTCGTTCATCAAGTCACAGCCAGGAAGGTGGCGAAGCCACATACTCACTTGTGTTGACTTGCCTGTGCCACTCGCGGCGCAGAAGGCGTAGCCGTAACCATTCTGCCTTACCAGTGAGGCATGAATCAAAACCGTGTCTTTCCAACTGCCTGCCATAGCCATGGCGATGATAAGCACATTGTTGATACCAAAGACGCGCATGTCGAAGTTGCCTTTCAGCGCACAATAGCATTTGTCAAACTTCTTGCTGGTCTTCATCATTGAGCATTCATTGCCTGACAAATCCTTGAAGATGATTTGATAACCGCCATCGGGCAATACATCGACAACAATGTCACCATTGCCTCCCTCAAACTTGCGGATACGCTGACGCTCTGTCTTGGGGGCTGGGGTTAGGTCGTCGTCCACCACCAACTCAAACAATAAGGGCTCTTTGGCTTCTTCTACCATAAAGGGTAGGCAAGAGCGGATCAAGGAGAGGTTATTATAACGGTTGTCTATGAAGGTGATTTTTATATAATGTTCTGCGATGCAGAAAATCCGTGATTCTGTATTCATTTTTTTGTCTTGATATGGTGCTTGGATTAGTGTCGTGGAGGAAGGGACAGTATTTCAGAGTCCTGAGCGCCCGAGGCTGATGGCTTTTTGTTTTCTTTGTCAAGCTTGCCTTTCTCTTTCCTCTTTTTGGCTTTCTCTGCTTTCTGAGCGGCTTTTTTGTTCTCTACCACTTCCGTCTCGTCAGAAAAATAGGGCTTGATCATCTCAAATCGATAGTCATCCTCGTCCAGGCTGCGTAAGTCGAAATTCTTCACTTTCTTCTTCGACGGGGTGTAGCGAGACTTCATTTTCGAGTATTTCTTCAGAATGTCTTTCTCCTTTTCGGCGTATACCACCACACAGGTGCGGTTCGTCTGGCCTTTCGAAGTGAAATAATTCTTGAATTGATTGGAATACTCATTGCGGTTGACAAGAAAATGGGTCTTTACGTCTACCCATGCACTGTCTATGATTTGAATATTGGTGATGTAAACGACAGAGTCATTGAATGACGCGGAAAGTCCGAACATGTAAATAGGTGTACAATACGATTTGGCAGAAGCCGGCATGATGCCGCACCATATCAATATTGCTACAAGAATAATAGACTTAAATTTCATTTCTTTTTTTACTTGATAAAGTGTTGAGACCATCCTTGTCGGTCTTACTACCCAAGATAGGCCTTGAGCAACTTGTTCTTTGTGTTGTGACGAAGACGGCGGATGGCTTTCTCCTTGATCTGGCGAACACGCTCTCTTGTAAGCCCATATTTGTCGCCAATCTCTTCAAGGGTCATCTCGGGCTGATTGATACCGAAAAATGCCTCGATGATCTGACGCTCTCGCTCGTTAAGAGTCAGAAGGGCACGATTGATTTCGTTTCTAAGCGATTCTGCCACCAGCGCGTAGTCGGTGGTGGGAGCATCCACGTTGGGAAGGACATCAAGCAGACTATTCTCCTCTCCATCCACAAACGGAGCGTCCACAGAGATATGGCGATTGTTCACTTTGAGGGCATCTTCTATCTTGTCCTCTGGGATATCAACGGAGTCTGCTATCTCATCGATACTTGGACGTCGCTCGTGCTCTTGCTCAAACTTGTTGAGCACACGGTTGATTTTGTTCACAGAGCCTACTTGGTTGAGTGGAAGACGTACGATACGACTTTGTTCGGCTATCGCTTGCAGTATGCTTTGGCGAATCCACCACACAGCGTAGGAGATGAACTTGAAACCACGGGTCTCGTCAAATTTCTCTGCCGCCTTGATCAAGCCAAAGTTGCCCTCGTTGATCAAGTCGGGCAGACTAAGTCCTTGGTTCTGATATTGCTTGGCTACAGACACCACAAAACGAAGATTGGCCTTGGTCAGCTTTTCCAGCGCTTTCTTGTCTCCTTTACGGATTCGCTGGGCCAGTTCTACCTCCTCCTCCACAGTGATTAAGTCTTCATGGCCTATCTCCTGTAGATATTTATCGAGAGAGGCGCTCTCTCGATTTGTAATCGATTTTGTGATTTTCAGCTGTCTCATAGCGGCAAAGATATTAAGTGGCTGCAAAAATACTAATTTCCTTACAAAAAAACAAGCAAATCAACAATTAATTGAAGATTCGCTTGTTTTTCGGGAGAAGCTGTTTACTTTTAGGATTAATTCTTGCTCAGATCAACAGCGAAGTATTTCTTCTTGCCTGTAGGCCACAAACCTTGGATGTAGAGCACTGGCTCCTTGCTGGTCGAAGCATCTTTCACCACTTTCTGCAAGTCATCAAGCGTTTTCACAGGGGTGTCATTGATCTTCTGGATGATAAAGCCCTTGGCAAGACCGGCGTCTTTCATCACACCATTGTTGATCTTCGTGATCTCAAGACCGTAGGAAATCTCCAGCTGCTTCTTCTGGGCATCGCTGATCTCCTTGAAGTTGGCGCCAAGCACATCCAGATCGGCAGTCTTCACTACGTCGGTGCTGCCCTGGGTGTTCTTCAGAGTCACGACCTTCTCTTTTTTCTCCTTCTTGTGCAGGAAAGTGACCTTCGCCTTATCACCAGGACGCTTGCCAGCAAGCACTTCATTAAGCTCTGCCAACTTGCCCACTTTCTTACCGTCGATACCGATGATCACGTCGCCCTCTTCCATGCCGGCCTCAGCAGCAGCGCCACCATCTTCCACTTTCTTGACATAGACACCCTCATTCGTCCCTAAGTCCACTTCCTGGCCTTTGGCCTTCTGTGAGTCGATGAAGTTGTGCACGTCCATACCTTGGATCATCAGCACTGCACGCTGCACGGTGCCAAATTGCTTCAGGTCGGCCACCACTTTGTTCATAATGGTGGTGGGGATGGCAAATCCGTAGCCACTGTAGCTGCCCGTCTGGGAGTAGAGCATGGCATTGATACCCACCAGTTCACCCTGGGTGTTGACAAGGGCACCACCGGAGTTGCCTTGGTTGATGGCGGCGTCAGTCTGGATAAACGACTCCAGGTCATTGGCATAGAGTGAGCGGGCCTTGGCACTGACGATGCCAGCAGTGACGGTAGAATTGAGATTGAAGGGGTTGCCAACGGCGATCACCCATTCACCTACTTTCAGCTTGTCTGAGTCGCCAATAGGAAGGGAGGGCAGGTTCTTGCCGTCTATTTTGATAAGAGCCAGGTCGGTGGTCTTGTCATTGCCGATGATACGGGCGGAGAACTCGCGGTTGTCGTTGAGGGTCACGGTCAGCTCGTCGGCACCTTCCACCACGTGGTTGTTGGTCACGATATAGCCATCTGACGAAATCAGCACACCTGAGCCACTGGCCTCACGCTTTGGAGTCTGTACTTGGCGGCGCTGACGCTCACCATTGTTGGGAGTACCGAAAAAGCCAAAGGGGTCACTGAAAAAGTCACTGAAGGGGTCGGACTCCACTTCCACTGTCTTAATCTTTGAGTTCTGCACATATTTGATATGAACCACTGCAGGCAGCGCTTTCTCTGCCGCATAAGTGAGGTCTACTTGGCCACCGGGCACGGTAGGCGACTGACTTGCGTTGGTGCACGCAGGAGTGAGACTGAGTGTAAGGGCAAAAGCTGCCGCTGTCAGAAATGTCTTGTTGCTTTTCATTGTCATGTATGTTTTTTTGTTGTTTAACTTTCCGTTTAAGACAATGCAAATTTAGACGCAAAAAATGTTAATCTCTCATTTTGTGCAAATATTTGTCCTCTTTTAACAATCAACTGACACATCTTAACGAGTGTTTGCTTGAAATGACAAGATTTTTAGTTTTATTTACTAATCCATACTGACACCATGTCATACCTCTGCCTTTCCTCCCATTGCCCACTCATCGTCTCTCCCATACCCCTCAAAACCAAAAAACCTCAAAAATCTTTTGCCATTCCCTTCCTTTGCATTAATTTTGCAGCACAAAAGCAGAATCTCGGTCTGTCGCTGGCACTTTGGTGCGAGAGGAAAGTCCGGGCAGCACAGGGCACTCCACTTCCGAAAATAGAAGCTATTGGTGACAGTAGGCGCTGACAGAAGAAAACAACCGCCAGGCTCGTACTGGTAAGGGTGAGAAGGTGGTGTAAGAGACCACCAGCCGGCGGGTGATCGTCGGGCTGTGTCGGCTGGAGGCTGCAAGTTCGCGTATACCATCGTCTGAGGGTTGCCCGCCCGACTCACTCCGATGGAGGGTAGAACGCTTCAGGCAACAGGTGACTGGTGTCGTAGATAAATGACAGATACTTTCAGGATTTCCTGAAAGGACAGAACCCGGCTTACAGAGATTCTGCTTTTTTCTAAAAAAAAATGCCCAAAATGTCGCTGTTATGGTTTTTTTGATTATCTTTGCCCTGTAATAGTACTTTGTTAAAAACTTATATAATCACATCTTTACTATGACGACTTCCGTGGATCCCAAAAACGCACAGCTTTCTAAAGCTTATAGTGACTTTTTGTCAGAAATCAGACGGTTCATACCCAATGACCGTATCTATACCGATGAGCTTCGCACATTAGGGTGGGGCACCGATGCCAGTTTCTATCGGCAAATACCTAAAATAGTGGTCAGAAGCGATGGAGAGCAAGAAGTGGCAAAACTGGTCAAGACTTGCCACCAATACAAAATCCCATTCACTTTCAGAGCTGCAGGCACATCGCTCTCAGGGCAGAGCTGCACTGAATCGGTGCTCATCGTGGCCGGCAAGCACTGGGAGAAATACGAGATAGGTCCCGGTCAAGACACCATCAAGATGCAGCCGGGTATCGTAGGCTCCAGGGTTAATGAGATTCTCAAGCCTTACGGCAGAGTTTTCCCACCCGACCCAGCATCCATAGGCAGCGCCATGGTGGGTGGCATCGTCTGCAACAATGCCTCAGGCATGAATTGCGGCGTACATGCCAACAGTGACCGTATGATGGTCAGCGCCAGACTCATCCTTACCGATGGTACCATTGTCGATACAGGCGACGAGAAGAGCAAGGCGGAGTTCCGCAAGTCTCACCCTGAGATGATTAAGAGGATAGAGAGTCTGAGAGACCGTGTGAGGGCTGACAAGGAACTTGCAGACCGTATCCGCACGAAATATAGCATCAAGAATGTGACGGGACTCAATATACGACCTCTTCTGGCTTACGACGATCCTTTCGATATCATGGCGCATTGTATGGTCGGCTCTGAAGGCACCTTGGCGTTCCTTTCTGAGGTCACGATGAAGACGCTCCACGACTATCCTTACAAAGCATCGGCCATGCTCTATTTCCTTACCATGAAAGAGAGTTGCGAGGCAGTGGTGGCGATGAAAAAACTCAAGACGGGAGAAGAGGACTTGCGCATGAGTGCCGAAAATCTGGTGGTCAAAAGCGCGGAGATGCTCGACTATATGTCGCTCAATTCCGTCGACGACCCTGTCTACCTGCAGTATAAAAAAGATGTCGACGCAGGCAAAATTGAGGGCGTCAAACCTGGCGACTATCACAACCTGACGGCTATCCTCACCGAGACGAAGGGCATCACCCATGAGCAGTTGCTGGAGAAAATCAAGCAAATCAAGAAATGCCTCGACGGCTTCAGACTGTATATACCGGCAGAGTTTACTGAAGACCCCACTATCTATGGCAAGTATTGGGCCATCCGCTCGGGCATCTTCCCCTCAGTGGGCGGCACAAGGCCTATCGGCACTTCCTGTCTGATAGAGGACGTGGCCTTCCATATCAACGACCTGCCAGAGGCCACTGTCAAACTGCAAAAACTCATCGCCGACCATGGCTACTCCGATGCATGTATCTATGGACATGCCTTTGAAGGCAACTACCATTTTATCCTCAATCAGAGCTTCAAGAGCGAGAGTGAGGTGAAAAGATATGAGGAGATGATGCGTGATGTGGCACGTCTCGTGGTCGAAGAGTACGATGGTTCACTGAAGGCTGAACATGGAACAGGGCGTAATATGGCTCCGTTTGTGAAGTATGAGTGGCGTGAAAAGGCATACGAGGTGATGAAAGAACTGAAGAACATCTTCGATCCGGAAGGCCTGCTCAACCAGGGGGTGATCTTCAATGACGACCCGGAGTGCTTCATCAAGTGCCTCAAACCACTGCCTGTACTTGATTTCGATTTCGACAAAGTGCCTGATGGTGGAGTATATCTCAAACTGGAGGGAGGAAAAGTTTCCACCGCCAAGGAAACCATAGAGGCTGTAAAGCGGGCCAACAAGTGTATTGAGTGTGGATTCTGCGAGGTCAACTGTATGTCATGTGGTCTCACGCTGTCTTCACGTATGCGTATCGCCGTGCAGAGAGAAATCAGGGAACTGGAGAACACTGGCGCCGATCCGCAGCGCCTTGCCACACTGAAAAAACAGTATAAGTATTATGGCGACCAGACTTGTGCAACAGACGGTCTATGTTCTACTTCATGCCCGATGAAAATCAATACAGGTGAACTGACACACCTCATCCGTCAGATGAATATGCTCAATAACAAAATGGGCTACAAAGTGGGTGAGTTCGCTGCCAATCACATGGCGGGCATCAAGTCGGGACTCCGTCTCGTACTCGATGTGGCACACCTCGGCCATATCACGCTCGGACCGTCAATGATGACAAGTATATGCCGGGGAATGAATAAGATGGGTCTGCCATTGTGGACCACTGCCATGCCTAAGAAAAAGAAACAACCCAAACCCGGATCGCACGTCGGAAAGGCGGAGAACGAGGATCTCAAGGTGGTCTATTTCCCCAGCTGTATCAATCAGACCATGGGATTGGCAAAGGAAGCCCCCGTGGAACATCCTCTGGTCGACGAGGTATGCCATCTGCTTAATAAGGCTGGCTATGAGGTGATCTTCCCGGAAAACATGGATAAGATGTGCTGCGGACAGATATGGGAGAGCAAAGGTATGCTTGACATTGCTGACCGAAAGAGCGGCGAATTGGAGGAGGCGTTATGGAAAGCCAGTGAGCAAGGGCGTTATCCTGTGCTCTGTGCGCAAAGCCCGTGTCTGCACCGCATGAAGAAGGTGATGAAGAAAATGAAACTCTACGAGCCGGCTGAGTTTATCATGGTGTATCTCAAAGACCGCCTCGACTTCCATCCGATCGACCGGCACGTCGCCTTGCATCTCACTTGCTCCACAAGGGAAATGGGCGTGGACAAGGATTTGATCGCATTGGCAAAACTGTGCTCTAATAATGTTTATCTGCCGGAAGGAGTCGGATGCTGTGGCTTCGCCGGTGACAGAGGCTTCACCTTCCCCGAGATGAACAAATATGCCCTGCGCAAACTGCGTCCGCAGATAGAGAAAAATCATATCGAGGTGGGCTACTCCAACAGCCGCACCTGCGAGATCGGACTCCAAACCAATACAGGCATACCATACATGAGCATCGTCTATCTCGTCAATGAATGCACCACAAGGAAGAAATCTTGATGTCCTCGGCGCTAGATAGAATCATACCATACAAAAATCCCTCATTTCAGCGAAATGAGGGATTTTTCTTTGTATCTCTTATAAATCTTATCCAAGATATTTCATCAATATTTTGGCGTTGCCACTGTCACGGAGCTTGGCAATGCTCTTCTCACGGATCTGGCGCACACGCTCACGGGTGAGACCTAGCTGGTCGCCAATTTCCTCCAGACCTTTCTCTGGACGACCGATGCCGAAGCATTCGCGGATAATGGTGATCTCACGGTCTTTCAGCACTTTGTTGAGCACGGAATCCAACTCGAGAGCCATTGACTCATGGTCCACATAACGGTCGGTGCGGCTGTCATCACCGCTTGGCATGACGTCGAGCATGCAGTTGTCCTCTCCGTCCTGGAAGGGGGCGTCAATAGACACATGATGGCCATCTGCCATCAGACTCTGGCCAATCTTCTCTTCATCGAGCTTGGTGGCGTCAGACAACTCTGATACAGACGGATGACGCATGTTCTCTTGCTCAAACTTGTTGATCTCATGGTTGATTTTGTTGAGCGAGCCCACCTGGTTGAGAGGCAGACGCACAATACGGCTCTGCTCGGCGATAGCCTGGAGGATGCTCTGACGAATCCACCATACAGCGTAAGAGATGAACTTGAAACCACGGGTCTCGTCAAATTTTTGTGCGGCTTTGATCAGGCCGATGTTACCCTCGTCGATAAGGTCGGTCAGGGTCAGACCTTGGTGTTGGTATTGCTTGGCAACTGACACGACAAATCTCAGGTTGGCGGTCACAAGTTTGTCTTTTGCTCTTTCGCCCTCAGGGCCGCCTTTCTTGATCTTTTGTGCCAATTCTATTTCTTCATCAATCGAAATGAGCGGAGCCCGGCCTATCTCTACAAGATATTTGTCTAAAGCCTCACTCGAACGGTTCGTAATACTCTTCTGAATTTTTAACTGTCTCATCTTATCTACCTTAAATTCTTCTAACTATCTGAAAATCAACCAAATACTAAAATATGTGCCTTTTTCAGTGCAAAATTACAAAAAATATCAATAGGTTGTTACGCCCAACCTTAGATTTTTTATTAAATAAAGTTAAATACACCTCCTTATCGTTTTGATACTCAATATGATTTTGCATATTGGTTATAGCAAATATTGTACCAATTTTGATGAGACTTGTAAAATCTTGACCGAAGTGCCATTCTTGACATCACCTCGTATGTCAAACGGCATCGAAATAACAGTCGTTGCGTTTCGTATACGCTATCAACTGCCTGAAAACGTAGTTGTGAGCGAGCAGGGTGGGGTTGCCTATCAGAATGAGATGTTCACGGGCACGTGTCATGGCAACATTGAGTTTGCGGTCGATGATGCTGCCCTCCTCGACAAAAGATTGGCTGGTGAGAAATTCAAGCTGATAATATCTCTGGATGGTGAATCCGTAGATAATATAGTCGCGCTGGCTGCCTTGATAGCGCTCTACAGTGTCGATGGTGATGTCGCGCAGGGCAGCAATACCAAATTCTTCTAGACGGTTCCTCACCTCCGCTATCTGGTTGCGGTAGGGGACGATGACTCCGACAGTCTGTAATGGGTCGAATGTGGACTTGGTCAACTGATAGATTTTGAAGACATGGGTTGCGATAACTCGAGCCTCGGAAGTGTTGACTTTGTCGGAGACATGTTCTCCTGTGGAGGGTGTGGCGATAAAAGCGACGCGGCGTGTGCACAGGATAGACGTAATGTCATCATCGCAATGGGTAAGCGAAGGAAGCTCCAAACGCTGGTGGGGAAGAGGCACTTCCTCCAGTTTTCCCTGATAGAAGGCCTTGCTCGGAAAATCGGCGATGTCATGGTGCATGCGCCCTTGACGGGTGAGCATATATACCACGTCGGGTTGGTCACGATAAGATCTGAGCAATCGTTCGAAAAGGGACAAACGGCAGTTGGTGAGATGGATTTGTCGTAGAGCGGGGATGGTCACTTCTGATTCCTCATCTTGTTGCTGCACCACAGCGGGCAACTGTTTGTGGTCGCCAATCATGACGATTTTCTGAATGGCACTGGTTCCTTCAGGGGTGGTGGCACTGAGCAGTCCTAAAAGATGGGGCTCTAAGATTTGTGATGCTTCGTCGATAATGGCCAGACTGAACTGTTTCAGACGGAAGAGGGCGAGATGATTCTGAAACGAAGCGGTGGTACCTACAAACACACGGGTGCGTTCAATAAGGCCATTTAGTTGGCTCACCTGCTGACATTCTTCCACTTTAGAACTCAACAAGTTGGGGCGGTAGGCTTCCTCGCAGGTGAAGACACCGCCCACACGGATGAAGTCAATATCTTCTTCCAGCAGTTTGCTGCAGATTTCATCCACTGCTCTGTTGGTGTACGACAACAAAAGTATGTTGCCCTGAGTGGAGATTAACTCTTCTTTCAGGGTATTAAGCAGACCAAAGGAGGTCTTGCCTGTGCCAGGTGGGCCGATGATGAGAAAGAGGTCGAGTGCCTGACGGGTTTTCAGGACCAACTGGTTGAAAGGGCCATAGTCGCCAGTGAGCTGAAGGGTTTTGTCTTGTCGTGGCGGTCGTTGTAGCAAAAGCAGGTCGCGACGCTCCTTGGGTGCTGACAAGAAAGCGTGCATACCACGGTAGAGTGTGGTAAACGACGACTCGAAGAGGTCATGCTCAATGGCCCATCTCATCTCACCATGATACCAGAAGACCTGAGCATTGGTCTGTGTGGCTCTGAGGTTGAGCACGATGTGGTCATCGGTGATGCGGGTTATGGTGGAGCGGAAGACCATTGTCTGACGGGCGTCAGGCTCTTCGCCAGGTGTATAGGGGTAGAGTATCACGATGTCACCTGGCCGGAAATTGGAAATCTCATGCTCTTCGTGGTCTGTAAATTCAAGTACCACCTGGTCGACTCTCCCTTTTTCTGATGGGGATGGACTGAGCAGTTGCAGGTCGCAATAAATATTGCCTGCTGCCAGTTTTTCTTCCAGCGTGCTGTACCACTTGTCGGCAAATCCTGAGTTCTCTTTCGACTGATGTCCCACTTTCGACAATAGATGCTCCGTCTCAATAAAGGTGAGGAAACGCAAATAGTAGGCTCTCTCCAATGGTGACGCCATACGGATAGGGGCCAACAATCCCTCTAACTCTGGTTTCTGATAGCGTTCCCAAAGAGTGCCTGCCGTGCCTTTTGTGTTGAGTTGGTCGGCGGTGAGCTGTGGCAGGATGTTCAGTCCCTGATGGGTGTAGCGGTATTCCAGGGCCACGATCTCGTTGCGCATTTTGATGGCTGAGAATATCAAGTGGGGGGCAGACCCTAAACGGATCAGTCCATTCTGATATTTGGAGTATAAAAGCAGGGGGTGAAGTTTGTGATGGTTCTTCTCATAGATTTCATGGAAATTGTACCTGATGAGCAGCATATAGAGGAGAAGCTGGACGTAGTGCTTCTCTTGATAGACAGGGGTCTCAGGATCTTTTTGTGGAAAACCTCCTTTGCCCGACTTCTGTTCAATGAGCACCTTATAGTCCAACTGCAGGAAGTCCATACGACCTTGAAGCCCCAGCATCTCAGAGAAGAAGGACGGTTCGACCATGATTTCAGAGGCGTCATAGCGTATGCCTTCATTCTTAATCAGGGCAGGAAGTTTCTTCTCCAGCGTGTCTTTGATGATTTGTCGCTGCCGTTGTGCTTGCGCATGAAAGTCTTTGTCTATGTCTGCGGTCAGAAGATTGAAGGCGTTGTTCTTGAAAAACTTCATCACGCTCTCTGCATAGGTCATTTCCTCAGAGGGGGCATTGAGCTGCTCGTCGAGAAATTGGCTGGCGAGGTTTCCAAGCAGAATGGCTGAAGAGTTGGGCTGCGGCTTGAGCTTGTTGAGAAGATGGAGATAAGGCGAGGCACCGAATGTCTCAAAGCAAGCGGCGATGGAGGAAATGTCTACCAGATAGTCGGGTTCCCAGATAAAGAGTTCGGGGTAGAGCACGCCTTCGTGGACTCTGGGACGGATGAGGTTGAGCTGGCATCCTTCTTGCAGCAGTGCCCTCAGATAACTCCAGTCCCAGTCTTGATACACGGCGTAAGGACTTTTCCCTCCATAATGTATCTTCACCTCGTCAGTATAGGCCTGGTCGGCATGGGCATAGAGATATACGTCATCCCAGTGACTGACAATGACACGCAACGACTGGGCCTTGAGGTCTGATGGGCGCTCCGCATCATCCTCTGGAAAGAGAACTTCCAGCGTGGCTGGGACCGGCGCATGATAGACCAGTGCCACCAACTGACAGACGGCTTTGATGTCGTAATCAAAGTAGGTTGTCAGCTCCTCCACACTCAGACTGTTCTGACGACGCAGATGAATGCGGGCAGCATTGACACTCCGCTGAAGGGCGAGGGGGGCGTTGTTCTCCTTAAGCAGATAGTCGGTCTTGGAAAACGAGCCACTGAACCTCACTCCTGTGATGTGGGTGTTCTGAAACAGACATTTCTGAAAGAGACGGTTCAATGCCAAATATGCCTTGCGTATTTCCTCTTTCAGCCTATAGATCTCTTGCAACTGCTCATAGAGGTCGGCTGCCGTCTCTGGGGCGTATATTTTCTCTTCTTTCATCCTGGGTGTAAAGATAATACTATTTTTTTTTGCAACAAACAAAATTATTCGTAAATTTGCAGAAAGAATCTTTTGTTATGCCTACTAACATGATAGAAGAACCAGAAAAGAGTGTAGCAAAGCAGACGATCGCATCAGATATAAGACAGATCAACCTCATCAATAAATGTTCAGAGGTGGATAGACTGTACGATTTCATCATGGCTTTTTGCAAAGATCACTCCATCAGTGACAAGTGTGCCAAGAGTGTCTGCCTTGCCCTGGAAGAAGCGGTTGTCAATGTCATCAACTACGCCTATCCTCAAGATACTCAAGGAAACATCTTTGTGCATGTTGAGGGTGGGAAGGATGTAATCTCATTTATCATCAAAGATAGCGGCGTGCCCTTTGACCCCACCAAGGCCTCAGAGGCGGATGTGACTTCGGATGTGGAGAACAGGCCTATCGGTGGGCTGGGCATCTTCTTGATAAAAAGTATGATGGATCGGATGGAGTATCAACGCACTCCCGACGGTTTCAATCTCCTGCGTCTGGAGAAAAAAATCAGTTAGTACCTACCCCAATACCTTAATATTCAACGCATGTACTAACTCAAATACTAAAGCACCATGTACACCAAGCAATTGTCCATCTTTCTAGAAAACAAATCAGGCCGGCTGACTGAAGTGACGGAACTACTTGCAGCTATTGCTGTCAATCTCTCTGCCATGAGTATAGCCGACAGCTCAGATTTCGGCATCTTACGCTGTGTCGTCTCCGACCCTCTTCGTGCGGCAAAATGTCTTCGGCAGCACGGTTTCGCAGTGAAAACCACGGATGTGATAGGTTTCTCCACTCCCAATGTCTGCGGCTCACTGGCCGTGATATTGAAACATTTGTCCGAGGCTGGCATAGAGATAGAGTATATGTATTCCTTTAACAATGGACAGACTGCCAACGTCATCATCCGCACCGTCGACATGGAAGCCTGCTTACGCATCCTGAAAGCCAATGGGGTGAGACTGCTCAGTGAAGACGAGATGTATCATCTCTAAAAACCTTGCTCTCTAAAAACCTTGCTCTCTACAAGCCTTGCTCTCTACAAGCCATATCTTAAAATGTCCCGTTTGTCGCTGTATGCTCTCTTCAAGCCATATCATCAAAGGGTCTTGTTTGTCGCTGTATCACAGCGACCTTCATTCATCATAAGATCCTATCGATAATAGGATAAATCTCATCCTCATCCTCATAAGGATGGATAGCAAAATAGGTGTTGCCTGTCAGCATGGCTGACAATTGGCATTTACCCTTGTCATAAAAGATGTGGCAGGGGACGCCATGGCTCTCCGCATAGGCCAACTCATAGCCTACACCCAACGAGGGGCAGGTACATTCTGCTATCAGCACCTCCGACTGTCGAAGCCATGCGGTGTCTTGCTCATAAATCTCCCGGTCACGGTCGGCACCTTGCTCATATACACTCAGTTCCGGATGCCCCACATGTTCTGTGAGCACTACAGCGGTTTGCTGGATATAGGAGATCATCCTGCGATACAATTCTGCATTCACTCTTCCACCACGGATGGAACCGGCAAAGTAGACTTTCTTTTTTTCTGTTTTCATATCCTTGTCTTTATTCTTGTCTTTATTCTTGTCCTGCAAAAATACGTTTTTTTCCTGAATTGACAGCTTCATAAAGTGCGATTTCTTTTCATGCGTGATACGATTAAAAATGTGATGTACTTTTTCTTGAAATAAAACAGTTGTCTTGAAAAATATTTGTATATTTGCAAGCATTTTTCGACCATGGGTGGAGAGATGTAGTAGAATGACATAGTAAAACGATAGGATATCTTTATGAGAACATTACAGATTTTATTGATGGTGTTGTTTACGCTGCAAACGATGGCAGGGTCTATCACACCCGAGAAAGCAATGAAAAATGCACGCGACTTCCTGAAAAAAAACAGCCGTGCCGACATCTCTGCTGATCTGCGACTGGCATACCGCTGTCAGAGAGACAACAAAGTAGATGATGCTTATTACTATGTATATAATGTGGGGCAGGACAAAGGCTTCATGATCTTGTCGGGCGTTGACAACACCGAAGAGGTGTTAGGATACTGCGACCACGGAAGTTTCGACCAATCGCAGATGCCCGACAACCTCCGTTGGTGGATGCAATATTATGAGGAATGCTTGAAGTATGCCGCCGACCATCCTTCGGCCATGACTTCCTCACAGAATAGGCCTACTGAGGTGGTACAGCCCATGATCAAGACAACATGGAATCAAGACTGGCCTTACAATGACCGTTGCCCAACATATAATGGGGTCAAATGCCCTACAGGATGTGTGGCTACGGCTTTGGCTCAGTTGCTCTATTATCATAAGTATCCAACAACATCCACAGCTGACATTCCAGGATATCAGTGCCAGTCCATTAACAAGTGGATGCCGGGACTGCCCGCTATTACTTTCGACTGGTCCAAGATGAAGCGCTCCTACAATAGCTACTCCTCGCAGGAGAGCATCGATGCCGTGTCTCTGCTGATGCTTTATTGTGGCCAACTCGTGGAGATGGGTTATGCGCTAGAAGGTTCTGGTGCCAACACCTATACGCTGCCCCAAAAGCTTCCTCAATATTTCAACTATCCAAAAACCATCCATGAGGTGTCAAGGGTAGGATATTCCATTGAACAGTGGGACAGCCTTTTGATGAATGAACTGACCAACGGCAGGCCCGTGTTCTATTCGGGGTATACCTCAGCTTATGAGGGACATGCTTTTATCTGTGACGGATATGACGGCAAGGGGATGTATCATATCAACTGGGGATGGGGCGGCGCTGCCGATGGACATTACCGCATCTCTGTGCTTGATGCCACTGCCAACGGGATAGGTGGTAGCTCTACCTCTCTTAGGTTCTCTTTGATGCAGTCTGCACTGCTTGGCGTGAAGACAGAGGGCGAGGATGAGTTTGTCGCTCCTGCTGAAAAACTGACTGTTTGTGGAAGACCTAGCCTCAAAGAGGGACGAAACTACCAGCGCAATGCCACAACGCATATTTTTAATGGCATCACGATCTCTTACGATGCAGTTTCACAACAGGGGGGATGGAGCATACAGGCTACACATGGCCTTTGCTTATATGATGACCAGGGTGAGATGGTAAAAAATATCGTAAAGAAAAGCGACAACTTCTGGGCACAATATCCCGATGAGGTGGAATATAAAAATGTCAGTATCAGCAGTGATATTGCTGACGGGCATTATACATTGCGTCCAGTGTTTTCCTCTGGCGGCAAATGGGTGCTGATGGCTGGAGCGGACAAAAACTATATCGATGTAGTGATTGACGGTGATAACTTGACGCTGACACCCGTGCCAAAGGCTGATTTCGAAGTCAGCAAGGTGGAAAAAGTAGGGCGGTCCGTGGCCGTCACGCTGACCAACCCTGACGAGGAATACAATGGAGCTCTCGGACTGTGTAAAATGAATTTGAAGGGAGAGATCGAATTGGTGACATATGAATATGTGGCCATAGAGGAGGGGGAGACCCGCACTTTCTTTCTTTATATACCCGACGGCGTGTCTCTGAACCTCGAAAAAGATGTTTTCTTCCTGACTGTCGACAATTACGAAGAGCAATATTTCTATAGCAACGTCAACAACAGCGGTGCGGAGATAGAGAAATCAGTGAGGGTACTCAACCTCAAGGATGACGGCCAGACCATAGTAGGGGATAAGGTGATGACAGAACTGACCATCACCAACAAGGGTACAGGGGAATACCATCATTTCATCTACCTCTCACTTTGTGATGAAGACGGAGTGAACGTATCGGATGAATATAGGGAGGTTGTTGATATACAGCCGGGTAGCACACTCAAGCAGAGAGTCGACCTGTCTATCAATGACTATACAAGGATGGCAGCAGTCAATGCGACACATTATGTGGGCAAGAAAACCAGCAAGTCTGTGATGTCAGACATGCTTGCGTTGGAAAAGGGTGCCGTCTATTGGAACGCCGAAGGAACACTCTTTACAATGCCTGCCGAGAAAATCTTTGTGGTGCCTGATGATGCGTTAGCCATTAATCTGAGAACTGCATACACTGCTGATGTCAGACCCAATGCCAACCCTAATACGATTTACATGCTTAACAAAAGCGTGCCCAAAGGATTGAAAGGACGTAATGTCGTCAACTTTGAGAACAAAAGCGGCAATCTCATCCTGACGGATGGGTATGACTTCTTGATTCCTGAGACGCTGACAGCCACCAATTCCGTCAAATACATACGCACTTTTTCTGCCGAGGACTGCGGTTTATGGTCCACGATGTGGCTGCCTTTCAAGCCCACAGACATCAACATCGAGGGACAAAAGGCTGACTGGTTCCACAATTCCTCAGAGTCCAATCAGGCATTCTGGATACAGACACTAAAAGATATTGAGCAAGACCATGCGGTGTTGGAATATGCCGATACTTTGGCAGCATTCACTCCCTATTTCATCGCCATCAATGAGGCTATCGTAGGAAAAACAGTGGAATTCGTTGCCGGACCCACCATCCTCAACCCCACCAACGAGTCTCCCTGCGAGGTGACAGTGGGAGGGTATACTTTGAAGGGAGCCAACAGGCTGATGTCTGGCACAGGTGTATTCACACTGAAAGACAACCTCTTGGTCTATTCTGATGAACCACAGATTGTGGTTCCGTTCAGGGCATACCTTGAGAAAGAGGATGGTGACATGGTGGATTATCCTGTCATCTCTCTTCAGGGACCTGACATCACCGATGGCATCAGGACCATAGCTAATGACCGCCTGACGCATTCTGATGAGGTGTATCACCTCTCCGGTGTCAAAGTGGGCACCACCGCTACTCTTCATACGCTGCCGAAAGGCGTCTATATCATCAATGGACAAAAAACGATCGTGAAATAAAATGCCTGAAGATAACAGAAAACAGAGAAGAAGCAATCCCACCCCGATAGACCCGGGGCTAGGACATATACCTCCACAGTCGGTCGAGACCGAACGACTCGTACTCGGCGCACTGATGATTGACCGCGACGCGTTCACCATCGTGAGCGAGATACTCAAGCCGGAGACGTTCTATGAGCCACGCAACCAGTATGTCTATGAAGCCATACGGTCACTAAGTGTCAATGAGCGTCCTGTAGATATCGTCACCGTCATTGAAGAACTTAAACGCAAGGGTACGTTGGAGAAGGTGGGCGGACCGGTTTATCTTTACGACCTCACTGCCAATGTGGCCACGTCTGCCAATATCGAGTATCACTCACGTATACTCGCACAGAAATTTTTGGCTCGACAACTCATCTCCCTGACCAGTCAGATTCAGACCGACGCTTTCGACGAGAGCAACGACATCGATATCGTGATGCAGCAGGCGGAAGGAAAACTCTTTGAGTTGTCGCAGACCAACATGAAGCAGGACTACACCCAGATCGACCCCATCGTGGCACAGGCTGTGGAGATTATGCAGAAAGCGGCGTCCAACACGGGTGGACTCACAGGTGTGCCCAGCGGATTCACCAAACTCGATGACATGACGTCGGGATGGCAGCGAAGCGACCTCGTCATCATCGCCGGACGACCGGCAATGGGTAAGACATCATTTGCTCTCTCCATCGCCAAAAACATCGCGATAGACCAGCGCATTCCCACTGCTTTCTTCTCACTTGAGATGAACAATGTGCAGCTCGTCAACCGTCTCATTTCCAACACCTGTGAGATAGAGGGAAAGAAAGTGATGAACGGACAACTGGACGATGCTGAGTGGAACCGCTTGGACAAGAACATCCGAAAACTTGAAGGGGCACCTCTCTATGTGGATGATACACCGGGGCTATCTATCTTCGAACTCAGAACCAAGGCAAGACGCCTGGTCAGGGAGAAGAAAGTGGAGATCATCATGATCGACTACCTGCAACTGATGAATGCCAATGGCATGAAATTCGGCAACCGACAGGAAGAGGTGTCCACCATCAGCCGATCACTCAAGTCGATGGCAAAGGAACTCGACATCCCTATCCTGGCGCTCTCACAGCTCAATCGCTCGGTTGAGCAACGTGACAACACCAACAAAGTGGACGGTAAAAGACCGCAGCTGAGCGACTTGCGTGAATCGGGCGCTATTGAGCAAGATGCCGATATGGTGCTCTTCGTACACCGGCCTGAGTACTATCACATCTACCACGATGATAATGGCAACGACCTCCATGGCATGGCACAGATTATCATCGCCAAGCACAGAAAAGGTGCCGTGGGCGACGTGCTCCTACATTTCCGTGGAGAGTACACCAGATTTGCTAACCCGGAGGATACCTATATACCACCTACTGCAGGAGGGGAAATCATCGGGTCGAAAATCAATGGTAGTTTGCCAGGAGGATCCCCCTCCGATGACGATCCTTTCGACAGCGATATTGAGTCAGACATCCCGTATTAATTTCGGTGTTCGCTTTTTGCTGTTGGCTATTCGCTGCCAATAGCGAAAAGCGAATAGCCAAGCCCCAAAAATACACCAAATTATGAGAAAATTCTTATTTACTTTAGGTCTTGTCGCAAGCATACTTACATCCAGCGCGCAGACCGTCGCCATCTTGGGCGACTCTTACTCCACATTTGAAGGATTTGTCACACCCTCAACCAACGAAATGTGGTATTATGCCAAAAACGGCAATAAGACCGATGTTTCTGATGTCACACAAACATGGTGGTGGCAAGTCGTCAAAGAGGGGGGCTATCATTTGGGAATCAACAACTCCTATAGTGGGAGCACCATCGGCTATTTAGGATACGATGGAAACGACTACTCAGCACGCTCTTTCGTTACCAGAATGGATCAACTGGGAGACCCCGATATCATCCTCATCTTCGGAGCCACCAACGACAGCTGGGCAGGAGAACCTGTTGGTGAGTATAAATATGATGGGTGGAACGCTGGTGATTTCTATACCTTCCGACCTGCAATGGCTTATATGCTCAATCACATCTTGCTGAGGTATCCAAACGTGAAGGTCTATTTCCTGCTCAATACCGAATTGCGAGACGATATCACGTCTTCGTGCAAGGAAATCTGTGCTCACTACAACGTGCCATGCATCATTCTGAAAGACATTGACAAAATCAATGGCCATCCTTCTGTCAAGGGTATGAAGGCCATTGCCCAGCAAGTGTTGGCAACACTACGCAATTAAAAACGGTCAAAATGATAGACCCTGATCTGTCAAATAATTGATTTTAATCAAGAAATCGCCTGTTTTGTTATAAATCACAATTAAAAGTTTTAAAAATATTACAATTTATTTGTTTTAATACCATATATTGCTTACTTTTGCAGCCGATAACAAACAAAGTTATTCTCATGAATTATCAAATGAATATTATTCTGGGCATTCTGATTATTCGACTGCAAGTAAGTAGCCGGAAGTGACAGGGTGCGCGCATGTAAGAGTGATATATATCATACAAGACCTTCCTCACTTCCAGATGTGAGGAAGGTTTTTTCGTGATGATCAACAGCCGACAGGCAACAAATAAATAAAAGATGAAAGACAGATTATTCATTTTCGACACCACACTGAGAGATGGAGAACAGGTGCCAGGGTGTCAGTTGAACACAGTGGAAAAAATTCAAGTGGCTAAGCAACTTGAACTATTGGGCGTAGATGTCATCGAGGCGGGATTTCCCATCTCAAGTCCAGGTGACTTCAACTCTGTGATAGAAATATCAAAAGCCGTGACATGGCCCACCATCTGTGCCCTCACAAGGGCGGTGGAGAAAGATATCGACGTGGCGGTGGAGTCGCTGCAGTATGCGAAGCATAAACGCATTCATACCGGCATCGGTACCAGCGACCCACATATCATTTATAAATTCAACTCCAACAGAGAGGAAATCATAGAGCGCGCCGTGGCAGCAGTGCGTTATGCCAAGAAATATGTGGAGGATGTGGAGTTTTATGCCGAGGACGCAGGACGCACCGACAATGAATACCTCGCAAGGGTCATCGAGGCCGTCATCAAAGCGGGAGCAACAGTGGTCAATATCCCTGACACGACGGGATACTGTCTGCCTGAAGAGTATGGCGCGAAAATTAAATACCTCATGGAGCATGTCGATGGCATCGACAAGGCCATCATCTCCACACACTGCCACAACGACTTAGGACTGGCCACAGCCAATACCTTCAGTGGGGTGGTCAATGGAGCAAGACAGGTGGAAGTGACAATTAATGGTATCGGTGAGAGGGCGGGAAATACCTCTTTAGAGGAAATCGCCATGATCCTGAAATGTCACAAAGGCCTTAATATAGACACTAATATCAACACCACCAAAATATACCCCATCAGCCGTATGGTCTCGGGACTGATGAACATGCCGGTGCAGCCCAATAAGGCGATTGTGGGGCGCAATGCTTTTGCTCACTCCAGTGGCATCCATCAGGACGGCGTGCTGAAGAACGTACAGACATATGAGATCATCGACCCCAAAGACATCGGTCTCGACGACAACGCTATTGTGCTGACTGCACGCTCCGGAAGGGCTGCACTCAAGTATAGGTTGCACGTGCTCGGTGTGGACGTCGATGACGACAAGAGGATAGACAAAATCTACGCCAAATTCCTCAAACTGGCCGACCAGAAAAAGGAAGTCAATGATGCCGACATCCTCATGCTCGCCGGAGCCGACACGGCGGAGGCGCATGCGGTCAAACTCGACTTCCTGCAGGTGACAACAGGAATGGGGGTGAGGAGCGTGGCCAGTATCGGACTCGATATCAGCAATCAAAAATTCGAGGCCGCTTCTACAGGCAACGGTCCCGTCGACGCTGCCATTAATGCGCTGAAGAAAATCATCCAGAAGAAGATGACACTCAAGGAGTTTACCATCCAGGCTATCTCCAAAGGTTCCAATGATGTGGGAAAAGTACACATGCAGGTGGAGTATGACGGTGGATTGTATTATGGATTTGGTGCCAACACGGATATCGTCACTGCATCGGTGGAGGCATATATAGATTGTATCAACAAATTTAAGAAATAGATATGAATACACTGTTTGACAAAATATGGGACCGACATGTGGTGCAGAAAGTGGAGGATGGGCCTACACAATTGTATATCGACCGTCTCTACTGCCATGAGGTGACATCTCCACAGGCCTTTGACGGACTGAGGGAGAGAGGGCTGCAATGTCTGAGACCGCAGAAAATCATTTGCATGCCCGACCACAATATACCTACACACGATCAGGATCAACCCATCGTGGACCCTGTGTCAAAAAAGCAGGTTGATACGCTGGAGCAAAACTGTAAAGAGTTTGGGTTGACACATTATGGCGTGATGTCGCCCGACAACGGTATCGTACATGTGGTGGGACCGGAGAAAGGTCTTTCGCTCCCTGGAATGACTATCGTGTGCGGCGACTCTCACACATCCACCCATGGGGCAGTGGGGGCCATCGCATTTGGCATCGGCACCTCTGAGGTGGAGATGGTGTTGGCATCTCAGTGCATCTTGCAACAAAAGCCTAAGTCAATGCGAATCAACATCAACGGACACCTTGCCAAGGGGGTGACTGCCAAAGACGTGGCACTTTTCCTCATGGCCAGACTGACCACGGCAGGTGCCACAGGATATTTCGTGGAATATGCCGGTGATGTCGTGCGCCAATTGTCCATGGAGGGCAGACTGACTCTTTGCAACCTAAGCATCGAAATGGGAGCAAGAGGAGGATTCGTAGCACCAGACGAGACCACTTTTGAGTATCTGAAGGGCAGACAACATGCACCGAAAGGGGAAGAGTGGGACAAGGCGTTGGCATACTGGAAAACGCTGAAAAGCGATGATGATGCAGTGTTTGATAGGGAGGTATCGTTCGACGCCAAGGAGATCGCGCCACGTATCACATATGGTACCAACCCTGGCATGGGTGTTGACATCAACGGAAGCATACCCCAACTCAACGAAATAGCTGAGACAGGAAGGGCATCATTCCTCAAGTCTCTCAACTATATGGGGTTTCAGCCGGGAGAGACATTGATAGGAAAACCTGTCGACTATGTATTCCTCGGTGCCTGCACCAATGGAAGAATAGAGGACTTCAGGGCTTTTGCCGCTTTGGTGAAAGGCAGAAAAAAACACCCTGCAGTGATCGCATGGCTCGTTCCTGGAAGCTGGAGCGTATATCATCAGATATACAACGAAGGACTTGACCAAGTACTACAGAAGGCGGGATTTGAAATCAGACAGCCTGGCTGCTCTGCATGTCTCGCTATGAATGATGATAAGGTGCCGGCCGGAAAATATTGTGTTTCGACGAGCAATAGAAACTTTGAGGGACGACAGGGGCCAGGTGCACGCACCATGCTCGCTAGCCCTCTGGCTGCTGCTGCCGCTGCCATTACTGGACAAATCACTGACCCAAGAACCTTGATGTAAACAGAATCCTCATGAAACAGAAATTTGACATCATCACAAGCACATGTGTGCCTATGCCGATGGAAAACATCGACACCGACCAAATCATACCTGCACGCTTCCTCAAGTCGACGGACAAAAAAGGATTTGGCCAAAATCTTTTTCGTGACTGGAGATACAACGAAGACGGAACTCCAAAAGCTGACTTTGTCCTCAACGACCCCACCTACTCTGGTTGCATCTTGGTGGCCGGAAAAAATTTCGGATCGGGCTCTTCGAGGGAACATGCGGCATGGGCCATTGCTGGATATGGATTCCGGGTGGTCATCAGCTCATTTTTCGCAGATATCCACAAAAACAATGAACTCAACAACTTCGTACTTCCTGTGGTGGTCTCTGAGGAGTTTCTGTCTGAATTGTTCGAGTGTATATACCAAAACCCAAAGACAGAGGTGGAGGTCAACCTGAAAGAGCAGACCGTCACCAATCTCTCCAATGGCCGACAGGAGACGTTTGAGATCAATGCTTATAAGAAGCATTGTCTGATGAATGGTCTCGACGACATTGATTTCCTGATGCAGAGCAAAGACTTAATTGAGAAATGGGAACGACAGAACAACTGATCAACGGCAACCAACTTCATCCGCACGTCGAAATCATGGACAGTACACTCCGTGATGGTGAGCAGACCAGCGGCGTGTCTTTTCTTCCCCATGAGAAACTTATGATTGCCAAAATGCTGATGAGTGAGGTCAATGTTGACCGAATAGAGGTGGCGTCGGCAAGAGTTTCGGAAGGGGAGAAAGAGGCGGTCAAAATGATTTGCCGATACGCCGAACGGGTGGATATGCTACACAAGGTGGAGGTGTTGGGATTTGTCGACGGAAAACTCTCTCTCGATTGGATTGACCATTGCGGATGCAGGAACATCAACCTGTTGGCCAAGGGGTCGCTCAAGCACTGTACACAGCAACTGCACAAAACGCAGAGGGAACATCTCGATGACATCCTCTATTCCCTGGATTATGCCGACCGCCTGGGCATCGGCGTCAACCTCTACCTGGAGGATTGGAGTGGGGGAATGTCACAGTCGCCTGAATATATCTATCAAATGATGGATACGCTCGCCGACTCCAATATCAAGAGGTTTATGTTGCCCGACACCCTCGGCATCACTAATCCTCTGCAGGTGATTGATTTCTTCAGGAAGATGAGACGAAGATATCCCGAACTGCATTTCGACTTTCACGCTCACAACGACTATGACTTGGCTGTATCCAACTCGCTGGCAGCGGTGCTCTGTGGCGCCAAAGGCCTGCATGTGACAGTCAACGGCCTGGGCGAACGGTGCGGAAATGCACCCTTGGCCAGTGTCCAGGTGATTCTGAAAGACCAGTTCCATGCCAGTACAAGCATCCATGAGGACAAACTCAACGACATCAGTCGATTGGTGGAGGAGTACAGCGGCATAGCGGTGGCTCCCAACCAGCCCATCGTGGGCGACAATGTCTTCACTCAGGTGGCAGGAGTACATGCTGACGGGGACAACAAGGACAGTCTCTATTGCAATGAGTTGGTGCCTGAACGTTTTGGACGCAGACGCGAATATGCGTTGGGCAAAAACAGTGGTAAGGCCAATATTGAAATCAATCTCCAGGAACTGGGACTGGAACTGACTCCCGAACAAATGCAAAAGGTGTCACGGCGCGTCATCGAATTGGGCGACAGAAAGGAAATCGTGACACAAGACGACCTGCCTTATATTGTCAACGATGTGCTGAAACATACCACTCCAGAGGAGAAAGTGAAACTGCTCAGCTACATGGTATCGCTCTCTTATGGCCTGAAACCCATCGCCAGTATCAAAGTGGAAATCAATGGCAAACAGTATGCCGCCGACTCAACAGGTGACGGACAGTATGACGCCTTCGTCAAGGCATTGAGAAAGATCTACAAGACTTACTTAGACCGTACCTTCCCCATCCTCGCCAATTATGCGGTGTCCATCCCACCAGGTGGACGTACTGATGCCCTCGTGCAGACTGTCATCACCTGGCGCAATGGCAACAAAATGATCCGCACACGCGGCCTGGATGCCGACCAGACCGAGGCGGCCATCAAAGCCACCTTCCGCATGCTCAACATCTTCGAAGAGCAATACTCCGAAACTCAATAAAAATAGATATAAATAAAGAAAAAACCGAAAGAAAAAGTCCCGTATGTTGCAATATCATTGCAACCACCCCTCAAAAAAATGTCTTGTATGTTGCAATATCATTGCAACACTCACCAATAAAAACCCTCACAAATATGAAACTTAGAATAGCCGTCCTGCCAGGTGATGGTATAGGACCTGAAATCATGAGACAAGGAGTGGCCGTCATGGATGCCATCGCGGCCAAGTTTGGACACCAAGTGGAATACCACGAAGCCATCTGTGGAGCACACGCCATCGACCTCGTGGGTGACCCTTTCCCCGACGACACCTTCCAGACTTGTATGGAGGCGGACGCCGTACTCTTCGCAGCGGTGGGCGACCCTAAATACGACAACGATCCCACTTCAAAGGTGAGACCAGAACAGGGACTCCTCGCTATGCGCAAAAAACTTGGCCTTTTCGCCAATATACGTCCTATCCAAACCTTCAAATGCCTGCTCCACAAAAGCCCGTTAAGAGCGGAGCTGGTGGATGGGGCCGATTTCGTTTGTATCCGCGAACTGACTGGTGGCATGTATTTCGGAGAGAAATACCAAGACAACGACAAAGCCTATGACACCAATGTCTATACACGTCCAGAGATAGAGCGAATCCTGAAGGTGGGCTTTGAGTATGCACGCCGACGCCACCATCACCTCACAGTGGTCGACAAGGCCAACATCCTCGCGTCTAGCCGCCTTTGGCGACAGATTGCCAAGGAGATGGAGCCGGCCTATCCCGACGTGACAGTAGATTATATGTTTGTGGATAATGCTTCGATGAGAATGATTGCCGAACCCACATTCTTCGATGTGATCGTCACGGAAAACACCTTCGGTGACATCCTCACCGACGAAGGAAGCTGTATCTCTGGTTCGATGGGGCTGCTGCCCTCTGCGTCTACCGGAGAACACACGCCGCTCTTCGAACCCGTACACGGCTCATGGCCGCAGGCTACAGGGAAAAACATCGCCAATCCGCTTGCACAGATCTTGTCGGTGGCCATGATGCTGGAGCATTTCGGCTTGAACGAAGAGGGTGCACTGGTGCGCAAGGCGGTTGACGCCAGCCTGGATGCCAACGTGCGTACTCCTGAGATACAAGTGGAAAATGGACCTCACTATGGCACCAAAGAAGTGGGTGAATGGATTGTGCAATGGATTGGACAAAACTGACATCAATGCGCGTCATCTTTGTGCTGATGGCGATGATGACTTGGCCAACATCTGTTTTGGCGCAGACTTACGACGAAATGCGTGATTCGTTGGAGGCTGCGACAAAACTGGTGGCCAAGTTTCCGGATGACAATGATCTCAGACTGAAAAAAGCATCATGGAACATGCTGCTTGAGCAGTGGAACTATGCTAAGAATGAGTATGATATCGTCTTGTCAAAAGACCCTGCCAATATCGCGGCGCTCTACTATAGGGCATACGTCAATGAAAAGCTCAACAGGTATAAATTTGCGCGCAAAGACTATGAGACCATGCTCAAAATCGTGCCGCAACACCTGAATGGGCAATTGGGGCTGGCGCTTCTCAACCAGAAAGACATGCACTACACCGAGGCCATGAATATCATGAACAGGCTCGTGGAGCAATATCCTGACAGCGCCATTGTCTATGCGGCACGAGGTGGAATGGAGGTGGAACGTAAAATGTATGACGTGGCGGAGTATGACTACACGCAGGCCATGCGACTGCAACCTGATAACACCGACTATATACTATGTCGGGCGGATGTGCGCATCAGGATGAAACATCTCAAAGAAGCACGACAGGATCTTGACCTCGCTTCCAGCAAAGGTATCCCTAGGGCAGCCCTCACTCAACTGTACCAGAAGTGCTCGAAGTAGTCTTCTGTTCTATCCAGTGGTCTATCAGTTTGCGGGCAATGGACAGTTTCTCTGGGATATGTGGCAACTGGTCGTAGCGGTACCAACCGCCTTTCGACAACTCTGAGCGTTGCAGATGAATGACGCCACCATCATACCCGGCGTAGAAACCTACCATTAGTCCACAGGGGTAGGGCCAAGGCTGACTGCCATAATATCGGATATTCTTGATGCGAATGCCTGTCTCTTCCATCACCTCACGCTCCACACACTCTTCAAGTGTCTCGCCAGTCTCGACAAATCCGGCTACTAGACCGAAAAAGTCTCCCCTGAAATTGCGGGCGTGCACAAGCAAGGCCTCATCGCCTCTTTCTACGAGGCAGATGACGGCAGTGGCTAACTGTGGCCACACTTCCTTGCCACAACAGGTGCATCGTTTGGAGATGTCGGTATGCAGACGCATCGGACCGCCACAGACGCCGCAAAATTTGGTGGTACTGTCCCAATAGAGAATCTCAGCGCATTTGCCGGCTTTCTGATAGAGCGACAGGGGGATTTTGGCATACGACTGCCGTAGTCCGCACATCTCATATCTTTCATCGCCGACGACAGGATGGTCGATGGCGTAGGTCTTCACTTCGTCAGCGTCCAAAGGGGTGATGTTGTGTATGCAGGTCCACGACTTGACGGGCACGGGAGGGTCTTCCTGGTAGGGGATGGTATAGCCCCCATCAGGAAGACGCTCCAATAACACGTCAGACTTGCAAAAGACAAACCAATATTTCATGGTTATTTTGTTTAATTTCCGAACAACAGGGCTCTGTCGCGCTCAATAGCTGGCTTTGCCCACTCTTCAGGCACTAAACGCCAGTTGCTGTGAGGCTGTGGGTTGAGATGCCCGGCTTTTTCAATCTCTTGCATCAGGCAATAACGCAGGTCTCTGTCTGACTGGAAAACGATACGCTTGTTGATTTCCTCCATGCTCAGGCCGGCGCCACGGGTGAGCAGTTCACCACCACCCTGAGCGCGATAACTGTTCATCGCCACTTTGTACATCTTGGATTCATCAAACGGCTCGCCGTTGCTCATCCTCAGGATGTGCACTTTCTGACCGTTGGGCTTTGTCACATCCACCTCATAGTCGATGCCGGACGCACTGTCGAAATTGAAGGCGAGGTTCTTAAAACGGAAGCGTTGTTGGTCGTTGGTGTCACCTTCGTTGAGCAACATGATATGGTCGTCGGGGGTGGTCATCGTATTCACCCACAGGTCGTAGCTCATCTCCAGATGCTTGCGCACTTCCTCACCAGTCATCTTTAGCACATACAGTTCGTTTTCGTATCTATAGAGATTGAACATGTCGCTCACGTAGAGAGGACCTTCTGAGATGCATACATTAAACGACAAGGGTGCGTTGAAGGAGATGTCGGCACCGGTGGCTTTCAGTTGGAAATCATGAATGAAATCGGCAAAAGCAGAGTTGCCAAAGTAGCAGTCGCGGGTGCAGATGGTGGCTTCAAAATCTCCGATTTTACGGTTCACAAAAGCATTCACCTCGTCGATGACGGGCTGGAAATGACTCATGAAAGCGGCATCCGGCTCATAATCTGTGACTTTCACCAGTTCTCCTTTGACTTGTTTGGAGATCACACGGTGACGCTTGCCGAGTTGTATCTCTATCTGGGTGTCAGCCACATAGATGGCGTTGCAGGATGGGTCTAAGCACAACACGTCTTTTCCCTCCACATTCTTGACCACGTCTTTGCGGAGGGTGTGGTCATGGCCATAAAGCACAAGGTCAAAACCAGGCACCTCACGGGCCACTTTCACCGAGGCGTCTTCCTCGTATTGGTCGGTGATGATGCCCCCGTCTTTACCTGAGTGGAAGAGTCCGATGACCATATCGGGATGCTCTTGCTCTTGTATGTGTTTCATCCAATGTTTGGCGCAGGAGACCATCTCGTCAAATCGCAGTCCACTCCATATCTTTTCGCTGAGCCAGTTAGGGATGGCTGGTGTCAGCATGCCTAAGATGGCGATTTTCACACCCTCCCGCTCGATGATGGTGTAGGGCTTGACGTAAGGTTGGCCTGTCTTGGTGTCTATAATGTTGGCGCCAAGCACCGGACACTTCAGGTCGCGGATCCATTTGTCATACACGGCATGGCCTGGCTCCACGTCATGGTTGCCGAAGGTCTGGGCGTCGTATCCCATGTAGTTGATTACCTGTGCGGCCACATTAGGCATGTCGGTGTTGACAAAGTTGGAGTAATAGCAGGTGGGCTGACCCTGAAGGATGTCACCATTGTCAATGAGAAGGAGACGGTCGCCGTAGCTTTTACGCAAATCTCTCACGTAGGTCATCACGCGGGCCATCGTACCTTCTTTGGGCTTGCGGTTGATAAAGTCGTAGGGGAAGAATGAGCCATGTACGTCGCTGGTCTCAATGACACGAAGTTGAACGGTCTTGTTTTTTGCGGTCATGATACTTGGCATGAAAAGTAATAATAGGGTGATTGCTAAGAGTAGTTTTTTCATTTTATTGGATTTTTAGTTGTTTGTTATTGCTTTTTCTTTGTCTCCTTTTTATCTCTTTTTCTCTGTAAACCAAAGAGTTCCCTCCATCCGTTAAAGTCTTTCTTCATGATGAGACCCACGCCTTGTGTGTTAAGACTGTTTTTGATGAAGTAGCGGTCGTTGGTTTGGTTGTAGACTTTTACAGCTAGATTGCCGTTGGGGTTGAGCAGATACCTGATGTCGAAGTCGCCGATAAAACTGGTAGTGGCGTTAGGATTGTCACGATAGCCAAACTGTCCGTTGATGAGTAGGCGATTGTCAAGCAGTCGGCCGGAGAGCAGACCTTCATACTCTGCGTTGTTCCATCCCTCATCGCCGGTTGAGATGTTGGCGCCGAAGTTCCAGTTGGAGGTCTTCACAAAACTGCTGAGCAGGTTGTTGATCTGCTGACTAATGGTACCACTAAGCAGACTTTGCATGGCAAGGCTGGTCTGGCTTTGCCCTTCTTGGTCCAAGTTGTTTTGGTTGTAAAACCTGCCAATAGCTAGGAGGTAGATAACTTGCTGATTGAGTTCTTCTTCGCTGTTGATGAGACTTCTGATCATCTGCTGGGCATCGCTGTTCACGGTGGGCAGTTCCATGTCGAAGTCGACACTGGGATGTTCTGGAGTGCCGGTGATGTTCATGATACAGTTCACTCGGATATTGTTGGTGTTGAAACCGCCGCCGAGGTTGAGGTCTGACAGGGAGACGCCATTCACCGTATAGAGGGCTTTCAGGTCGAGGGCTGCGTCGTAGGGATTGCCTCCAAAGCGGATGCTACCACCTTCCTGAAACTGGAAGTCTTTTTTCACTACATTCTGGATGGTAAGTTTATAGACACCATGGTCTACCACATAGTTGCCGAAGAGATGGAAGGAACCTTTGTTGAAATAGGTGGCTCTCAACGTTCCATTGCCATTGAGGGCGATATAGTCACCGCTCTCTTCATCCATCAGAAGACGAAGGGTGGCATCTGGGGTGGCATTGATGCGGAAGTTCATGTGCAGATTGGAGGGGATGTCGTCCAGGTCATTCTGAGGCTCCTTGGAGACAAACGCCCTGCGGGTACTGCTGGCGGACGGCAGGTCTTCATAGTCGGAGGCTACAGGGGTGGCGTCATGCCAAGTGATAAACTCCTGGTTGCTGAGGGCATCAGGACTGGCCGCATTGTAATAGAATATGGTGTTACGGTTGGGGGTGGCGTCCACATCGATGGTCACCTCGCCACTCTCGCCTTTGATATGGCAGTCTCCAGTAGCGTAGACGGTACCACAGAAGGTTTCATTGCCAAAGTCTGGGAAGTCATATGCCAACAGGTTGTTGGCTTGTACCATCAGGTCGTAAGTGAAGTTGCTGAGATGTCGATGACGCACTTCGCCATTGACGAGACCGCGATGCCCATGACGGTCCAGAATGGTGTCTGCGGTGAAGTAGATATGGTCGGGCTCCAGCCTGATCGTGTCGTGGTGCAGCGTGTAGGTGGTGTTGAGCGATGAGATTGACAGATCGCCATCGGCTACCACTTTCCCTTCCATATTGATGTTACTTAGAGGACCAAAGATACGCACATGACCATAGGCGCGGGCTTTTACGTCTTTCATAAAACTGCCACAGAATCTCTCCACAAATTGCAGTGGTGTGCCATCAACACCGATGTTAAGTTCTAACTCTCCAGGTGAGAGGCCGATGTGACCGTCTACTTGGGTTTGATGACCTTGGTCATCGGCTAGCCCGTGGAGCAATATTTGGTTGTCTTTGGAGTTCCAGGCGGCTTTCAGGTCCATTTCTCCTATCCTGCCGTCAACAAACCTGAAATCATCTATCAGCAGGCGGGCCTCTGCTTCGGGAGAGTCATAAACGGATGAAACACTGGCCCTGCCACTGATATAACCTCCGAAGTCCACGCCCCTGACGTTGAGGATGCCGCTGAGAAACGACAGATCGATGTTGCGAAGCTGGGCATGGATAGAATCGGAAGGGTTGTCAGTGATGGCACCTGTCAGAGTGAGTTGCTGTTCGCCGTTGCCAACGGAGAAGTCGTCTATCTCTATCCGTTTCTTTGAGAGGAACAGCTCTGAGGGCTGCACTTCCCACGAGGTGTCATAGAGATGGATGTCGGAGGGCAGAATCTGGATATGAGTGGTCTGACCATGCTGGGCATCGGTGAAAAAGTCGGCGTTGGCAAGCAAAGCACCTTTTAGCGAATGCCGGCTTTTATTGTTGTCAAAAAGGATTTCTGACTCGACATGCTGGTCGATGGCTTTGGAGTGAAGGGTCAGGTTCAACGGCCGACCGTCATTTTGCATTTTAGAGATGCTGGCATGGCCTTTCAGAGTGTCGCTGACAGTCTCCAACTGCAGGATGGCGTTCTGGTATTCATTCCCTCCATAAGTGAAAGCTGGTAGGCCACAAGATAGCTGGATGGAATGGTCGCCCTCATTGAGATGTCCTTCTAAATGTAGAGGATGGGTGAAGGTTAGGTCGAGGTCGGTGAAATGTCTGAGCCAGTCGTCTTTGGTAATGTCTACCTTGAAGTCGACTTCGTTGTGTTGATTGTCCGTGGCGCGTGCAAGTAGGGGTTGGATAGGTATCTTGCTGCTGATGATGTTGATGATGCTGTTAAGCAGGGTCTCGTATTTGAAATGACCGCTCACTTCGGTATGTCCAAAGTCACTGTCTATCATGACATATTTTCCATCAGTGTCGGAGCCGGTATCAACATGTAGGTTGTCTAAAATATAGGTGTCGGTTGGAGTAGTGTGGGTGAGGTGGCTCACATCAAGCTGACCCTGCAGGTTTTGAAGGTTGGTGCCCTGCAGATTGGCAGTGACGTCAAAATCGAAGATTTGGTCTTTCAACTTAGGAGCAATCCCAAAAGCTTCGGGATTGAAGTTTCTGGCAGACGCCTTCAAATCGGCTGTGGGGATGGAGGAGGAGAGGTTCATCATACCGTCGATGTCAATCTTTCCGTTGGGGTCATCAATGCCGATACTGCCATTGAAAGTGTATTGGTCGTAGATGCCGTCGACAGTGATGTTGTTGTAGGTGTGCTGATTGTAGTCGAGTCTGGAGATATGTCCTTTGGCATTGACTGACATCGACTTGCTGACAGGCAAACGTCCCTCCAACTGTATACTGGTGGCCAACTGGCCTAAATGATCGTTTTGCAATAGACGTCCAACATCCAGACCATCGGTCTCGATATGACCGGAGAATTGCTGACCGGTGACACTGGCTAAAAGGCCAAGGTCGCCAATATCAGTGCGGAGCTGACCAGAGAGAGCGGTCTGATGGTTCTTTTGACCTATTTCACCATGGTAGGCGATATTGCCAAGCCTTAAGAGAGGGGGGGGCAGGGTGAAGTCTTCGCTGAAGTTTTTGGCGATTTTCTGCAACTCCTCGGCTTTGACCGAAAGACGGTCTACATGGGCAAACCACTGGGGGGTGTCGCCGTTTTTAGAGTAGTTGCCGTTGGCCGACAGTGTGAGGGCGTTGTTGGGCGTAAAGACGCTGATGAATGGGACAGTGAGCTGTTGTTCATTGCCTGAGAGTTGTAGGTCCAGAAAGAGAGGGTCGTTGAAATCGCTGAGGGCACGATGAAAGGCTGAGAAGTCCGACGGTGTCACCTTGGTGTCGCTCATCACAAGCTGATAACTGAGGTCGCTCGTGTCCATTTTCCCGCTTTTGTAACTGAGGCTGGAATGAAGGCTGTCAATGGTGAGATGGGTGTGGGGCATTTCCAACAACAAGTCGGTGATGTCTGAACCCTTGGAGGTCACAGAAAGTTGACCGGACAACTTTTTCAGGTGAACGCCGGAGCGCTCATTCAATGACAGCTTTTTGATTTTTGCATGGATGGCGTCGTCACTCAGTTCATAAAGCATTAGATGACCGCTGAGGTTGCTCACGTCGATGTGATGAGGACTGAAACGGCCTGCAATATGGGGCTGGTCTTTCTGGTCATATTTGACGGCACCATTGCGGATAATCAGGGAGTTGATATTAAGGTGAAGCGGTGTCTTTTCTTTGTTTTCTTTAGAGGATAAGGAGTCGAGCACAAACTGATAGTTGGGCTGTGCGTTGGCACTGTCTTTGTAGAGACAGGCTTTCATGCCGAAAATCTGGGCTGAGGGAATCGAAATATAGCCTTTAAACAACGGCAGGACATCCACCTTGGCGGATAAACGAGTCGCAGTGAGCATCTCGGCGCCGCTTTGGTCCTTGATGCTCACATCGTCGATGATGACACGGTTGAGCAGGCCTAAGTCCACATGCCCTACACTCACTTCCGTTCCCAATTTCTTCGACAGCGTCTCTGAGGTCTTGTCACCAAGATATCGCTGTACTACTGGCAGTTGCAGCAGTACATAAACAAGTGCTATTGTGCCCAACAAGCACCACAACGCTCCGCTTATGATATGTCTGAAGGTCTTTATTCCGCTATTTTTTGGCAAATTTAGATAAAAAAATCGTATTTATGAGTCATTTCTGAAAAAGAATTTGTTTTCTTTAATCACTTTGCCGACCGTCTGGCGGATATTTTGCAGTGCCACTTCTTTTCGCATGACTTCTTCGAGGGTAAAACCGTGACCAACCCTCTTTCTCAGTACATGGCTATTTTTTAGCCAACATCCCGATATCCAAACAAAAGACGGCTCATCTAGAAAAATCTATAAAATAATCTATTTTTTTCATTTGATGTCGGTTTTTTTTGAATAACTTTGCACATGAAACATGTGATATCTCCTTTTTATCATCCGCAAGAGTCACGTTGTCATTTTATTTTGGTCCTAATTTTTTAAAAACAACCACCATGAAGATCAAAACACTCACCCTCTGCTTCTTCGCAGCATGTTCTTTACAAATGAATGCCCAGTATCTTGAGCATATTTATGACTATATAGAAAACACCTCTGTCTTTGAGGAGAATCAAGAGGAAGGACATGCCTACTATCTGGCCGACCAGCATCTCTCGCTCAATGGAAACTGGCGTTTCTTCTTCGCCAACACACCAGAAGAGGTGCCGCAAAACTTTTTTGCGACTAACTTCAAAGATAGCAAGTGGCGTACCATCAAGGTGCCAAGCAACTGGGAGATGGAGGGGTATGGAGACGCTCTCTTCCGAAATGTGGCTGCTCCGTTCAAGGCCAATCCTCCTTATGTGCCCAGAGAATACAACCCGACTGGCGCATATCGAAAAACATTCACCATCCCTTCAACATGGCAAGGGCAACAGATATTCCTACGTATGGAAAAGACCCAAAGCGCCTCGTTCGTATGGATCAATGGTCAACAGGTGGGGTATAATGAGGGTGGACAGGAACCGGCAGAGTATGACGTGACGCCATACGTACGTACAGGAAAAAACACGTTGGCTGTATGTGTGGTGAAATATAGTGATGGTTACTATCTTGAAGGACAGGACTATTGGCGCCTGGCAGGCATCTTCGACGATGTGACTCTTTATACCACACCTAAGACGAGGCTGTTCGACTGGTTTGTCACCACTGACCTTGATGACAACTACAAGGATGCCACGCTCAAAGTGAATGTGGATGTGAAAAAATATGAGGACACTCGCAGTACGTACACTGTACGTGCCACACTGACCGACTCGAAAGGCAACCAAGTGAAAGAGATGCTTTCTGACCATTTCACGATGGATGGTAAGGGAAAGAAATCACTCCAATTTTCTTCTTTGATCTCTGACCCTGACAAATGGACTTGTGAGACCCCGGTCCTCTACCAACTCAAACTTGAACTTCTCAACGAGTCGGGGAGTGTCTTACAGCAGATAAGCAGCAAGATGGGCTTCAAGGAAACAGAAATCAGGCATCAGACGTTCTACCTCAACGGACAGCCCATCAAAGTGAATGCCGTCAACACTCATATGCAACACCCCGAATGGGGCCATGTCATGAACGAAGAAACCATCCGAAAAGACATGGAGATACTCAAACAGCATAATTTCAATGCCGTGCGCACCTCGCACTATCCTCCTGTCAATAAGTATCTCGAACTGGCTGATGAGTACGGCTTGTATATCATCGACGAGACAGGCGACGAGGCGCACGCCACAGAATATATCTCCAACGACGAGAAGTTCCTGCCCATGTATCAGGAACGTGTGCGCCAGATGGTGCTCCGAGACCGCAACCACCCCTGCATCTTGTTTTGGAGTGCAGGCAATGAGAGTGGTGAGGGACCGCTCATCACGGAGGTGGTCAAAGAGGGGAAGAGGTATGACCCGACACGCTATTTTATGTATGGTGGCAATGCATACGCTCATCCAGGAGAGGACATCATCGGACCGCGCTATCCCACGCCCTACGAACTGGAGATGAATACAGCCATGGTGCCTGAGACGGAAGATCCTCGGCCGTCGTTCATGGATGAATATCTCTCAGTGGCAGGCAATGCCGGCGGTGGATTGGACGAATACTGGGACGTCATTCGTCGGCATCCACGACTGATGGGTGGTGCCATATGGGATTTTGTCAATCCTGGCCTCACAGAACATATCCGTCCATTGACCGATAGTTCTCCCTACAATACGCCTGTCCATCTCATGGGAAATGCAAAAGTAGTAAAAGGGGTGTTACAACTTAGTGGACACGATGAGTGGGCGGAAGTGTATCGAAGCAAAAACGTTGAATTGTCAGGGAATGCACTGACCATTAGCTTCGACGTCAAACCGGGGCCTCTGAGCGGAACGTATGAGGGGGCTCCCTATGTGACAAAAGGTAATACACAATTTGGCGTAGTTCAGAAAGAAAGTGACAAACTACAATTTTATCTGCACTCCGGTGTAAAACATGCACTCACTGTAGATTTGCCCGCCGACTGGATGGGCAAGTGGCATCACGTGACAGCATCATGGGACGGCAAGGAGATGAAACTCTTCATCGACGGACAACTGAAAGGCACTGAGTCAACGGTCTCAAAAGAACCCAATAACAACCGTCGTGGTGGTTACTGGGGTGGTGACCGAGGGGGCGAAAGAGGCATCCTGAGCAATTTCCCATATCCCATCAATATCGGCCGATTCGCAGGCAACCATGCGCAAGACCCTCAGACCATCTACACAGCCGACGCAGAGATGGACAATGTGGCGATCTATGACAAGTGCTTGGCTGATGGCGAAGGACGCGCAGAAGACGCTGTACTCTATCTCACGTTCGACAGCAATGGCGACGTAGGAACTTTCTATACGATCGGTGGAAACATGCGCACATACGGCTGCATCTGGCCCGACCGTACGGTACAACCTGAGATGAAACAGATGAAATGGACCACGCAACCCGTCAGTATTCGTCTAATCAATAGTGAGACTGGAGAGGTGGAGGTGACGAACAGGTTGTTCTTCAAGGATTTGTCTCAATATGCTTCGCACTGGGCATTGATGGCCGACAACCAGGTCGTGGACGAGGGCGACATCCAGTTCTCTACTGCTCCACAGCAGCGTCAGGTAGTGCGTATACCATATCGCAAACCCACCATTATGCCAGGCAAGGAATATCGTCTCTTGATCAGTTCATCTCTGAAGAAAGACGAAATATGGGCAAAGGCCGGCCATGAGGTGGCATGGAATCAGCTGGAACTCTCGTCATGGAACATACCTGCTCCTGATCCTCAGTTGACTTGCAAAAATATCAGTACACAGGAAGACGACAAGCAAATCAGGATCAGTGGAGAGGGGTTCTGCTATATCATCAGCAAGGAGACTGGCAACCTCGAACAGATAGAGATTGGTGGAAAGTCCCTGCTCATGTCACCCCTCACATTCAACCTCTGGCGTGCTCCTCTAGCCAATGAGTTTGACTCATGGGATGCCTTCCGTGTCAACGGTGGCTATGCTGAAGGGTTTGGAAATATGGTGTCCACTTTGTTCTATTCGAAGGGGGTGAACCAGTTGCGCGTCCGTCCTGCAGCTGTGCAACTTATACAAAACACTTATGAAACGACCGTCACAGTCAGCCAGTTGGTACAGGTTGGCGCATCGTCATACGGGGCGCTCGACTTGTATATACAAGGGGTGCAACTGGCGGGATTCACCATCGACTATACCTACAGTTTCTACGACGACGGTACCGTCAAGATTCACAATCATCTAAGTCCGCAGGGCAGATTGCCGGAGGTGCTGCCACGAATCGGCTTCACTACCTCTGTGGCAAAGGAGTTCGACCACATCACATGGTATGGACGTGGACCAGAGGAAAACTATCCTGACCGCAAGACTGGCTATCAGATAGGTATCTGGAGCAAGGATGTTGCTGACATGTACGAGCCTTATCTCTTGCCGCAAGACCACGCCCTGCGTACCGACAACAGGTTTGTACAACTGTTGGACAAGGATGGGAGAGGGGTGCAGATTTCCATGAACGAACCCTTCAATTTCAATGCTTATCAGTTCTCAACGGACAATCTCACCAAGAGTCAGTTCACCTATCAGTTACAGCCACTCACAGACCGCTACACACTCAATCTTGACTACAACACCACTGGCGTAGGTTGCACGTGTGTCTATGTTCTCGATGGATACAGGGTAAAACCGGAATCGTATGATAGAGTGATCACCATCAGCCCCAAGAAATAATTTACTGAAGTATCGCTCAACTTCAAGGAGTTGCAGGAGTTTAGGAGTTTAGGAGTTCAGACATTACCCCAGATGTCAACCGTTGAACCTAACGAGTGGTATTCGGGCTATTGTCTGAACTCCTAAACTCCTAAACTCCTGAACTCCTATACTTCTGCACTCCTCTCAACTTTAAGTTGAGAAAGCAAATCATCAATTGTCAAATTCAGGTAATTGTGTCTGCGTGTTGAGAGCCATTTTCTGATCGTTGTTCATATAGATACTGTAGGTGGCATTTTGGATTCCATCCTTCACTTTGGTGTATGCCACAGCACATTCATCAGAGAATGAGTGTAAGTAGGACTTGGCTGTCGTAGTCAACTGCGCTGCTGAGATGATGCGGTCTCTGTCGTGCGTATCAACAGTGACGTCTATGATGGTGAGAACCAATCCAACGATAGTGAGGAGGAGAAGCTTTGACAATTTCATGATTTAATAGTTTTGGTGGTGATTTATTTTCTTTTATTATTCTCTAGTCATCAATAAGCCTTATAGGTTACTTTTGACATTGCAAAATTAAATCTGCTTTTATCACGTCACAACTATTTTCGTGTATTTCACCTCACTTCGTTGCGACACCTATACCCATTTGCGACAAACAGGATAATAGCTCAAATAATCTGTCGTATTTGAACGGTAGCATTCACTCATGTAGATGTGACCTCGTTAAGCAGATTCTCTTCTCATACCTTCCAATCCCTTTAAATCACCTAGACAAAAAAACTTTTTCACTATTTTGACGAATGTTTCAATTTTTTTATATAATTTTGTAGCGTTATGAATTGATAGTATTTTCTAAAGCTATTTCTTTATTCAATACATACAATATGGCAAATGTTATTAAGTTACGTAAAGGCTTAGACATTAACCTGAAAGGAAAGGCTACCGCAACATGCGTGACCGTGAAACCGAAAGGTGATTTCGCTTTGATACCAGACGATTTCACAGGTCTCACACCAAAGGTGGTCGTCCGTGAGGGGGATACTGTCCAGGCTGGGGATGCATTGTTTGTCAACAAGAAATTCCCCGATGTAAGCTTTGCCTCTCCCGTTAGCGGCACTGTGTCGGCCGTGGTGAGAGGAGAGCGTAGAAAGCTACTTTGCGTCAAAGTGACCCCTGATGCCAAACAAGTGTACAGGGACTTTGGCAAAAAGGATGTCAGCAAGATGAATGGTGAAGCTGTCTGCGAGGCCATCGTCAAGGCGGGACTGTTTGGCTATATCGACCAACTGCCTTACGCCGTTTGTACGACCCCTGACACCAAACCCAAAGCTATCTTTGTCAGTGCGTTCAGAGACATGCCTCTCGCCGCCGACTTCAATGTGGAGTTGGAAGGCAATGAGGAGGCATTCCAGGCCGGTCTGCAGGCTCTTTCGAAAATGGCTAAGACTTATCTGGGTATCAACCCAGGCCAGTCCTCGGGCGCTTTGGGCAAAATGAAGGACGTGGAGACAACCGTGTTTGATGGCCCTTGCCCTGCCGCCAACGTCAGTGTGCAGGTCAACCATCTTGCGCCCGTCAACAAAGGCGAGACGGTATGGACCGTAGACCCGATGGCTGTTGTTTTCATCGGACGACTCTTCCTTACAGGCAAAGTCGATTTGAGCAAACGCATAGCGGTGGCAGGAAGTGAGATGAAGTCACCTTGCTATGTCGAAGTGAAAGTGGGACAGCCCCTCAAGGAAATCTTGGCCGACCAACTGCGCACCACAGAACATGTGCGTGTGATCAATGGCAACCCACTCACCGGAAGACTCTCTTCCGTCAATGATTATGTCGGGGCTCACACCTCAGAGGTGACCGCCATTCCTGAGGGTGACAACCGCGATGAGATGTTTGGTTGGATCATGCCACGCTTCAATGAGTTCTCAGCCAACCGCAGTTATTTCTCTTGGCTGTGCGGAAAGAAGGAGTACACCCTCGACGCTCGTGTCAAAGGCGGAGAGCGTCATATGATCATGAGTGGTGAGTACGACCGTGTCGTTCCGATGGACATCTATCCCGAATACCTGGTCAAGGCGATTATCGCTGGAGACATCGACAAGATGGAGCAACTCGGCATCTATGAGGTGGCGCCACAGGACTTTGCTGTGGCTGAATTCGTCGATTCTTCAAAACTCGAACTGCAGCGGATTGTGCGCGAGGGTCTTGACATGTTGAGAAAAGAAAATGCATAATTCACCGTAAATCAAGAAGAGATGTCATTAAGAAACTATTTGGACAAAATAAAGCCTTCTTTTGAGGAGGGAGGCAAACTGCATGCGTTCAGGAGCGTGTTCGATGGCTTTGAGACGTTCTTGTATGTCCCCAATACGACATCCAAGAGCGGAGCACATATCCACGACGCGATTGACTCCAAACGCATCATGAGCATAGTGGTCATCGCCTTGATGCCCGCCATGCTGTTTGGCATGTACAATGTAGGATACCAGAATTATCTCGAAGCTGGCACACTGGCCGAGGCAGGCTTTTTCAGTATCTTCTTCTATGGTTTCCTCGCAGTACTGCCCAAAATCTTGGTCAGCTACATCGTAGGTCTCTCCATCGAGTTCGCATGGGCGCAGTGGAAAGGAGAGGAAATACAGGAGGGTTACCTGGTGTCAGGTATCATCATTCCGCTCATTGTACCCATCAATTGCCCCTTGTGGATCCTGGCCGTTGCTTGTGCGTTTGCCGTGATTTTCGCCAAGGAAATCTTCGGTGGTACGGGCATGAATATCTTTAATGTCGCACTCATTACCCGTGCGTTCCTCTTCTTCTCCTATCCACAGAAGATGAGTGGCGACACGGTATGGATTGCCACCGACAAAATTTTCGGATTAGGTAATACGCTGCCCGACGGCTTCACCGCTGCCACACCATTGGGGCAGATTGGACAAGGCTCCGAAGTCACTGCTTCGATGTGTGACATGATCACAGGCTTCATACCTGGATCCATTGGCGAGACCAGCGTTATCGCTATTGCCATTGGAGCTGTCATCCTGCTCTGGACGGGTATTGCCTCATGGAAGACCATGTTTAGCGTATTTGTGGGTGGCGCACTGACAGCTATGCTGTTCTCTGCTACTGGCATGACACAGATTCCTTTCTACGAGCATCTGATTCTGGGCGGCTTTGCATTCGGTGCTGTGTTCATGGCTACCGACCCCGTCACCAGCGCACGCACCGAGTGTGGCAAGTATGTTTATGGATTCCTGATCGGTGTCATGGCCATCGTCATCCGTGTGATGAACCCTGGCTATCCCGAGGGCATGATGCTGGCCATCTTGCTGATGAACATGTTTGCACCGCTCATCGACTATTGTGTCGTACAGCGTAATATCTCGAAGAGAATGAACCGTTTAACCCCTAAAAACTGACACACTATGGCAAATGAGAAACAAAAGGGTTTGAACACGAACTCCAATATATACACCATCGTGTATTCAGCGATACTGGTGGTCATCGTGGCGTTTCTGCTGGCTTTCGTCTTCCAAGCTCTGAAAGACCGTCAGGATGCCAATGTGGCCCTCGACAAGAAAAAACAGGTGCTCTACTCGCTCAACATACGTGGGTTGGATGACGAAGCTGCCGCTGCCAAATATAAAGAGGTGGTGAAAAGTGACGATGTCCTCGGTGACAATGGCGTGATTGTCAAAATCGAGACCAAGGACAATGAGTCCTATGGCTTCAAACTCAACAGCGCTGACTATAAGGAGGGAAAACTCGCCGTCTATCAATGTGATATCGATGGTGCCACCAAATGGGTCATACCGGTTTATGGTATGGGTCTTTGGGGACCCATCAGCGGATATATCGCACTTGACGATGACTTCCAGACCGTCTTCGGCGCCTATTTCAACCATGAGGGTGAGACCGCTGGTCTGGGCGCTGAGATCAAGGACAGCCAGGCTTGGCAGGAGAAGTTTATCGGCAAGAAACTTTTCGCCGAAGGTTCTGATGAAATCGCGTTGTCTGTGGAGAAAAACGTCACCGACCCCACCACACAGGTCGATGCCGTCACGGGTGCCACACTCACATCCAATGGTGTGCGTGACATGCTGAAGGACTGCCTTGGCAAATACAAAGCATTTTTCAAAGTAAATCAAAAGGAGGAATAAAGATATGAGTAAACTGTTTTCAAAAGAGAACAATGAGGCGTTTCTGAAACCGCTCAACCTGGATCATCCTATTCTTATTCAGGTACTTGGTATCTGTTCCGCCTTGGCCGTCACTTCACAACTGAAGCCGGCGATCGTCATGGGACTGGCTGTCACCATCATCACAGCCTTCTCCAACGTTATCATCTCGACCATCCGAAAAACAATCCCTAACAGAATTCGTATCATCGTGCAACTGGTGGTTGTGGCGGCGCTGGTGACCATCGTCAGCCAGATACTCAAGGCCTTTGCATACGATGTGAGCGTACAGCTTTCCGTCTACGTCGGACTCATCATCACCAACTGTATCCTGATGGGACGACTGGAGGCGTTTGCCATGATGAACAAACCTTGGCCAAGCTTCCTCGACGGTGTGGGCAACGGACTGGGCTATGCCATGATACTCGTGATTGTGGGCGGTGTCAGAGAACTCTTAGGACGTGGCTCTTTACTGGGATTCCAACTCATCCCACAGAGCGTATACGATGCAGGATATATGAACAATGGTATGATGACAATGCCTGCCATGGCACTGATACTCGTAGGATGTGTCATATGGGTGCACAGAGCATATTTTTATAAGGAGGAGAAATAACGATGGAACATTTAGTTAGCTTATTTTTCAGGTCGATTTTTGTCGACAACATGATCTTCGCTTTCTTCCTCGGCATGTGCTCTTTCCTCGCCGTGTCGAAGAATGTGAAAACATCACTCGGACTGGGTATGGCAGTCACTTTCGTGCTCCTCGTCACCGTGCCCGTAGACTATCTGCTGCAGACAAAGGTATTAGGCCCCGACTGCCTCATCGAGGGGGTCGACCTCTCTTACCTGAGTTTCATCCTCTTCATCGCAGTCATCGCCGGCATCGTACAACTCGTTGAGATGACCGTCGAGAAGTATTCTCCTTCACTCTATGCCGCGCTGGGTATCTTCTTGCCGCTTATCGCTGTCAACTGTGCCATTATGGGTGCCTCGCTCTTCATGCAGCAGCGCATCAATCTCGATCCGTCCAGTTCACAGTACATCGGCAGCCTGCTTGATGCTGTGGTCTATGCCATTGGTAGCGGTATCGGATGGACCCTCGCCATCGTTGCTATGGGTGCTATCCGCGAGAAAATGGAGTACAGCGATGTGCCAGAGCCGCTCAAGGGCTTGGGCATCACTTTCATTACGGTAGGCCTCATGGCCATGGCCATGATGTGTTTCTCTGGTCTTAACATTTAATTAAAAGGAGGTTGATTTTATGGGACAATTCATATTTGCTAGTATTGGAGTATTTCTCATCACGATTCTCCTTTTGGTCATCATTCTGCTTGTTGCGAAAAAGTATCTCTCGCCAAGTGGTAATGTCAATATTCTCATCAACGGAGAGAAAACCATCTCGGTGGGGCAGGGCAGTAGCCTGATGACAACCCTCAACGAGAATGGCATCTTCCTTCCTTCTGCTTGTGGCGGAAAGGCATCTTGTGGTCAGTGTAAAGTGCAGGTGCTCGAAGGTGGAGGTGAGATCCTCGACTCAGAGAGACCGCATTTCACACGCAAGCAGATCAAAGAGCACTGGCGCCTGGGATGTCAGTGCAAGGTCAAGGGCGACCTCAAGATCAAAGTGCCAGAGAGCGTACTCGGCGTGAAGGAGTGGGAGTGTACCGTCATCTCCAACAAAAACGTGTCGAGCTTCATCAAGGAGTTTATTGTCGCACTGCCTCCGGGAGAGCATATGGACTTTATTCCAGGATCCTATGCGCAGATCAAGATACCGGCATACGACTGCATCGACTATGACAAAGACTTCGACAAAGGGGATATCGGACCTGACTACCTGCCGTCATGGGAGAGATTCAATATCTTCTCGCTCAAGGCTCACAACCCTGTTGACACCATCAGGGCGTACTCTATGGCCAACTATCCCGCTGAGGGTGACCGCATCACACTGACCGTGCGTATCGCCACCACACCGTTCAAGCCCAAACCAGAGGTGGGATTCATGGACGTGCCGACAGGTATCGCTTCATCCTACATCTTCTCACGCAAACCGGGCGACAAGGTGATCATGAGTGGACCTTATGGTGACTTCCATCCCATCTTCGACTCCAAGAAGGAGATGATATGGGTGGGTGGTGGAGCCGGTATGGCACCGCTGCGCGCACAGATCATGCACATGACCAAGACGCTCAATACTCGTGACCGCGAGATGCACTTCTTCTATGGAGCGCGTGCTCTGGTCGAGGCTTTCTTCGTCGAAGACTTCCTCGAGCTGGAGAAGGAGTTCCCCAACTTCCATTTCCACCTCGCTCTCGACCGTCCTGACCCCGCAGCCGACAAAGCAGGGGTGAAATACACAGCGGGATTTGTACATCAGGTGATGTATGAGACCTATCTGAAAGATCATGAGGCGCCTGAGGATATAGAATACTACATGTGCGGTCCTGGCCCTATGTCGAAGGCCGTACAAGGGATGCTCGATTCTCTCGGCGTAGATCCCGAAAGTATCATGTTCGACAATTTTGGATAAAATGACAAAGCGGGGGGATATCATCTCCCCGCTTTAGTTTCTTTAGGTGGGTTCTATCACTTACAGAATACTGCCTACATTACAATCAGAATTATAAACAACGCACCTTAACAAAAGTTGTGCAAGATGAATCTTAACCTCACCTCTACCATATCGATGCCTGAGCACAAACTGCGTCGGGAAGTCATCGAACTATGCCGTCTGACTGGCAAACCTCTCCTGAAGTTATCCACCAAAGATTATGTTGAGCACGGAATGAGGCATTGGGTGGAACAATTTGGTTCCGCTGGTCTTATCAATATCGAGGTGTTCAATGAGTTGCAGCATACCATCACAGGATGGCCTGGTGGCAAGCCCAACTCTGATGACACGTTTCGGCCTGAGCGTGCCAAACCATTCCCCAAACGTGTCGTGGTGTTCTCACCGCACCCTGATGATGATGTCATCTCCATGGGAGGCACGATACGTCGACTGATCCAGCAGGGCAACGATGTGCATGTCGCTTATGAGACAAGTGGAGATATCGCTGTCAATGATGACGAGGTCACTCGTTTCATGCATTTCATCAATGGCTTCAACCGATTGTTTGCCGATGACGCCGATGAGACCATCAGTCGCATCTATGCGCAGGTGAAAGATTTCATGCGAAAGAAAAGGGAAGCAGAACTGAAAGCATATGGCGACAATAAATACCTCCACCCCATACCCATGCCTCCAGTGATGGCCGATATACCAGAGGTACTGACGCTGAAAGGACTTATACGTCGCGGTGAGGCGCGTCTGGCATGTGCATATAATAATATCCCTGGCGACCATATCCACTTCCTGGACCTCCCGTTTTATGAGACAGGTGCCATTGAAAAACTGCCTATGTCAGAACGTGATGTGCGGCCCATACAGAAACTCCTCGCCGACATACAGCCGCATCAGATCTATGTGGCCGCCGACCTGGCCGATCCGCATGGCACGCACCGCAAATGTACCGATGCTGTGCTTGCCGCCATTGACGAGGAAAAACAAGCAGGTGCCGGATGGTTGGTTGATTGCCGTGTCTGGATGTACCGTGGAGCCTGGGCGGAGTGGGACATTGCCGACATCGAGATGTGTGTGCCTATGAGCCCTGAAGAACTGCGTGAGAAACGTAATGCCATCCTTAGACACCAGAGCCAGATGGAGAGTGCACCCTTCCTTGGAAACGATGAGCGTCTGTTCTGGCAGCGCGCCGAAGACCGCAATAGAGAGACAGCACGCAGATACGACGAACTGGGACTGGCTTGTTATGAGGCCATGGAGGCTTTTGTGGAATATCGGTTTTGACTTTCTTTCACCTTTCCCTTCAATAAAAACGATATGAAAACCATCAAGTACTTCTTCGGGACATTGTTCATAGCTTGCATCCCTTTTACTGCAAACGCACAGTTCATGATGTTCGGAGGCAGAAACCATGTCAATCAGGATAGCCTTCGCAAGATTACAGAAGCCGATTATGCCGACATGTTGGCTAAAGTTGGTATTGGCCAACCTCGTGAAGGTCGGCAGCCTAATAATCCAGACGAGAGCAAGCATCCTAATTATGATGAGTTGATAGCAAACCCTTATCCTTTCTATCCAGACCCTTTGGTCACTGAAAATGGCAAAAAAGTCACCAGTGCAAAGATGTGGTATGAAGTACGCCGCCCTGAGATAGTAAAACTGTTTGAAAATTATGTTTACGGCAGTATTCCCGACAATGTACCTGATGTGAAATGGGAAGTCGTAAATGAGGAGAAAAAAGAATTTGCAGGAAAACCAGTGGTGGTACGTTATCTTCACGGCGTGGTAGACAACTCCTGTTATCCATCCATCAAGGTTGAGATTGAGGCAAACGTGATATTCCCCGACAACGGCAAGCAGAAAATGCCTGTAATTATTGAATTCGGATTTGGAGGGGACCCCACACGCTCTTTTCCAGGTATGGTTTCTTGGAAGGAGATGGTGATAGAACGCGGTTGGGCTGCCGCCACTATCAGTCCCTCATCCATACAAGCTGATGCTGGATGGGGACTAACCAAAGGCATCATCGGACTCTGTAATAAGGGGGAGCACCGCCAGCCAGCAGACTGGGGGTCGCTCCGCGCTTGGGGCTGGGGACTGTCACGTCTGATGGACTATTTTGAGAAGGACAAGACCTTCGATGCCACCAAATGTGCCATCGAAGGTGTCTCTCGGTATGGCAAAGCGGCACTTGTGGCGATGGCGTTTGACGAGCGCATCGCGGCTGGATTCATCGCTTCATCAGGCAAGGCAGGTGCCGCAGGGTGGCGTCGTGACTGCGGGGAAAGCATCGGCAACATCGTTTCAAATCAGGAGTACCACTGGGTTTGCGGCAATCTGATAAGATATGCTACAGACCCTATGACAGAAAATGATATGCCCGTTGATCAGCACGAACTTATAGCCCTCTGTGCCCCACGTGCCTGCTTCATATCCACTGGCAGCTGGAAAGACGACAAATGGCAAGATGTAGTTGGCTCGTTCATATCGGCTTCAAAAGCTTCATCAGTGTATGAACTACTCGGGTATAAAGGCATAGGTACAGACCTTTTTCCCGGCATGGACAATGGCTTGATGGAGGGCCGCCTCACATATCGCCAGCACCATGGCGGTCATGAAGCCAGTCCCAACTGGCCATTCTTCTTAGACTTCTTTGAGCGTGAAGTAATTAATAAGTAAGTAATCATGGGGACAACGCCACGACGGGGAACATTTCCTTTCTCGTTTACTTGATTTCCTGCAAATTGTTTGCATATCAGAAAGAGGAGTTAAACTTTGTTATTGGGTCAGAAACGATGACTATATGAGAAAATAGCATTACCTTTACAACAGAAGAGGAACTAATATAATTAAATAATCCACTATTATTAAAACGTATGAAAAAAATCTTTACTTTGCTGTTACTGTTCCTGATGGTGGGCAGTGCCTCCGCACAGGACAAGTGGTTTAACTTTCTGAGAAAAGGAACCTTGTCTGATGATCCTGTGAGTGGTAACTTCACGAACTTTACAGGTCGTTTCGGCCGTACAAACAAGGATGAGAAGGGCGTTGTGGTAGACGATCCTATAGACGGCCAGCCCGCCCTCTACTTGACCTCTATTGCCTATAATTATCAAGAACCGCTCGTGGATGAGGAGGGTAATCCCGTCTTAGACGCAGATGGACACCCTGAATACATCAACTACTACCAGAAAGAAGACGGTACGTTGGTGGACGTCATCCAAGACTGGGACACTCAGTTCCATGTGTCAATTCCCCACAAGTTTAAGAGCGGCCAGAAGTTCAAGCTGAAGTTCTCTGCCCGTGCCGACAAGCCCGTTACCATCTATGCACAGGCTCAAAGCCTGCCTGGTAACTATCTTGGTGAATTGTCTCTGACGAATGGAAATGTTCAGAACTTGACTGAAGAGTGGCAGACGTTCGAATATGAAGGTGCAGACGGAGAAGGTGAAGATGCATTTGACGGCATGCAGACCATTTCTTTCAACTGTAATACCAACAAGACTGAAATCATTAACTTCTATTTCCGTTTCGAAGAGTTCAGCTGCGATATAGCCGATGTTTCCGAAGACGAGCGCACAATTAAGCGCGAAAGCCTCAAATATCCTGTCCCTGCCATCGAAGAGGAAGCCTCGTTCAAGCTCGACATGACGCCTATGGTAGAGACGCTGGGAATTGATAATCTGGAAGACTTCCTTGACGACTACACGATGAAAATGCGTGTGATAACAACAGTTGACGACAAGACCGTCGTTGGCTACTCAGGCAGCATTCAGCCTACAACGGGTGCTTACATCGGTAGCAATGGCTCGATGTTGTATGAGGAAGGAGGCGTTAGCCTCTATTTTCCGGAGGAGGGCATCAACGGCAACGAGGCCACCCTCACCTTTTATAATGTCGACCTGAACCTTACGAATGGCAATATCGTTAAAAGCAGAATCCTCTTTGAGAAACAGAACTGGAACTATGCTTACGACCTGATGTTGATGTCGCAAGAGGACTATGACAATCCTAACTCCGGCATTTCTGGCGTGATTTATTCATGGGAGTCTCCCGACGGAACGCCTATTGAGACAGGCGGCAAAGCAACCTTCGAGGGTGGTGATGAAGGCGAAAACCGCGTCAACTATAAGAATACAGCCCAGGGGGTGGATTACTATACCCTCAGTCTGAATGGCAAGAAGGCTAATATCGATGATGAAGGATATGAGAAGAATTGTACACCCCGTATTATTATCACGATTGACGGAATGTTCTATGGTGGTGAGGAGATTCAGATGACGGCTTATACCAATAAGAACGATGCAAGCAAGCGCTCAACTCCATTCTTCAAGTTTGAGAATGGCACAACGCTTGTTGATGACACCAAGGACTTCATCGACCTGGGTATTGTTGGCAACACTGAGCCTGTTACCAATACTTATGAAGTGCCGGCAGAGGCTATGGGCTGCAAGTGGTTCAAGATGAGCCGCTCTCAGTCTGCCACGAATCTGTTTATTACTAAACTTGTGATTGTCAGCAATGGCGCTTCAGGCGTCAGCGAGGTGAAGCAAGTGAAGGTCGGCAATGGCTTTGTCTATAACCTTGATGGTCAGCGTGTCGACAATTCCTATAAGGGTATCGTCATCAAGAACGGCCAGAAGTTCATCCAGAAATAAGAATTTCAAGTTTCGCAAGTACTCAACTTGTAGGTAGTTAAGGAGTTAAGTAGTTATCGCTTCGCTTAGGAGTTAAGCCAAATGAATCGTAGGCTGTCTCTCTTTGGCCATCAGATGTAATGGCTTAACTCCTTAACTCCTTTAACTTCTTAACTTCTCTCAACTTGCGAAAGTTGAGTAAGAATTATTAGAAAGACATTTTTTTAACCCCGCCGTTGGCAGTCTGTTCTTTGCCAAGGACGGGGTTTTTCTGTAGTATTTCAACGTTTCCTTGCTCCTAATGTCAGTCTTTGACGATGGAGCGTGTGAATCCTTTTACCTTGAGCCACAAAAGCAGCTGTCGGCTCCAGTCTTCCGTGGTGGTTCCGCCGTTTTCAGGCATCAGTGTGTAGGGACCTTTTCCGTCACCGTAGAGATGCATTTCAGCATTCGCACCGGCTTTCTTCCATTCCATGAACAGCGCCACGAGACCAGCAGCTACATTGGGGTGGTCTGCCCGGGTCATAATGAGAAGTGGGGGAGCTTGCTTCGGCACATGGACTGGCATTAATGAAGGACCGAAGTTGGTGCACAGGAAATCGGGTCGCTCTTGCTCATCGGCAGCGGTCATCGTAGCAGCGATGGCCACTCCACCACCGGCTGAGAAGCCCAGAAAACCAATTTTGTCTTTATCGATGTTCCATTCCCTGGCGTGGTCACGCACCATCCTTACAGCCGCCCTCGCATCGGCAGCTGCTAGTTGGATGATAGAGTCACCCGTAGCTGTATGCATGGGGTTGGCATCGGCCTGAGGGAAGTGATCAGGCTGTGTCACGTCCACCATGGGTGGCATCTGCACGCCTTGCGGCATTGTCTCTTTGTTGAGATGATACTTGAGTCCGATGGCGGCGATTCCGTGCTTGTTGAGGAAAGAGGCCATCTCCAGCACGTCACTTTCCCAAGAAAGCCATCTCATGGCACCCCCAGGACAGAGAATGACGGCGCAGCCGACGGCTTTCTCTTTGTCAGGTAGATACACTTCTATGTATGGACTGTCATTCGCATCCTGAAAACTGGAGGGAGAGGGCAGGAATAGTTTTGTCTGAGCGGATGTGGTTATGGGCAGTGATAGAAATACCATTGCCAGGAGAGTCTGGGATAATTTTGTCATGTTTTTGGTTTTTGAGGGTATTGGGGTGGTGATTGTCTTTATGTCCAAAGGCTTGTGATAAACATGGGACTCGCGTCTTCTGCCTTTTTAAATCCACACGACTGATAGAAGTCCAGTTCGTCAACGTATGCGATAAGGGCGATTCGAAGATAGGTGGCATAATGCTCCTTCATCATCTTGACAAGCATATGGCCGATGCCTTGCTGGTGGTATTCAGGCCTGACCAGAAGGTAGTGGATGTAGGCCGTCATGATGTTGTCATCCATTGCGCATATCAGACCTACCAGTTTGTTGCCGTCCCATGCTGTGTACACCGTCTTGAAATGACGCATGGCCACGACCAACTTGTCTGGATAATGACCCGATGACCATTTCACGGAGAGGAACAAGTCCTCCAAGTCTTCTCGCTTGAATTCATGAGTGTCTTTGTATGTTATTTCCATTTTGCAGATGTCTTACTTGTTTTCAATATTTATGATGGAGCCTTATTATCTTTATTACCATGCAAAAGTAATAAATAATCTGATTTTTTTTGTACTTTTGTATCGTAATCATGGTGTTTTTGAACAACATCTTAAAAACACGACACAATAGCTTTGATAGAAAAATGAAAAAGACTGTATTATTGTTTTTATTGGCTCTGGCCTGTATACCGATGGGTGCTCAGGACTTGCCACACTACAAACGGGTAATAAAGGCGTTGAGTTCTGCCAAATACCAAGGACGTGGCTATGCCAAGGATGGTGCCAATAAAGCTGGTAAATTCCTGAAGAAAGAGTTTCAGAAATCTGGTGTAGATGAGGTAACCCTTCAGCCTTTCAAATTGGACATCAATACTTTCTCTGGGCAGATGCAGATGTGGGCTGATGGCAAGAAACTGCGCGCTGGTGTCGATTTCTCCATGCGTGAGTATTCCCCCGGCGTACATGGAACATTTCCCGTTTATCATGTGGACACACTGAATTTTGATGTCGAGCGTTTGTTTGCCGACTTGGCCAAGCCTGAGTATGCCAATTGTCTGGTGTCTTGTGAATTCTGGTTCACTTATCGTCACCGTGATGTCTTCTCCCGTCTACAAAAAACGGGTGAGTGTACCAACGCCGGACTCATCTATACTTGGGAAGCACCTATCAAGTTTTTCAAGGCTTATGGTGAACGTGTGGTTGACAAACCCATTCTCTGGGTGACGCCTGAGGCCATAGAAGGTGTGAAGAAGGTTCGTGTGGAAGTGGATAACAAGTTCCTGAAGGGCTATGAGTGTTTCAATGTCATTGCCAAGGTGGAGGGAGTGCGACATGACAGCTGTTATGTCTTCACCGCACATTATGATCATCTAGGCAATCTGGGTAAGAAAATCTTCTATGCTGGCGCCAACGATAATGCCTCTGGCACTGCCGCCATCGTGACATTGGCTGGATACTATGCCAAGAAACGTCCTCCATACGATATGTACTTCATCGCTTTCTCAGGTGAGGATGCCAACCTGCGCGGCTCCACATGGTATACAGAACATCCCATCGTGCCACTTCAGCAAATCAAGTACCTGTTTAATATTGATATGATTGGCGACAACAATCCCGTTCAGTATTGCGAGGTGAGTGACGAGGGGATGCGTGGCTTCTCTCTTTTCGAACAGATTAACGGACGGCAACATTACTTCAATTCCTTACACCGAGGCGACTTGGCTGCCAACAGCGACCATTACCCGTTTGCCGAGCGCCACGTCCCCTGCATTTTCTTAGAGAACGAGAAGGGTGATGCCTTCCAGTATTACCATACTATCTTCGATACATACAAGACCGTTCGTTTCGACAGTTACATGCCTGTATTCCAATTGGTGCGCGACTTCGTGGAGCAATTTCAGTGAAGTATTCAACTGGAGCTTGCGGAAGTTGAATTTTATTCATGGCGCTGTCCTAAGATAATATCCACGATACTTAATACGTCAGAGATATCGATTACGCCGTCACCGTTTACATCAGCGTCTTTTACATAGAAGTTTTTGGGATTCTTGCCTAAAATGTAGTCCACCGTTAACAGGATGTCGGTGATGTCTACAGTGCTGTCATGGTTCACATCTCCCTGTCTGATTTCAAATATGGTGATGGAGAATTGGAAGTCATCGAGATATAGGCTGTTGTTATTGTCATCGTTGAGGATGATGTTTTTGATGGTTCCCTTGTATATGTCATGGGCAAGTTCTTGGTCTGTAGTGAAAGGCAGTGAAATGATGATACCTTTCGTTCCGCTAATGTATGTGGTGCCAGTGGAGTTGCAAATCACAGAGTAGGTGTTTCGGGATGACTCGAGGATAGAGCACGACACATCTTCACCGCTGAATCTATCTGAGAGCGTGTAGCTGAAGCCATCACCGATTTTCTCCAGGCAGATGCCCTCAGGCAGGATCAGGTCAAACTGATAACCCGTATATGGTTTTTCTTCTATCTCCAGGCTAATGTCGGTTTGCGCTTGGTCTCCGGGAAAGAGAGACATGTCTGGCACAAAAATAGTGGGATACAACATTAATGTAAAGTAACCACCTTTCCACATGAAACAGCCCGTCGTGTCCACTCCAAAGTCATATCCGATGGGAGCTAAAAGCAAACAGGGATTGGCATCGCCTGTGTTTAGCCCGATATCTGTGCATGCTTCAGGGTGCAGGTTTGTCATGTCAGATATTTTCAGACTTTGAAGTTGATAGCAGCCAATGAACATTTTTCCACTGTCCTTCACGTTGGAGGTGTCAAAATGGCTAAGGTCAATGGTGGTCAAATCGTTGCAATTCATGAACATGCCTTCTATTTTTGTCACTTTTGACGTATGGAAACCGCTGACGTCGAGAGAGGAAAGACTCCAGCAATCAGAGAACATCCCACTCATGTCCGTCACATTGGAGGTGTTAAAACCGCTTGGGTCAAGGCAGGTGAGGTTGTGGCATAAAGAGAACATCTCACCCATGTCCTTCACTTTGGAAGTGTCGAAATGGCTGAGGTCTATGGAGTTTAGTTGTGAGCAGCCAAAGAACATCCCATTCATGTCTGTCATCTCAGAGGTGTCTAAATATTCAAGTCCTTGGATGGCTTCCAGATCATTTCGGCCATGGCACACTACATCAAACCATCTATGACTAGTAATGGGCCTTGCCTCTTTGAATGAAGGGTCGAAAATGATGGAGCTGATGTCATATTCAGCCCATTCAGGAGTGGGTTGGGTGGTGTTCAGTTCAAAGATGGCGCCGCTTCTTGTATTGAATAGGTCATCATAATAGAAAGTCAACGTATGGTCTGCTGCTAATGCGGCATATGGAATGGCACTGACGGGTGTTTGGCTCATAAGACTGAAAATACCACCTTTCCAGAGGAAACTGTCACCGGAGGTGTCTACGTTGAAATCATAACCCTCTGGAAATACAAGCAAACATGGCAAGACAGAAAGCCCTATGCCATGACACGCCTCAGGGCTGATGTTTTCAAAAGAGGGAGAGACACTGAGAGACCTCAAACCTTTACAATGATATAGCATACTATCTGTTGGCGTTTCCGGAAGGATGGTCAGATGAGAAAGGTTCAGGTTGGAGATGCTTGAACAACCATAGAACAAGTTTCTCATACCCGTCACATGGGAGGTGTCGAAACTGCTGAGGTCAAGGCTTGACAGACCGCAGCTGCCGAAGAACATATTGCTCATGTCTGTCACACTGGACGTGTCAAAACCACTGAGATCAAGGGATGTGAGATCACAACAACCAGAGAACATCCTACTCATATCCTTCACTTTTGACGTGTCGAAACTGCTGAGGTCAAGAGAGGTCAGACTGCAGCAGCAGGAAAACATGGCTCCCATGTCTGTCACACTGGACGTGTCAAAGCCACTGAGGTTAAGGGAAGATAGTTTTGACTCCAGTTCCATAAACGGAGGATGCTCCTCCCAGTCATTCTCTCTGTCGACAATATAATACTCACCCATCTTGAACATGCCATTCATATTTGTCACATTTGACGTGTCGAAATGGCTAAGGTCGAGAGATGTCAGGCTCCAACAGTCGGAGAACATCTCACCCATGTCTGTCACATGTGATGTGTTCAGGTATTTCAGTCCTTCAATGGTGGTTAGCTCATTCATGTCAGAAAACCATCTGAAGGTGGTCGTTGGTTCTGCTTGAAGGAATGTTGGGTCGAACACTACTTTCTTGATATCCTGAAGATTCCACTCTGGGTAGGATTGGCCAGTGTTCAAGTCAAACGTGGTCTCGGTCCTGCTGTCTCTGGCATCGTCATAATAAAAAGTCAGAGTTGTGTTGTCCTCCGAAAGTACAACATACGCCTCTTGCGCAAAAGAGAGGAGTGTGCAGAGACAACTTAATATGCTTAACAATGGTCTTTTCATGTGATAGGGTATTGGGGGTGAAACTGCTGATGTGTGAGAAGGATAGGGGATTAGTCGCTCGCCGACGTGGCACGGAATCTCATCAGTTCCTCCACAATCTCATCAGTGTCATCACTGATGGAGAGGATGAGGTTCTGATATTTGCCCGTTGCAGCTAATGACTTGAGCAGAGGATACACCAGCATGTCCTCCGTCCAGAATTTCTTTCCCATGAACACCATGGGGCTGTCGTTCCTGAAAAAGACATGTTGGTGGCCTTTGTTTACATATTTTCCACAAAGATAGAGAATTAATATGAATATGCAAAAAAAGTAGACTTTTTTGTGATTGTTGGTTCAAAATAGTGGCGTGTGTGGTGTCACTCCCTTGTCCGTCTCCCATGTCCTTTGCATTTCAAAGCGCATCTTCGTGTGCGATGGGCTCAGTTCTGTTCAACAGCTGTTGAAGTCATAGAGCATCTCACGGTCGTACTTGCTGGTGTATGGGAGGATGGATTCCATGAACTTCTTTTTACCTTTCTCGATGCGTTTCTCATGGTCAGGGTGTTGTTGGTCATGTTGCTGAGGGGTGATAGGTTCTTCTGTTGCTTCTGTACTGTCCTTGTTTTTCTCAGAAGCGCAAGGAGAGGTCTGATGCCAACGTTTCTCATTGCCTTTCTTGCCCGCAGCTGACCGTTTTTCACGTATCTGCTCATATTTCTGTGTGTTGTGGTCTATCTGGGTAATGAGACATGCCAGCACCACATTGACGACTCTATTGTCTGACTGGAGCTTTTCTCCTGTCATATTGTATTGTAGAATGGCCTTGAACACAATGCCCGCCTCTTCGTCGCTGAGCAGTTGTATTTGGGCGAGTAAGTCTGTGTAAATGATAAAACTTTTCTTTGATGTCGGTTTCATAATCGTACAATTTGGGTTCTGCTGGCAAAAATAGACGTTCTTTGACTATCTGTAATGTCATTTTAAAATCGTGATGATAGCGCTACATAACGATGTCTCAACTTTTTTGAAACGGGGAGGGAAGCAAAGAAAAACCACTTTTTCTTTGTATCCCGTAAGGGATATATTCTTTTTATATCATTTTCATTATCATTATCATTATCATTAACATTATAGCGATCATTTGCGATGTTTTGCGATTTAAAGAGTGCCTTTCATACGATAAACAAAGTAAAAGTGTAAAAAAATAGATTACGCTATGGTGAGTTGTTCACAAATTTCTTATCTTTGCGAAGAATTCAATGAGCATATATTGAAAGAGTTTTTTTATTTTTGCAGTGTCAAAGAGAAAAAGCAAAATCCTAAATAAATGAAATAAAAGAAATGAAAAAAGGTATTGTAGTAACATCAGCATTGATAGTCATGTTTTTAGGCTCATGCCATCAAGACAAAACGAATCAGATTTCGTCTTCTAATAATCAAACGGAAACGGAAATGCAAGCCTCTCCGGAAACCACGCAAACTTCGTCGAAAGTGGAAAAGGACAGCATAGAACCAGCCAAGGCGACAGAAAATGCCACTCCCTCTGAGAGCAAAATAACGGCAGAGATGGCCTATGAAGGAGTAAACAACTATTGCCATAAAACGTACGACTGGAGTATCGCTGAAAAGAATCCATCCATCATGTATGTACAGATGGGAGAAGAGACGGAATCTGAGTATCAAGTGATATTCCGTAGTTATACCGGTGCATATGTCTATTTTTATGTCAATAAAACAAGTGGCACTACTAAAATCGTTGAGCATGTCCCTTCACTCGATCTTGAAGAAGAAGCAGGAACCATTGAGTTGTTTGATTATCTTGAGAAAAAGAGTTGATGAGTTTTTAAGTTGATCAATGACGGGGCTGGGTATTTATTAAAATCTTGTATGAAAAGCAGAAAAGATCGGTCGGCCATTCGACTTTTCTTAACTTTGCAAAATCATAGTTTATCTTCACGAAAATGAGTCTATTGATTGTTATTGTAGCTGGTTTGTTGCCCGCTGTTGCCCTTTGGGCGTATGTCTGCTGGAAGGATCCCCGACCTGAACCTTGGCCGATGTTGCTCAAGGCCACACTTTATGGTGTGATGATTTGTTTGCCCGTCTCCCTGTGTGAACTGGCTGTCCTGCATACTTTTTTCGGTGGGCAGGAGCCTGTCACTTTCTTTGGGTCGACCGCCGAAGCCTTTTTGGTCGCTGCGATCCCTGAGGAGTCCTTCAAGCTCTTCGCACTATGGTTGATACTCCGTCGCAACCCATATTTTGACGAGCATTTCGATGGAATCGTATATGCCGTTTGTGTCGGCCTTGGCTTTGCCGCTATAGAGAATGTGGTGTATCTCTTTGCCGATCTTGAAAACTGGAGAGCTACAGCTGTGGCAAGGGCGCTTCTGGCTGTCCCAGGCCATTATGCTTTTGCTGTCATGATGGGATATTATTATTCGGTGTGGCATTTCTGTGGTCGCTCACGGAGTGCCGCCGTCAGTGCCCTGTTAGTCCCTGTCATGGCACATGGCGTATACGACATGTTGGCTCTCAGCGAGAAGACGCTCCCAGAAACTGGTGTCTTGAGCTTCTTTATTCTGATCTTCTTCTGTTTCAAGCTGCAAAAGCATGCCAGCCAGAAAATCATGGCTCAGGTGAAAAGAGATACCGAACAGACTACTTTCAGGGGTTGACGGGGCTACTCTGACCGTTCACTCATACGCCTGGTCATGCACTCCTTTTACGGCACGACCAGAGGGGTCGTTCATGTTTCGGAAGGCGGTATCCCATTCGAGGGCGATGGAGGTGGAACAGGCTACGCTGGCCTCACTGGGTACACTCAGGGCAGCTGAGTCGCTGGGGAAATGCTCTGCAAAGATGCTGCGATAATAATATTCTTCCTTGTTCTTTGGCGGATGGATGGGAAAACGCTCTGCAGCGTGAGCCATCTGTTCGTCGCTGACGCTTTCGGAGGTTAGCTGTTTGAGGGTGTCTATCCATGAATAGCCCACACCATCGCTGAACTGCTCTTTCTGCCGCCATGCCACTTCTTCGGGCAGCAGGGATGCAAAGGCCTCGCGGACTATACGTTTTTCGATGGTCTTGCCTGGACACATCTTCGCCTCGGGGTTGGTACGCATGGCCACGTCAAGAAACTCTTTGTCGAGGAAAGGAACACGGCCCTCTACACCCCATGCAGACAGACTCTTATTGGCACGAAGACAGTCGTACTGATGCAGCTTGCTCAGTTTGCGAACCGTCTCCTCATGAAAGGCCTGAGCCGACGGAGCCTTGTGAAAATAGAGATAACCGCCAAAAATCTCGTCGGCACCCTCGCCCGATAAGACCATCTTGATGCCCATCGACTTGATGACCCTCGCCAGAAGATACATGGGCGTGGAAGCACGGACGGTGGTCACATCATAAGTCTCGATAAAGTAGATGACATCGCGGATCGCATCAAGACCCTCCTGTATCGTATAGTTGATCTCATGGTGGACGGTGCCGATATGGTCGGCCACCAGTTTGGCCTTTGCCAAGTCTGGCGCGCCTTTCAGCCCCACGGCAAAGGAGTGGAGACGTGGCCAGTAGGCCTTGGTCTGTGAGTTGTCTTCTATGCGCATCTCGCTGTATTTCTCGGCGATGGCTGAAATGACTGATGAGTCAAGACCACCTGAGAGCAACACGCCATAAGGCACATCCGACATCAGCTGCCGTCTCACTGCATCCTGGAGCGCATCGTGGATGGCTGAGACACTGGCGGCGTTGTCTTTTACCGCATCATATTCCATCCAGTCACGATGATAATATCTTTTCATCCCTGGCGTCTTACTCCAATAATAGTGTCCGGGAAGAAATGGCTCGTATCGCTCACATTGCCCTTCAAGGGCTTTCAGTTCGGAAGCAACATAGACGGTGCCATCGCTGTCGTAACCGATATATAGAGGTATCACACCGATGGGGTCACGGGCGATCAGAAACTCATCGCGCTCCTCATCGTAGAGCACAAAGGCAAAGATGCCGCTCAGATCCTCCAAAAAGTTGGTGCCTTTTTCACGATATAGGGCCAGGATGACCTCACAGTCGCTGCCTGTCTGAAAATCATACTTGCCGGCATATTGCTTACGTATCTCCTGATGGTTGTAGATTTCTCCATTTACGGCCAGCACCTGCTTTCGGTCGGGGGCATACAAGGGCTGACCACCTGACTCGGGGTCAACGATACTTAGGCGCTCGTGTGACAGGATGGATGACCCACCGCAGTAAATCCCACTCCAGTCAGGTCCGCGATGACGTATTTTTTGACTCATGCGCAATGCTTTCTCACGCAGTGACGGTGTCTGCTCCTTTACGTTCAGAATTGCTACGATTCCACACATATTGTTCTTTTTTTATTGGTATGACAAATATAGGTAATTGGTTGAGGCGGGATATTCAGCGGCCAGGGTGTCTATCTGGTTGACCTTGGGCATGATACCAAGATCCTCTCTCCACTTTCTGACCACTAGTCCTGCCTTTTCCATGCTCATCTTGTGTTCCAAACCGATGGCCCGCGCTATCTGGAAGTCGGAGAAACCCTTCACTTTGGCTTCACACAAGAGGTTCAGAATTTCTGGCGACTCTAGGGTTTCCAGCAATTCGGTGTAGTCCATGAACTCCATCCAGTCAGAGATGGGTGTCAACTCCTTCAGTCTGCAGTCCACATCGATGATATGTTTCAGTTTCCATAGAAACCAGCGGTCTATCTTCGTCAGTGTGTGAACTTGTTCAATGGAAAATCCCATCTGCATGGCTTTGGAAATGACGAAGACACGGTTTTCTGTGGCATGATACAATGCGTCACGGATGTCATCCACACGCAGCACTTTGTTCTCCACAAAGCCATGCATGCCTTGGCCTATCATGCGCAGTCCTTTTTGTATGGCTTCCTCAAAGGTGCGGCCGATGGCCATCACCTCGCCTACACTTTTCATCGACGAACCGAGTTGATGGTTCACACCGTGGAATTTCGTGAGATCCCACCGGGGTATCTTGCACACCACATAGTCTAGTGCCGGCTCAAAAAAGGCCGAAGTGGACTTGGTGACCGAATTCTGAAGTTCGAAGAGTCCGTAACCTATCCCAAGTTTGGCCGCCACAAAAGCTAATGGATATCCCGTTGCCTTGGAAGCTAATGCCGAGGAACGAGACAGACGGGCATTGACTTCTATGACACGATAGCCTTCTGACTGCGGGTCGAGCGCATACTGCACATTACACTCACCCACAATGCCGATATGTCGGATGATTTTGATGGCCAGTGCACGCAGGTGGTGGTATTCTGCATTGGACAGCGTCTGACTGGGTGCTACCACAATGCTCTCGCCGGTATGGATGCCCAATGGGTCGAAATTCTCCATGTTGCAGACGGTGATGCAGTTGTCGTAACGGTCGCGCACCACCTCATACTCTATTTCTTTCCATCCTCTCAGCGATTTCTCCACCAATACCTGTGGTGAGAAAGAAAAGGCTTCTTCCGCCTGTGCGAGCAGTTCTTCTTCATGATCGCAGAAACCACTGCCTAGACCACCTAGCGCATAGGCGGCACGGAGAATGACAGGGTAGCCCAATTCGGCTGCGGCTCTTTGCACTTCCTCGATACTCCCACACGCCTGACTCTTGATGGTCTTCACGCCAATCTCGTCGAGACGCTTCACAAACAACTCACGGTCTTCGGTGTCGATGATGGCCTGTATGGGGGTACCTAATACTTTCACTCCATATTTATCCAGAACCCCTCTTCGATATAATTCCACGCCACAGTTGAGGGCCGTCTGTCCGCCAAATGACAGCAGGATACCGTCAGGCCGTTCTTTCTCGATGATATGTTGCACGAAGTCGGGTTGTACGGGTTGAAAATACACGGTGTCGGCATGAAGATCTTGCCCATTGAAGGATGCAATCGCCTCTGAGGTCTGCACTGTGGCGATGTTCGGGTTGACAAGGATGGTGTGTATACCTTCCTCTTTCAAGGCTTTCAATGCTTGCGAACCTGAATAGTCAAACTCGCCAGCTTGACCTATTTTCAAGGCTCCACTGCCTAACAGAAGCACTTTCTTGATGGTGCGTAAACCGGATGGCAGATCAATTGTTGACGAACAGGTTCCAGATGTCGTAGAATCATCTTGTTGAAAGAAACATTGACGCTCCTCCAATAGTTGAACAAACTCATCAAACAAAAACTCGGTGTCCACAGGACCTGAGCAGGCTTCTGGGTGAAACTGTGCCGACATCCATGGCTTCGACCGATGACGGATGCCTTCATTGGAGTGGTCGTTCATGTTCACAAACAATGGTACCCAGTCAGGAGGCAGTGTCGTGTCATCCACAGCAAAACCATGGTTTTGTGAGGTGATGAAACACTGGTTGGTGCCCACTCGCCGTACGGGTTGGTTGTGGCTGCGATGTCCATATTTCAGTTTGTAGGTCTTGGCTCCTGCAGCCTTTGCCAGCAGCTGATTGCCGAGGCAGATACCCATACATGGCCTGACCTCATGGCTGTTCAGAAAAGTGCTGATGTGCTCCACCGTACATCCGCAGTGCTCAGGGTCGCCAGGGCCATTTGCCAAGAATAATCCATCAAAATCGAGTGTGTTGAAGTCATAGTCCCAAGGCACACGTACCACCTCTACGCCACGCCGTAGCAGGCAGCGGATGATGTTGGCCTTGACGCCGCAATCCACCAACACCACACGATGCTTCTTCTCACCGATAGGCTGATAAGTCACCACCTCTTTGCAGCTCACCTTTTCAACCCAATTGATGCTCATATAATCGGAAGACTCGTCATCATGTAGACAAGCAGCCCCTTCTATCTCTATCCTTCCCATCATCACGCCATGTTCCCGAAGTAGCATGGTCAGACGCCGTGTGTCAATTCCAGTCAGCGCAGGTACGCCTTCACGTCGCAGCCACTGGGCCAATGACTCTTGCGCGTTCCAATGTGAGTACATCGGGCTGTAGTCTGCCACAAGGATGGCGGCCACATGGATCCGTTCACTTTCCATCAACAAGGGAAGTCCGTTGTCCGCCTTATCCACCGTTGGCACACCATAATTGCCTATCAAGGGATAGGTGAACGTGAGTATCTGTCCGGCATAACTTGGGTCGGTCAGACTCTCAGGATAGCCTGTCATGGCCGTATTGAAAACCACCTCGCCTCTCACATTTCGCTCTGAGCCAAACGACCAGCCTTCAAATACGCTTCCGTCTTCAAGCGTCAGTTTCGCTTTCCTCATCATCTTTATTATTCCTTTCTTGTTTTCTCTCAAATCTTGAGTTCATCTGCTCCTCCATCGAAGTATTGTCTGAACTCCTGAACTCCTCCACTCCTGAACTCCTTCACTCCTGAACTCCTAACCAAACTTCTCAAAGAAATTCACAAACGCCTGATTCACCATGCGGATGCCACCGGGGGTGGGATAGCGACCTGTGAAATACCAGTCGCCAGGGTGGTCAGGACATGCTTGATGCAATCCCTCAATGGTTTGAAATACCAATTCCACAGGCGCCGCCATGCCTTCTGGTCTAAGCATCTCAACAATTTTTTCGTTGATTTCCTGCACGGTGAAAGGTTCATAGATGGCTCTGACATGATTTTTCGCCTGGGGCTGCTTCTTGCAAGCCCAATAGGTGTCAGTCAGCAACGCCCTCATTCCCCGCTCCATCATCAATGCGATGGCGGCGCGAAATGCGCACAACTCTTCAAGTCGTGACATATCGATACCATAATAGTCTGGATAACGTATTTGCGGTGAACTTGAAACCATCACAATCTTTTGTGGATGCAGACGGTCGAGTATCTTGAAAATGCTCTCTCTTAAAGTCGTCCCGCGTACGATGGAGTCGTCGATGACGACCAACGTGTCTTCGTAGGGGACCAGAGAACCATAAGTGATGTCATAGACATGGGCGGCAAGGTCATTACGCTCCGTACCCTCAGTGATAAAAGTGCGCAGTTTGATGTCTTTCCATACCACTTTTTCTGTACGCACATGAGGATAACACTTTCTGAAACCATCGGTCAGACCATGAAAAGCCACCTCGGCTGTGTTGGGAATATACGAAAACACGGTGTGTGCAAGATCTCCACCGATCGCTTTCTGTATGGCTGGCATTAACTGTTCTCCCAGCCGCTTTCGCTCTTGATAGATGTCGTAGTCTGAACCTCGGCTGAAATAGATCCGTTCAAACGAACAAGCACTATATCTTTTCGCCGACAGTATTTGTTCAAGATGCCTCTCGCCACTTTTTGAGATGATGAGCGACTGTCCAGGGAGCAATTCTTGTATTTGATTGGTGTTAAGATTGAAGGTCGTCTGTATCACAGGCCGCTCACTGGCAAGGACCACCACTTCGTCATCTTGATAGTAGTAGGCGGGACGGATACCCCAGGGGTCTCGCACGGCAAACATCTCTCCAGAGCCTGTCAGACCGCACATCACATAGCCACCGTCAAAATGGGGCATGGTGGTACGCAGCACATTCGCTATTTGTATGTTGTCTTCGATATATCGTGTGATATAAAGGCCATGCAGTCCTTTCAACTTGGCATCACTGAATAGACGTTCCACTTCACGGTCAAGACGATGCCCCATCAGCTCCAGTGTGATGTACGAGTCGCCATATATTCTGGGCGACTGTCCTTGTTCTGTCAGGTGTTCAAAGACCTCGTCGATGTTGGTCATGTTGAAGTTGCCACACAGACAGAGGTTCTTGGCTCGCCAGTTGTTGCGCCGCAGGAAGGGGTGGACGTATTGCAGACCTCTTTTGTCAGTCGTTGAATATCTCAGATGTCCCAAATAGAGTTGTCCGGTAAAAGAACCATCCACTCTTTTGAAAATCTCTGTGATAGCATCCTTCCCCTCGGCCCGCTCACGAAACATATATTCCTCGCCATGAGGCGCATCCATATTGACACAGGCGATACCGGCTCCTTCCTGACCGCGGTTATGCTGCTTCTCCATCAGGAGATAGAGTTTGTTGAGCCCATACCTTTCTGTCCCGTATTTCTGTTGATAATAAGTTAGTGGCTTTAACAGACGTATCATCGCCACGCCGCATTCATGCTTCAGTTGTTCCATCTATACATGCTTTTATAAACGACATAAACAGTGGATGAGGATGCAGCACTGTTGAAGAATATTCTGGATGGAATTGTGTGCCAATGTACCAGCGGTGTGTGGGTATCTCAACTATTTCCACCAGATTAGAGGCAGGGTTGAGACCCACGCACTTCATTCCATGATTCTCAAAGGCTTCCTGATACTGATTGTTGAACTCGTAACGATGACGATGCCGTTCTCTGATAATGGCATCTTGATGATAAGCCTCCCAGGTCTTGCTACCTTTGCTGAGTTCACAGTCATAACAACCCAGTCGCATGGTGCCACCCATCTGAGTGATGCTTTTTTGCTCTTCCATCAGATCGATCACATGAGAATGATTCTGTGCTGTTGTTGATTTCGTGTGATCGTCGGTAGCAAATTCGGCGCTGTTTGCATCTGGATACCCTAACACGTGGCGTGCAAACTCCACCACCATCATTTGCATGCCAAGGCAAATGCCAAAAGAGGGAAGGTTATGGGTGCGTCCATATTCAGCAGCGATGATTTTACCCTCGATGCCACGGCTGCCAAATCCGGGGCAAATCACGATGCCTGCCATTGGACTGAGCAGTTCGGCAACATTTTTGCTGGTGATGTTCTCGCTGTTCACAAATACGGTTCTCACTTGATGGTCATGATAGGTACCCGCATGGGCAAGACTCTCGATGATGCTTTTATAAGCGTCTTGCAGGTCGTACTTGCCAACCAGGGCAATCTTGATTTCCTTCGTGGCTCGTTTCCTCCTTTCCAGAAAGTCACGCCAGGGTCCTAGTTCAGGAGGCGTGCCTGGCTCTATGCCCATCTTTTTCAGGATGATGGCGTCCAACCCTTGTCGTAGCATGTTCACAGGCACTTCGTAGATACTAGGTAAGTCCTGGCTCTGAATCACCGCCTGTACGTCAACATTGCAAAAGTGGGCTACCTTTGCCCTCAAGTCCTCGCTCAATGGGTGTTCTGTCCGCAACACGAGCACTTCGGGCTGGATGCCCAAACCCTGCAATTGCTTGACACTGGTCTGTGTGGGTTTCGTCTTCAGCTCTCCGGCTGCTGCCAGGTAGGGCACGTAGGTCAGATGCACATTCAGTGCCCTTGTCGGTCCCAATTCCCAGCGTAGCTGACGAATGGCTTCAAGAAACGGCTGACTTTCAATATCGCCGATAGTACCGCCGATCTCTGTGATCACAAAGTCAAGTGGACATGCCTTGTCTTTGTAGCTATTCCGTTCCATCAGCTGGATGCGGCGTTTGATCTCGTCTGTGATGTGGGGTACTACCTGGATGGTTTTGCCTAAATAGTCTCCACGTCGCTCCCGTTCGATGACACTGAGATAGATGCGGCCTGTTGTCACACTGTTGTCGCGAGTCGTCTCGATACCAGTGAATCGCTCGTAATGCCCCAGGTCAAGGTCAGTTTCCATCCCGTCGGCCGTCACATAGCATTCGCCATGCTCATAGGGATTCAGAGTTCCGGGGTCAATGTTGATGTAGGGGTCAAACTTCTGTATCGTGATGTGATACCCCCTTGCTTGCAGCAACTTCCCCAGTGATGCCGAGATGATGCCTTTCCCCAAAGAGGAAGCCACACCCCCTGTGATAAAAATATACTTTGTCTCCATTGTGTTGTTTGATAGTTTGCGCTCGACTTGTTTATGATTCTCCTTTACTCTTTTCGCGGATGTGTTCCTCATATTCCGCCAACTCGCGTTCTCCGATGTGGGCCAGGCCGTAATGCTCATCATGCTGTGAGAAATCCAGACCCACCTTTTCACTGAATGCGGATACACGCATCGGTATCAGACTGTCAATCAGTTTGTAACCCAGCCAACTGACAGCAAAAGTGTAAACAAACACAATGATGATAGCCAACAGATGGTAGAGAAACACCACAAAACCGTCCCAGGTGCCCGCAATCAGTCCTTCCTGTATGAAGATACCCGTCAGCAGCGTACCGAAGATACCACCAGTGCCATGGGTGGGAAACACATCAAGCGCATCATCGATGCTGCTCCGTGAACGCCAATAAACAGTGATGTTGCAGATGAGCGTGATAACAAAAGCGATAAAGATACTCTGCCCCACAGTGACATAGCCTGCAGAGGGGGTGATGGCCACAAGGCCAACGACACAACCCACCGCAGCTCCCATGGCTGAGGGCTTACGACCACGCAGACAGTCGAAGAAAATCCATGTCATCATAGCGGTGGCGGAAGCTGTGTTTGTGTTCAGGAAGGCCTTCACAGCCTGGCCGTCGGCATGAAGTGACGAACCAGCATTGAAGCCAAACCATCCCAACCAAAGCATGGCGGCGCCCAATAAAACAAATGGTATGTTGGCGGGCTCGCTTTTTGTGGAATTACGTCTCCCAAGGAAGATGGCACCTGCCAATGCCGCCACGCCCGATGAGGCATGCACCACGATGCCACCGGCAAAATCGATCACTCCCCAGCGACAGAACAGACCTTCGGGATGCCATGTCATATGGGCAAGCGGACAATAGATGAAAAAGAAGAAAAACATCATGAAAAACATATATGCCGAGAAACGGACACGCTCGGCAAACGATCCTGTGATCAGTGAAGGTGTGATGATGGCAAACTTCATCTGAAACAGTGCAAAAAGTGCTAAAGGAATAGTGGCACCGCCCAACACGTTGCCTGCTGGTGTGGTGTATACCTGAGCACCAACATTTTTAAACATCGGGAATGTCAGCGGATTGCCAATCACACCACATATGTCGTCGCCAAAGCACAAGGAGAAACCAACGACGACCCAGAGAATGGAAATCAGACCCATCGCAATGAATGATTGAAGCATGGTGGAAATGACATTCTTCGCACCTACCATACCACCATAAAAAAATGACAGACCAGGGGTCATCATTAAAACAAAAATGGTGGCGGTGATCAGCCATCCCACATCGGCAGCTGAAATCACAGACCAGTCACACTCAAATGTAGGCTCTCCTACAAAAACACCCATGATGGCAATCAGTGTCATCGCTGTCATCAGAATCTTCCATCTTTTCTTGATCTTCATACCTCTGCTTTTAATAGAATGATTACACTTTGATATATTCGGGTGCAAAGATAATGCATTTTGAAAGCAAAAACACCATTTTCGCTGTCGTTTTGTTTTGAAAATTTTGTTTTAAAAATCATTTTGTGTCAAAACAAAAGTTATTTTGGTGCAAAATGTTATATATTGACACTATTTCCCTGTCAATAATAATAAATTGTAAGCAATGTTAAAAATCAAGATTAAAAATGATAGAATTTCTTTTGGATTTCTTTCGTTTTGACTTACCTTTGCATCGGAAATTGAGCAAATTGATAGGATAAAAGATGAATGTATGACAAAAAGCAAACTTCAAAGCCAGGAAAAGGGACTTTATCAAAAAGCATTTGAGCATGATGCATGTGGTGTGGGGATGATTGTAAACATCCACGGCAATAAGAGTCATGAGTTGGTAGACCAAGCGCTGCACGTATTGGAGAACATGAGACATCGGGGCGCTGAAGTCGGCAAAGATGGCGACGGTGCTGGCATCATGATTCAGATACCACACGAGTTTATCTTGTTACAGGGAATTCCGGTGCCAGAAAAGGGAAAGTATGGTACAGGATTGGTGTTTCTACCCAAAGACAAACAAGTGCAGCAGTCGATTCTGAGTGTGATGATCGAAGAGATAGAACGCGAGGGATTGCAACTGATGCATCTGCGTACAGTGCCAACTCACCCTGAGTGCTTGGGAGAGGCTGCAAGAAGTACGGAACCTGACATCAAACAGGTTTTTATTACCGGTGTCAGTGACGACAAGGTAGATTCTTTTCCTAGAACATTATATATCATAAGGAAAAAGATTGAGCGGCGGGTTTGCCACAAAGACTTTTACATCTGTTCGCTGAGCAACTCCAATATCATCTACAAAGGTATGCTGTCCTCGATGCAGGTGCGACAGTACTTTCCAGATTTGACCAATCCATACCTGACTAGCGGACTGGCACTGGTGCACTCACGATTCAGCACCAACACCTTCCCCACATGGAGCCTTGCACAGCCTTTCCGGCTGTTGGCACACAACGGTGAGATCAACACCATCAGGGGAAACCGTGGTTGGATGAAAGCCAGGGAGAGCGTGCTCTCAAGCGATGCTTTAGGGGAGGCGAAGGCCATCTCGCCCATTGTGCAGCCAGGAATGTCAGACTCTGCGTCGCTCGACAATGTTTTGGAGTTTTTCGTGATGTCTGGATTGTCACTTCCGCATGCGATGAGCGTTTTGGTGCCCGAGTCTTTCAACGACAAAAATCCCATCAGTGAGGATCTGAAAGCTTTCTACGAATATCACTCCATCTTGATGGAACCATGGGATGGTCCGGCAGCTTTGTTGTTCTCCGACGGACGTTTTGCAGGAGGCATGCTCGACAGAAACGGACTGCGCCCTGCCCGTTATACCATTACCAAAAATGATACTATGGTGGTCGCCTCAGAGGTGGGCGTGATGGACTTCGATCCGACGGAGATTGCCGCTAAGGGACGTTTGCAACCTGGCAAGATCCTGCTTATCGATACGAAAGAAGGAAAGATCTACTATGATGGGGAAATCAAACAGCAGTTGGCTTCAGAGCATCCTTATCGTCAGTGGCTGAACACCAACCGCATTCAGTTGGAGAAACTGAAGAGTGGCCGGCATGTGGACAACGTTCTGCCTGATCTTTTGCAGAAGGAAATAATGTTTGGGTATGGCGAAGAGGACATCTCGTCGACCATCGTTCCCATGGCTATCAATGGGCAGGAACCGACTGCCTCGATGGGCAACGACACACCGTTGGCCGTGCTGAGTGACAAGCCACAGGTTTTTTTCAATTACTTCCGCCAGCAATTTGCACAGGTGACCAATCCTGCCATTGACTCTATCCGAGAAGAACTGGTGATGAGTCTGACAGAGTATATCGGACGCGTAGGTACTGGTATTCTCAACCCTGATGAGACCAACTGCAAGATGGTGCGACTGCCGCATCCGATACTCAATAACACTCAGCTTGATATCCTATGCAATATCAGATATAAAGGTTTTAATACCATCAAGTTGTCGACCACCTTCAAGATGCCAGACACATACACCACAGATAGTGCACAGGGTGGCGAAAGATTGAGAGAAGCTCTTGATGCTCTGTGTCATCAGGCAGAGAAATATGTGGATGAGGGCTACAATTACATCATCCTCTCCGATAGAGATGTAGATGCTCAACAGGTGGCCATCCCTTCTTTGTTGGCGGTCAGTGCGGTGCATCATTATCTGATCAATGTCGGGAAGAGGGTACAGACAGCACTGATTGTGGAAAGTGGAGAGATCCGTGAGACGATGCATGCAGCACTGTTGCTGGGATATGGGGCGAGTGCTTTATGTCCTTATATGACATTCGCTATTCTGGACGACTTGGTCAAGCGGCACCAGATACAAGAGGACTATAGCACCGCTGAGAAAAACTATATCAAAGCCGTGAAAAAAGGATTGTTCAAAATCATGGCCAAGATGGGCATCTCCACCATCCGCTCGTATCGAGGTGCGAAGATATTCGAAAGTATCGGACTGAGCGAGAGCCTTTTGAAAGCATATTTCGGCACGGAGGTGAGCACCATTGGCGGCATCAGTTTGGAAAAGATAGCCAAGGATGCGGTGGCCATGCATCAGGCGGCATATCATACATGTAGCAATGAGATGACAGCTCACCGAGCGTTTCTTCCCAACTTAGGTCAGTTCCATTGGCGTAAGGACGGCATCAAGCACGCATGGACACCAGAGGTCATTTCCACCTTGCAACTCTCGACACGAAAAGGCGATTACCAGAAATACAAGGAGTTTGCGCAGTTGGTCGACTCCAAGGAGAACCCCATCTTTATACGCGATTTCCTTGGATGGAAAAAGAATCCTATCCCCATCGATGAGGTCGAACCCGTAGAGCAGATTGTGAAGCATTTCGTGGCGGGTGCCATGTCGTTTGGCGCACTGTCAAAAGAGGCGCATGAGGCCATTTGTCTGGCGATGAACAAACTTGGGGCACGCTCCAACACGGGAGAGGGTGGGGAAGACTCACAGCGTTTCCACTCTGAGTACGATGGCATCAGCCTGTGCTCGAAAACCAAACAAGTGGCCAGTGGCCGGTTCGGCGTGACAACGGAATACTTGGTCAATGCCGAAGAGATACAAATCAAAGTGGCACAGGGGGCGAAGCCTGGTGAGGGAGGACAGCTGCCTGGTTTCAAAGTCAATGAGGTGATAGCCAAGACACGTCATTCTATTCCCGGCATTTCATTGATCTCACCTCCACCTCATCACGACATTTATTCAATTGAAGACCTGGCACAGCTTATCTTCGACCTGAAGAATGTTAATCCTAGGGCTGCGGTCAGCGTGAAACTGGTGGCCGAAAGTGGCGTAGGTACCATTGCTGCGGGTGTGGCAAAGGCGAAAGCTGACCTGATCGTGATCAGTGGAGCTGAAGGCGGCACAGGAGCCAGCCCCGCATCAAGTATGCGCTTCGCGGGCATCTCGCCAGAGATAGGACTCTCTGAGACACAACAGACCCTTGTGCGTAACGGACTACGCAGTGGGGTGCGTCTGCAAGTGGATGGTCAAGTCAAGACGGGTCGCGACGTGATACTGATGGCACTCTTGGGCGCCGAGGAGTTTGGTTTCGGCACCGCGGCACTGATCGTGCTCGGCTGCGTAATGATGCGCAAGTGCAACCTCAACACCTGTCCGATGGGAGTGGCCACACAAAATCCTGAGTTACGCAAACACTTCATCGGTCATTATCTGTACTTGGTCCATTATTTCACTTTCATAGCCCAGGAGGTGCGTGAATATCTGGCAGAGATGGGATTCAAATCGTTGGATGACATCGTGGGGCGTTCGGACCTTATAGAGACAAAAGACTCTGTGCTTGATTTCAGCCGACTGCTTTATAAGGAAGACGGCGTCCTCCATTTCACAGGTGACAGGTTGAAGCCCGCAGTGCCACTTGGGATGCAGGGCACTATTCTCGACCAACGAATGATAGCCGCCTCGGAGAGAGCATTAGACTCTCAGGAAGAAGTCAACCAAGACTTCACCATCCGCAACACCGACCGGGCCGTAGGCGCGATGCTTTCGGGTGTGATCGCTACAAAATATGGACTGGCAGGGTTGCCCGACAATACCATCAACGTGAAATTTAAAGGTTCGGCAGGCCAGTCGTTTGGCGCCTTTCTTGCCCATGGTGTCAGTTTTAAACTGGAAGGTGAGGTCAACGATTATTTTGGCAAAGGACTGTCTGGAGGACATATTGCCATCCTGCCACCCACCAGGAGCAACTTCGAGGCAGAAAAGAATATCATCGCTGGCAATACCGGACTTTATGGAGCCACTTCGGGAGAGCTTTATGTCAATGGTAAGGTAGGTGAGCGCTTTGGGGTACGCAACAGTGGAGCTATCGCTGTTGTTGAAGGGGCAGGAGACCACTGCTGTGAATATATGACAGGCGGACGGGTCGTCGTACTTGGAGAGACTGGACGCAACTTTGCAGCAGGTATGTCGGGCGGTGTCGCCTACGTCTGGGATCAGCACCACCACTTCGACTATTTCTGCAATATGGACATGGTGGAGATCAACCTTGTGGAAGACAATGTGTCACGCAAAGAACTGCATGAGCTCATCCGCCAGCATTATCTCTATACGGGTTCTAAACTGGCCCGTACCATGCTCGACGATTGGCATCACTATGTGGAAGACTTCATACAGGTCGTGCCCATTGAGTATAAACGGGTGTTACAGGAAGAGCAGATGAACAAATTGCGACAGAAAATTGCCGACATGCAGAGAGACTATTGAAAAGAAGGGAAGGGTAGAAAACATCAAACAACAACGATTATGGGAAATCCAAGAGCATTTTTAGAGATACACCGTCAGGAGGCAGGCTATAGGCCGCTTCACGATAGAATTCACGACTTTGGAGAGGTGGAACAGACCCTTAACACACGGGAACGGCTGGAACAAGCCTCACGGTGCATGGACTGCGGCGTACCATTTTGCCATTGGGCATGCCCATTAGGGAACAAAGCCCCTGAATGGAACGACGCCCTATATAAGCGTGAGTGGGAACAAGCCTATCGGCTTCTCTCCTCTACCAATCCTTTCCCTGAGTTCACTGGACGTATCTGTCCGGCACTGTGTGAGAAAGCATGCGTGCTCAACCGTTATAACCACGAGCCCACCACCAACCGGGAGAATGAGGCAGCTATCACTGAGGCCGCCTTCCGTGAAGGATATATCGAAATATGCCACCCTCAACGAAATGGCAAGCAAGTGGCCATTGTAGGAGCGGGACCGGCAGGACTCTCCGCAGCCAATGATCTTAACCTGATGGGATATCAAGTCACCGTCTTTGAGAAAAACGAGGCTGCCGGAGGACTGCTCCGCTATGGCATCCCCAACTTCAAGCTCAACAAAGCCATCATAGACCGTCGGCTCCGTCTGTTGGAGCAGGAAGGTATCACTTTCCAGTATGGGATGGAGGTGAATGGTGATTCAGTCTCACAACTTGCACAGAAATATGATGCGGTCGTCATTGCCACTGGCACTCCTACGGCACGCGATCTAAACATCAAAGGACGTGAACTGAAAGGAGTGCATTTCGCACTGGAATTGCTCAGTCAGCAAAACCGTGTGTTGGCGGGTATGGAGTACACCAAAGACGAGCGTATCACTGCAAAAGGAAAAGACGTACTCGTCATCGGAGGTGGCGACACAGGGTCTGACTGTATCGGTACAGCACACCGTCAGGGATGCAAAAGTGTCACTCAGATAGAAATTATGCCACGACCCGTGGAGGGACCAGAAGACCCCGCTAATCCTTGGCCCAATTATCCACGCACACTCAAGACCACCTCTTCTCATGAGGAGGGATGCACTCGGTTCTGGAACATCAACACACTCGAATTCATTGGCAAAGATGGGCACTTGACGGGTGTTAAGGTGCAGGAGATAGACTGGAAACCCAACCCGGAAGGGGGACGGCCACTGATGGTGGAAAAAGGAAAACCTGAAATCATCAAGGCAGAACTGGTACTCCTTGCCATGGGATTCCTCAGGCCACAGCATCCTCAATATCCTGACAATGTATTCATATGTGGTGATGCCGCCAACGGCGCCAGCCTCGTGGTGCGAGCCATGGCCAGTGGAAAACAGACAGCTCTTAAGGTTCACGATTATTTGAAATAACATGAAAAAGATACCATTCACCAAAATGCACGGTGCTGGCAACGACTATATCTACGTCAATACCATGTTTCACGAGGTGCCAGACCCTGTGAACGCTGCCATCAAGTGGAGCGACCGACACAAAGGAATCGGCTCTGACGGACTGGTGCTCATCGGAGTCAGCCCCTTGCCTGAAGCTGATTTCACCATGCGTATCTTCAATGCCGATGGTAGCGAGGCGATGATGTGTGGCAATGCTTCAAGGTGCATTGGGAAATACCTTTATGAGCGTGGACTCACAGATAAGACAGAAATCAAACTGCTCACACGTTCTGGCATCAAAACGCTGTGCCTTCATCTCGAAGACGGCATCGTGAGGAGCGTCACCGTTGACATGCTGGAACCCATCTTTGAGAATGATACACAGTATGTGGCATCTAAAGACCACGGAAAAGGTATCTTCGTGTCCATGGGCAATCCACACTATGTCATCTTCACCGAAGACGTGGATGAGGTGACTGAAACGGGGAAAGCACTGGAGCGGCATCCCGCCTTTCCACAAGGATGCAACATAGAACTGGCAAGAGTGGAAAACAACGGTGACATCAGAACACGTGTCTGGGAACGGGGGAGTGGTGTCACGATGGCATGTGGCACAGGAGCTTGTGCCACGGCAGTAGCCGCAGCCATTACGGGCCGTACAGGACGAAAGTCACAAATCATGATGGATGGCGGCTCCCTTGACATAGAATGGCGTGAATCAGACAACCATGTCTATATGACTGGTCCAGCCGACTTCGTCTTCGATGGCGAAATCGCCATACCCCAATAATACTCATCCTCTCATTCTCTCATTCTCGTATTTTCATCTTTAATTTTTCATCTTTAATTTTTAATTTTTTTATTTTTCATCTCCCTAATGGCTTTAGTAAACGAACATTTTCTAAAACTTCCAAATAATTACCTGTTTGCAGACATTGCTAAAAAGGTAAATGCATTCAAGGTGATGCACCCCAAGGCAGATGTCATCTCACTCGGTATCGGTGATGTGACACAACCTTTGTGCCCTGCAGTCATCGATGCGATGCACCGTGCGACGGATGAAATGGCCACCACCGCAGGCTTCCATGGATATGGACCCGAACAGGGATATGATTTCCTCCGTGAAGCCATCCTGAAGAATGACTTCCTCCCACGTGGCATCCACCTCGACATAGATGAGGTCTTCATCAACGATGGTGCCAAGTCTGACACAGGAAACATGCAGGAACTGATTCGTTGGGACAACACCATCGGTGTGACTGATCCCATCTATCCCGTATACATCGACTCCAATGTGATGATAGGCAGGGCTGGAACAATGGTGGACGGACGATGGTCGAATGTGGTCTATATGCCATGTACGGCAGAGAATGGTTTTGTACCTTCGATACCTAAAGACCGACATGTCGATGTCATCTACCTTTGCTATCCCAACAACCCTACGGGCACGGTCATCACCAAAAAGGAACTACGCAAGTGGGTGAGCTACGCATTGAAAAATGATATCCTCATTTTCTATGATGCCGCTTATCAGGCTTATATCACCGACCCTGAGGTGCCACACAGCATTTATGAGATACGGGGTGCCAGGAAATGTGCCATCGAATTTCACTCGTATTCGAAGACAGCCGGATTCACAGGCTTGAGATGTGGTTACACCATCGTACCTAAGGACTTGACTGCTGCCACACTTGACGGAGAGCGAATCCCACTCAATCCGCTCTGGAACAGAAGGCAATGCACCAAATTCAATGGCACCAGTTATATCTCACAACGGGCAGCCGAAGCCATCTATACTCCCGAAGGAAAGGAACAGGTGAAGGCCACCATCGATTACTATATGAAGAATGCCCACCTGATGATCGCTACGCTGCGGCGGTTGGGCTATGAGGTCTATGGCGGTGACAACGCTCCATATATCTGGATGAAAACGCCACGCACATCAGACACCTCCGAACGGGGAGCCCTCTCTCGCAGCCTTTCATGGAAATTCTTCGAACAACTGCTTTATGGAGCCAATGTCGTATGCACTCCAGGCGTGGGTTTCGGACCTTCAGGTGAGGGATACGTACGTTTCACGGCTTTTGGCACTCACGAAAGTACAGAAGAGGCTTTACACAGAATAGAAAAATGGACTATTAATCATTAAAAACGATAACAAAATGGAGACATTAAGATTTCAGGTTGTCGGTGAGGCTTTCAAGAAGAAACCTCTCGACGTGGTAACACCCAGTGAGAGACCCGCGAAGTATTTCGGCAAAAAGGTCTTCAACCGTGAGAAGATGTACAAGTATCTTCCAAAGGACATCTATGAAAAAATGATAGACGTGATGGACAACGGCGCAAGGCTCGACAGAGAGGTGGCCGATGCCGTTGCAGCAGGCATGAAACAGTGGGCCACAGAAAACGGTGTGACACACTATACCCATTGGTTCCAGCCCCTGACAGAGGGCACTGCCGAGAAGCACGACTCGTTTATCGAGCACGATGGCAAAGGAGGAATGGTGGAAGAGTTTACGGGAAAACTGCTCGTACAGCAAGAACCCGACGCCTCTTCGTTCCCATCAGGTGGCATCCGTTCTACTTTCGAGGCACGTGGCTATTCTGCATGGGACCCCACCTCACCCGTCTTTATTATTGACGACACGCTGTGTATCCCCACGGTGTTTATTTCTTACAGCGGAGAGGCGCTCGACTATAAAGCTCCGTTGTTGCGTGCCCTTCATGCCGTGAATGTGGCTGCCACCGAGGTGTGTCGATATTTCGACCCTGACGTAAAGAAAGTGACATCCAACCTTGGATGGGAACAAGAGTATTTCCTCGTTGACGAAGGACTCTATGCGGCACGTCCAGACCTGCTTTTGACAGGACGCACGCTGATGGGGCACGACTCTGCAAAAAACCAGCAGATGGATGACCATTATTTCGGAAATATTCCCGAACGAGTGGCTGCATTTATGAAAGAGCTCGAATTGGTGGCCCTCGAATTAGGAATCCCCTGCAAGACCCGTCACAACGAGGTGGCTCCCAACCAGTTTGAATTGGCTCCGATCTACGAGGAGACCAATCTTGCTGTAGACCACAATATGCTGTTGATGTCGGTGATGAAAAGGGTGGCACGCAAACACGGGTTTCGGGTGCTGCTGCACGAAAAGCCATTCGCTGGTATCAATGGAAGCGGAAAACACAACAACTGGTCACTGAGTACGGACAATGGCATACTCCTTCATGCACCTGGAAAAACGGCCTTGCAAAACTTGCGCTTCGCCACCTTCATCGTTGAGACATTGATGGGTGTATACCGCCACAATGGACTGCTGAAAGCCAGCATCATGTCGGCTACCAATGCACATCGTCTGGGTGCTAATGAGGCACCACCTGCTATTATCTCGTCATTCCTTGGCAAACAGGTCAGTGAACTACTCGACCATATCGAGATGGCTGACAGGGAGAACATACTCGCCATGGATGGCAAACAGGGGATGAAGATGGACATACCAGAGATACCAGAACTGTTTATCGATAATACTGACCGCAACCGCACCTCGCCCTTTGCCTTCACAGGCAATCGGTTTGAATTCCGTGCTGTAGGCAGTGAGGCCAACTGTGCCTCAGCGATGATAGCGCTCAACAGTGCCGTCGCAGAAGCATTAGCAGACTTCAAGAAGCGTGTCGACGCCAGAATTCCTGAACTAGAGAAGAAACTCGAAGGCACTGGCCACACCGCCTCCTTCCATGCCATTATCGACGTGTTGCGTGAAGATATCAAAACGTGTAAACCAATCCGCTTCGATGGCAACGGCTATAGCGATGAATGGGTAGAAGAAGCCGCCAGACGTGGACTTGATGTCGAAAAGTCCTGCCCGAAAATTTTCGAACGATACCTTGACCCTGAAAGCATAGAGATGTTTGAGCGCCTTGGCGTGATGACAAAGAAAGAGTTGGAGGCCCGCAACGAGGTGAAGTGGGAAACCTATACGAAGAAAATACAAATCGAAGCTCGCGTCCTGGGCGACTTGTCAATGAACCATATCATCCCCGTTGCCACCCGCTACCAAAGTGCGCTGCTGAAAAATGTTGAAAACATGAAAGATATCTTCGTCGGTGAAAAGGCCGCAAAACTCTCTGCACGCAACATCAAAATCATTGAGGAGATAGCTGAGCGTACTTCAGCCATCGAACAGCAGGTGGAAGAACTCATTAATGCGCGGAGGCAGGCTAACAAAATAGAAGATGAACACGAAAAGGCCATCGCCTACCATGATATGGTGGAACCCAAACTCGATGGCATCCGTTATCAGATAGACAAGCTGGAACTCATCGTCGACGATAGCCTATGGCCACTGCCTAAGTATCGTGAACTGCTGTTTATACGATAATAATGTACCACTCAATTCCTACAGTTCATAGGAGTAATGTCTGAAATCGATCACACTTTTACTCCAGAACTTCCTTTAATTTGGTTGTTTGAAGTTTGCGAGGGACTCGATGCTGAGACAGCATTGAGTCCCTTTTGAAAATAGGAAGGTTGCATTGGGCGTGAAAATGTATATTAATTTCGCCCCGGATGATGAAAAAGGCCAACGTAATCTATTATTTCTCATGGAAAAGTTTTAAATTTGCAACGATTTTTGACCAGAATCGATCAAACTAAGATATCTAATGAAAATATGAGTAAACAAGAACAACAGCAGACTTCTCTCATCACGAAAGATGGCGTGAGCTTTCTCCTGCCTTTCGTGCTCGTTACATTATGCTTCGCCCTCTGGGGCTTCGCCAACGACATCACTAACCCGATGGTGAAAGCTTTCTCCAAAATTTTCCGTATGAGCGTCACGGAGGGAGCACTGGTGCAGGTGGCTTTTTATGGTGGATATTTCTGCATGGCTTTCCCTGCAGCCATCTTCATACGCCGTTATTCTTATAAGGCGGGTGTGCTCATGGGGCTTGGTCTTTATGCCGTCGGTGCTTTGTTGTTCTTCCCGGCAAAGATGGTGGGGGTCTATGGCTACTTCCTGGTGGCTTACTTCATCATGACCTGCGGACTGTCGTTCTTGGAGACGAGCTGCAACCCCTACATCCTGACCATGGGACCTGAGGCGACTGCCACACGGCGTCTTAACATGGCCCAGTGCTTCAACCCATGCGGTTCTATTATCGGTATGTTTGTGGCCATGAACTTCATCCAGGCCAAACTTAATCCGATGGGAAGCGACGAACGGGCACTGCTCAATGAAACGGAGTTTGAAACCCTCAAAAATCAGGATTTGAGCGTGCTCATCTTTCCTTACTTGATCATTGGCCTGGTCATTGTGGCGATGTTTCTGGTCATACTGTTCACCAAGATGCCGAAAATGGGCGACCAAAACCACGATGTTCATCCGATGGCCAGCATCAAGCGCATCTTCGCTCTGAAGCGCTATCGTGAGGGTGTCGTGGCTCAGTTCTTCTATGTTGGCGCGCAGATCATGTGCTGGACATTCATCATTCAATATGGCACACGACTATTGTTGGCTGAAGGCAATTATACAGGATTGGAGCACAGTATCGGAAATCTCTTGGGTATAGACACATCAGGAGCTATGACTGAAAGAAACGCAGAGGTGCTCAGCCAAGGATACAATATTATGGCCATGCTGTTCTTTATCTGCTCAAGGTTCATTGCCACCTATCTGATGAAATGGCTTCAACCTGCCAAACTTTTGGCCATCTTCGCAATTCTGGGAATGATTTTCACGTTGGGCGTCATCCTATTTCAGAATCGTTTGGGGCTTTATAGCCTGGTCTGCGTCAGTGGATGCATGTCGCTGATGTTCCCAACCATCTATGGAATTGCTCTTGATGGTCTTGGAGATGATGCTAAATTTGGTGCTGCCGGCTTGATTATGGCTATTCTCGGTGGATCGGTTCTGCCACCGCTTCAGGCGATGATCATCGACTGCGGCACGGTATTCGGTTCTATGCCTGCCACCAACGCCTCTTTTGTGCTCCCGTTGATCTGCTTCTTGGTAGTCACCATATATGGCTATAAGATGCATACCGCCCGCCAATAAATAATTCCCTCACTCTCCCCCCTCATCCACCTCCTCCCCTTCGGGGAGGTCAGGGAGGGATATTTCTTCTCTTCGGTCAGGGAGGGGTATATAATAAAGCCTTTGATAAACAAGAAAGTAAAGCTATTCGTCTCCATCCTATGGGGGGTGCTGTCATTTGTTTCATGTGACAGCAACAACCGTCGTGCCGCTATGTTTACCGTGCTCGATGATGCAGACAGCCTGAACCGCTCCTATATCCCCATCAACTCTGACAGTCTTCTTAAAGAGGCCACCGCCTATTTCGATAGTCACGGAACTACAAACGATCGTCTCCGAGCCCATTACCTCCTCGGTTGTGCTTATCGCGACATGGGCGAGGCCCCACATGCCATCTTGACGTGGCAGGACGCTGTCACCTGTGCAGACACTTCAGCCACAGACTGTGACTATAAAACACTAGGAAAAGCATATTCTCAAATGGCTAACCTCTTTTACAGCCAACTGCTGTTATCAGATGCTGTTGACGCCAGGAAGAAAGCCTATCATTTCACGCTTCTTGCAAAAGACACCTTGGTGGCTATCCATGAGTATAAAATGATGTCAAGTTCGTATTTGCTACAAAATAAGAACGACAGCGCAGAAATCATTTTAAAAGAAGCCCTCGGACTATATCAGAAGTATGGCTATCTTCAGGAAAAACTGAAAGCGTCAACAATGCTGATGTATCTCTATGCTGACCAGCCAACAAAAAAATCTGCTTTGAAAGACTTGATTGACAGATATGAAGCAGAATGTTCTTTGTTCGATGAGAACCATGAACTGCCTCCTTCCAAACGCCAGTTCTATTATTATAAAGGCAGGTATTACGAGGGTGTCAACCTGTTGGATTCGGCAGAGCTATGTTACAGGAAGGTTTATTATCCCGGCATCAGCTATCTTAATGCCAATCCTATGTACAAAGGTCTGTTAAGCGTATATCAGAAAAAGCACATAGGTGATTCCATCGCAAAATATGCAGACCTGTATTGCATGTCCATCGACTCATCATCCATTTTGAAAGACCGGGAGTTGACAGCCCAGATGGCAGCGAGCTACAAATACAACCACTATCAGAAACGAGCACTTGAGAATGCTGAGAAGGCAAGCGAACGCCTGTATCTTGCAGTCGTTCTTCTTTCTCTTTCGATTATCTTTATAATAGCTACGATATTCTTCTATCTGCGATACAGGAATAGGCAAAAAATGCTCGATAATCTGCAAAGAGAGTATCAAGATGCACAAGAGCATTACGACAGAACGCAGCATCAATTACAACTGTTGGAGGAGAAGCACAAGAAAGTGTCAAATTCCATCCAAGAAGGAAATACGCTGTCACAATCCATCATCACCATGCTCAATAGTCAGCATGAGGAAGAGAAAGAACACCTCACACAACAACTCCATTCATATAAGGGAAGGGTGGAACAACTGGAGCGTCAGCTCAATATCTCTCAATATACAAAATCTTCCATACCTTTCCTCAATCTTGGCATCGTCAAGCGAATCAAAAAATATGCAGAAAACAGCCAGCGGCAATTAACTGAATACGACTTGCGTACTCTTGCTGATGCAGTCAAGGATTATTTTCCTGACCTCCTGACTGAGTTGGAAGGCTCACCTGACGTTACTCCCCTCGCAAAAAATGTCTGCTTATTAACATTGCTGAATCTGAAGCCGGGCGATATCGTCAATTTGCTTGGCATATCCTCCTCACAGGTGAGCAACCTGCGCAAGGAAATCAACTTAGCATTGTTCAATGAGAATACAACACGAACATTGTATCAGAATCTGTCCAGACGCTACAAAATCCTTTCTTCCTGAACACTTCTTTTTGGCAAAAACGGCCAAAAGTGAAAAAGCAGTGTAAAAATTATCAAATCCATCGAAATCCCTTTATTTAAAGGCGATTCGGCTTCTTTTTCTTCTATAAATTTTTTGTTTATACTCATTTTCTACTTCTTGCTTGCCTTTGATTGTTTAGAAAAGACTATTTTCGCAATAATAGTAATAGACAGACACAACAATCGAGACGGAATAATGATTTATTTTGGTGTTTATATTTCGTCGCCGCCTTTGGCGGGAGCGAATCCCGCCTTTGGCGTGCGACAGGTAAACGAATTGAGGACCAATGACATAAATAATAAAAAAAGATTTACATTATGAAACAAGTATCAAGAAAAAATCGTATATTTGTAGCGTGCGCTCACATCCGTGGCGGCAGGAAATACATGAGATGAGGCGAATCAAAATCTCCGTCCCGGTGATTCACGTTCCGGTGATTCATAACCTGACTTATTATGGAGAGTACTATAATGAACACAATTAAAATTAAAACTAAATCTTATTTTTCGTCTAGCCTGGCGAGAATGTTGCTGTTGTTTTTATTGCTTCAAGGTATGTTACCTTTACAAGCGAACGATGGTCGAGACAAGGCATATGACATCTTTTATGTCTCGGGATTGGGTCTGTACCTGTTTTGGCATGGATATTTTACTGACTCTTACCATAAACAATGGTTATGCTATGTGGTGACGTATAAGGACACGACTTTTAACTCCTACTCGGGTGATGTCGATATTCCGAATAACTTAAATTACATGATTGACGAGATTGGAGATTGCGCCTTTAAAGATTGTGAAGGGCTGACCAGCATCAAGATGGGGCCTCAGGTCTTGCAAATCGACAGCTGCTCGTTCCAAAATTGTAAAGCCCTCAAGTCGGTCACCATACCGTACACGATGAGAACCATTGGCGAAAAGGCTTTCCAGAACTGCACAAAGCTGGATACAATCATCAGCCGCTCGGAGTGGTCCGAACCTGTTCCGTCACAGGTAACGTCGATAGGCGACGGGGCATTCGAGAATTGTTACAATTTGTCATCGGTCAACTTTCCTCAGGTGAAGACGATTGGTAGCCGCGCCTTTAGGAGTTGCAGGTCGTTGAAAGAGATCAGCCTTCCATCGGGTGCCACTAGCATCGGCGAGGCTGCTTTTATGGGTTGCACTCAACTGGACTCCGTGTTCATAGGCCATGCCTGTGACGGCTTGCCCATCGGCAAGAACGCCTTTGCTGAGTGTGATTCCCTCAAGGTGATCGTGTGTGACGCGCTGGAGCCTCCAGTACTTGAGCAAGGAGCTGGATTGACGCCCGAGCAACTGACAACAATCAAGGTTATTGTGCCGCACTCGGCAATAGATGCCTATCGGCAAGCCCCCTATTGGAAATACATGGACTTGAAGGAAAAGCCCTACGATCTTGAAGTAAATGGCATATACTATATGGTTATTGACGAGGATGAAGTCTGGGTGACATATAAGGATACCAACTACGGCTCTTATATTGGCAACTATGTCGATGAGGACGGGATTGACTGGTATGAATCACCGTGGCATGGCGGGTTTGAGAAATGGCGCGGCATGTCAATCCCCACTACAATCTCTTTCACTGGCAAGACCTATCAGGTGACGGGCATTTGTGACAACGCCTTCAAGAATTGCACTCGTCTTAATATCATCGACTGGAGAAGTAAAGCAATCAAGCATATTGGTGAACATGCGTTTGAGGGTTGCAATAATCTGAAATTTGTTGACCTCCCGAATCAACTTGAGACGATTGGTGCCCATGCCTTTGACGGATGTTCGTTCCTCCATGTTATCGCTTTCCCCAAATCCGCTACAACCATTGGGGATTACGCCTTCCAGGGATGCTCCAAGCTGACAGGCATTCGTATTTCCTCACCGTTGACAATAGGAAAGGGAGCCTTCCACAATGCCCAGTTGAATGGCCATACATTGACAGACGGATATGGGGTCATCTGTGACGCTTTGACACCTCCTGTCATGGCTGACAGCACTTCCTTTGATGATCGACATTATGCCAATTCGAAAATCTCGGTATTGCATTCTTTAGTTGACAGGTTCCGCAGTGACGTGAACTGGAATCGGTTTGTCCACATTGCCCGTATGCCCTATGATTTCATGTCGGACAAAATCTATTATTGTATAAAGAACGAGAATGAGGTGGGCGTCGTGCCCAATAATGAAACGTTCTATGGCACTTATGGTTATAACGAGGTCAATATTCCGGAGACGGTGAATTACTCGGGCCTGACCTATCGCGTCACGAGCATTGACGACATGGCGTTTTACTTTAGTCAAGTGTTTAGAGTTACTGTGCCTAACTCGGTTAAGCGGATTGGAAATTTTGCTTTTGGCAAATCATTCGTAGAACAAGTGAATCTTGGTGACTCTGTGGAGACCATTGGGATGGGCGCCTTTAATGAAACGCCAAGGTTAACCAGTCTCCATTTCCCAAAATCGGTCAAAGAAATTGGTGATTCAGCGTTGTTTAACACACCTGTCTTAAGGACCATCACAGTCGATAGCGAGAACCCTGTCTATGATTCTCGAGAAGACTGTAACGCCTTGATTCACACTGCTACTAATCGTCTGATTGCCGGTGGAAACAACTGTACCGCAATACCATCCACTGTAAAAGATATTGGCGGTTATGCATTCTATGGCAAAGAATATTTAAGCCACATCTCCATTCCAGGCTCAGTGAAAATGATAGGTCAAGGTGCTTTTTGCTTTTGCCGCAACTTGAATCAATTGACTCTTGAAGAGGGAATCGAGCGCATTGATGGGATGGCATTCAGTTTCACAGGGTTGACATCTGTAGTGGTGCCCAATTCTGTTGATACTATTGTCGAAGGAGCGTTTGGCGGCATCGGCAATATCAGGAGCATCACATTGGGTTCGGGGTTGAAGTTCATCGGGTCAAAGGCGTTTAGTCCCAGCACAGGAGGTACATCTGTTGTGGACACGGTGACGTGCCTGGCGGTTACGCCACCTGTTATGGAGGCAACTGACTGCTTTGCTGGTGCCTATGGCCGTGCAACACTTTGGGTTCCACAGGCTTCGCTGGAGTTGTACAAGAATGATCCTAACTGGTCGCAGTTCTACAAGATTGTGGCGATTGGGTCATCGGGCATCGACGAGATTCCTGTAGATGGTGGTACGCATCGAGGGCGCTACAACCTGCAGGGCCAACCCGTTGGTAACGACTACCGTGGTATCATCATCGAGAACGGCAAGAAAATCTTAATTGAGTAGCCTTAGCTGCGGGGATATCCTTCCACGACCACCTCCAGATGGTCTTAATAAAGGACCTGGGAGCATGGTGCAATATCCTCGCATGGCATCTACATCCAGAATGGCAGGAAATACGTGAAATAAAAAATGATAATCACAATAACGCAATCAATATGAGAAAGATTTTATTAATATGCGTGCTATCGACACTGTCCGTATGGTCGGCCCTCGCCGTCGTCGGTGACACGTTCACGGCAGTGACCGCTGAGGGAGTGGAGATGACCTTCAGCGTGACAGACGAGGAGGGCAGGACCTGCCAGGCGGGAACGGGCAACGGCGCAGAGAGCTGTGTCAGCCAGGGCACTCAGGGCAAGGTCACCATACCTGGTTCCGTCAGCGGCTATCAGGTGACGGCCGTCGCCCCTTATGCGTTCAACCAGTGCACGCAACTCACTTCAGTGACCCTGCCCGAGGGAAT